>Ga0209069_10001338_pt1 | contig 12399 bp, 11 predicted proteins | sample Str013_2_FD_187202 | JGI IMG/M metagenome (GOLD analysis project Ga0209069, IMG submission 187202) | Freshwater sediment microbial communities in response to fracking from Pennsylvania, USA - Straight Creek_MetaG_SC_2013 (SPAdes) (version 2) | ecosystem: Environmental > Aquatic > Freshwater >...
GAACTACGCCCGCAACTCCTTGATTTTACTCGCCAAGTCCGTTCTCGAATTGGACCTGGGTACTTTTTGGGTACCGGCGTCGCAACCCCGGCCAGCATATTGAATATCAAAATTGTTTGCCGAGAGCCACCGGCCGCCACGCGCCTCGATCCGCAGCGCGGACAGCGCGAACCCCTCATCTCAAGACAGGACGCCCCATCGCGCTATCGAGTTGGCGCGCCGCCTGCCGCAACCCCCTACCGCGCGAGCGGTTTAGTCCATTGACGCGAAGACGACATCAATGAAAGTTTTTGGGCCATTGACTGAGCGCGATCTCCGCGACACGGCGTAACTCTCCACGGCTCGCGCCGCCGACGGACTGGACCGCCATGCCGTAAAGCACCACCGAGAGATAGCGCGCAAGATCCGAAGGACTTGCATCCGGTGGTAGGTCACCCTGAGCTTTCGCGCGCTTGAGACGCCGGCGGATGGCTTCCTCGCCTGCGATGCGATGCGAACTTAATTCCCGGCGGATCATGTCAGCTTCGTCGCCGCACGCCAGCGCACCATGCACGCCGAGGCAACCGACCGGATTGCCTTTATCGCCGTGAAGCTCCGCTGCTCCTTCCAGGAGTTGTTGCGCGACTTCAGAGGCGGTCGGCGCTTTGAGCGCCTTCGTCCGGTAGGCACCTGCTTTGGCTTCGTAGCGTTCGAGCACCAGCCTGAACAATGCCTCTTTGTTGCCGAATGCGGCGTAGAGGCTCGGCCGCGTGATGCCCAGCGTCTCGGTCAGGTCGGAAAGCGATGTTCCTTCGTAGCCCTTCCGCCAGAAAAGCGAGGTCGCCAATTCCAAAGCCTCTTCAGTGTCGAATTCGCGCGGCCGTCCGATCGGCATCGGGAAGCTCCTCATTTCTGACCGCCCGGTAGATAATTCGCTTGACTTGGCTTGTCCATTGCGCAGAGAATCATACCTATCGGTACATAATTCGAGAGGGGCCGGGCATGCACGCTTTCAGGATATCGATGACTCGCAAATCGGCAGTTGGATTTATTTATGCACTGCTGGCTTCCATTCTGACGATCACGGCGATGTTCGACGCGTTGCCGGCGTTTGCCGCCATTGAGCCGTTTCCGGCGGATTTCAAAATCCAAGACATTACGGTGAACGGCGCAACGCTGCATGTCCGCGTCGGCGGCAAGGGACCGGCGGTCGTGCTCCTGCACGGCTTCGCCGACACCGGCGACATGTGGGCGCCGCTCGCCAAGGCGCTCTACAAAGACCACACCGTCATTGTTCCCGACCTGCGCGGGATGGGTCTCTCGTCCCACTCCGCAAGCGGCTACGACAAGAAAACGCAAGGCGTCGACATCGCCATGGTGATGGACAAGCTCAACGTCCAGAAGGCTGATCTCGTGACGCACGACATCGGCAATATGGTCGGCTACGCGCTCGCTGCGCAGTATCCCGACCGCATCACCAGGTGGGTCGTCATCGATGCGCCGCTGCCCGGCATCGGGCCGTGGGACGAAATCCTCAAAAGTCCGTTGTTGTGGCATTTTAATTTCCGCGGGCCTGACGTCGATCGGCTGGTAAATGGCCGCGAACGCATTTATCTCGACCGTTTTTACAATGAGCTGTCAGCAGACCCGAAAAAAATCGACGAGGCAACGCGCAGCCACTATGCAAAACTCTATGCGCGGCCGGGCAACATGCACTACGCTTTCGAGCAGTTCGCGGCGTTCAACCAGGATGCCAAGGACAACAGGATTTTTTCAGAGAAGAAACTGACCATGCCGATCCTGGCCCTCGGCGCCGAGAAATCGTTCGGCGATCAGCAGGCCGCGATCCTGCGTGAAGTGGGCACCAACGTCCAAGGCGGCATTATCACCGGCTCCGGACACTGGATCATGGAAGAACAACCGGCGCAGACCGTGAGTACGGTCGGTGCTTTTCTCGACAGAAAATGAGCTGCCGATGCCCGGTCTTTTGACCCAACGCAATCTCAGTTTCGATCTCGCTCTCGATGCGGCAACAGCGGCACTCGAAACCGCGCGTTCACGTGGCTACCACGTCGGCGTCGCGGTGGCCGACCGTAGCGGGCAGGTTCTCGTGCTGCTGCGGGATGACGGCGGCGGTGCACATCTTCTCGATGGCGCAAGGCGCAAGGCCTTCACGGCGGTCAGCGCACATAACCGGACGTCTGTGCTGTCGAAAGCGGTGGACGCCCGCAGCGGCGAGCCAGATCCGCATCTGGTGTTTCTGGAAAACGTGCTGATGGTCGGCGGCGGCGTGCCGATCAAGGCAGGTGATGAGATCGTCGGCGCGATCGGTGTGTCCGGTTCTCCCGGATCAGTTCACGACGAGGAATGTGCCGAAGCCGGAATTGCCAAAATCGCGGCGAGCCTGACCTGACCCTGCATTGACGATGTCCGCAGCTTGGCCCGGAAGAGACTTGCTTGCATCAATGCGGACCGCGCTATCGCACAACGTGCCGAGAGCCGCCACCCCCATCCCGGGCAAGCACTTCGCCGGCGGCCCGGTGACCGGAACCGATGGCGCTTTCGACCGACGGCGTTCCCTCGGTGTGCTGGCCCGCAAACGATATGGGTCCGAGCGGGCGGCAGGCCACGCGCCGCGGCGCCTTGCTTCGATCGAGCCGCCCGTCCGGGCCGCGCACATTGCCGAATACCGATTTCGTGGTCGGCAGAATCATGCTGTGTCCCCAGCGGTAGATGAAAATCGCGCTCACGTCCCGGTCGAAGTCGAACCCGGTGCCGCGCATCACGCGCGATAGATCGTCCCGCAGGGATTGCTCGTAGTCGCGAAACGGCGTTTGCAGCAGCTTCATTCGCTCCGCGGGGAACTCTTCCGGAGGAGCCGTGATCCCGCCGTAGAAGGTCAGCACCGAGGCGCGATCCGGCTTGTGGCGATTCGGGCTCGTCCAATCGGCGATCTCGAAATTCGCCCAGTGACGACTGCCCCACAAATGATTGGCGTATCCTAGTCCCAGTTCGACAAACGGCGCCATGTTCCGCACCGCGACATTGGCCACCAGCGCCGGCACCGTGTTGAACGCGTCCCAAGCCACCTTTCTGTCGGTGTCGACGAGATGCCCGATCAGGTGCCGTGCGCTCGACGGCGGGTTCGCCACGATCACGGCCTTGGCGGTCGCCCGGTGAAACGTCTCGTCCTTGAAATAGGTGACGCCGACATCGGGTTTCGGCAGGGAAACGTCCGTATCGATTCGCAAAGCCACCGCGTTCAACCGGATATCAGCGACGTGCTCGCGCCCCTTGCCGGCGTCCAACTTCGTCAGCCATCGCACCAGCCGCGCGGCTATCTCCGATGTCCCGCCCGGATAGGCGAAGGCATCCTGTGCATATTCCGAGCTCAGAAAACTGATGACGCTGTGGGCATTCACGCTATAAGGCGTGCCGCCCATGCAGTCGCACGTGTAATCCGTGTAGAAGTCGACGACGATCGGATCGCAGTGGAGCACATTGATCAAATACTCGGCCAGAGTCATCTCCGACAGATAATCATAGCGCGGGCTGCTGATATCGGGCGGATCGTTCGGCCGGCCGGACTTGCCGATCCAGCCCGCGAAGGTCTTAACGCACCTGGCCAGGTCATCGATGATCCGCTGGCTGTAGGGCGGGTTATTGAGCTTGCCTAGCGAGCCGAGAAAATCGAGCTGCCAACCGCGATGACCCGGTTTCACGCCGGGCGTATTTTCGTCGAAAAAATAGCAGTCCGAAGGAGAGCTTATGATGTATTTCTCCCAGTCGAGACCAATCTCCCGATAAATTTGCCGTAGAAAATCGGTGTAGGGAACCGTGCAAAATGCTCCGGCGGTCGAGGCGGCGACCGGCAGCGGCGAGCCTTCGTCGCGCGCCGCATTGCCGCCCGCATAGTTGTTCGCTTCGAGCAACAGAATCCGCGTTCCGGGACGCCCGTGCAGAAGATAAAATGCGGCCGACAGGCCCGCGAGACCCGCGCCCACGATGATGACGTCGAACGCGTCGTCGTCGCGAGAGATTTCGAATTTTCCTTCGCGGCCGTCGCATCCCGGGGCCAACGTTACGGCCCCGGATTCGAAGCTCAAGCGCTTGTCCCGCAGCCAATGTGCGACATTGAAGGCGGACGGGAGATTGCCACTGCGCAGCACGCGGGGATCATTGCCGATGATATCGTCGCAGGCACCGCCGCCGGTTTCAGCCGCCAAGGCGCGAAGCGGCGCAAACCGGCCAGCCGCGAACCCGCCCGATGCAATCAGGCAACCGTTGAGAAAGTCCCTTCTTGAAATCTCCGGAATGCCCGGGCCATCTGGAGATCGCCCGTTCACGCTAGGCATCCGTTGCTCCAACCGCCGTGGCCGCGAGCAAGACAATGCATATGCGGTGCATCGATTCACATGCGCGCCAAACCGCGAAGCCAACAGGCGATCTTGCCACGGCTTCGCGGTCTAACCGTTCACGGGATCACGGACGAGGTCAGCGAGCTTATCAGTGCCCGGAGCCCAGCCTCATAGAACCGCATGCTGAAATCGGCGAGAAGGATGACGACGATCAGCACTTCGAGAAAGTGGCTCCTTTGGGCGGCCCCGATCTCGGTCAAGCGCGAATTCGCCAACTCGTAGTGATCGAGGGCGAACTGGATCGGATCCTCCAGCATCTCCACCCGTTCATGCAGGGTCGCCGCCGCCACCAGATCCGCGTAGATCCTCTTCGAAGTGCCGGACAGAGTCGGGTCGAGCTGCTCGAGCGCGGTCTGCAGCCGCAACAGCATGGACTTCATCTCGGTGACCCGCTCGGTCTGCGCGTCCACCTGCGACTGCAGCCGCAGCTGCTTGCGCGTCACGGCGTGGGTCAAGGGCGTATGCGCCTTGATCTGCGGCCAGGTGGCGGCCATGCGGCCTTCGAGCGCCGTGGTGTGGCGCCCCGCCAGCGTGAAGCGGGCGACGGCATCCATCGCGTCCGACAGGTGCTCGGGGGCCGCGTAGATGACGGCCCGCGTGTCGGTGCAGACGACCCGAACCGTCTTGATGCTGGCCTGAACCGGAGACTGATTTGCCGCCAGGTCCCGGCGAATCCAGGCATGCAGCCGGCTGTCGAGATCGGCCGCATTGCCGGCCGCCGCAGGAACCCAGACGACCAGCAGCGAGCCGTCCTCCGGGCCATCGGACAGCGCAAGCGCATTGGCCAATTCGACCGGAGCCGCCACCGCGACGACGTTGCACGGCTCGCTGATGACCGCCAGCGGGGTTTGTTGCACGGGCGCGGCGGCCAGGAATGAAATGCGCCAAGCCTGGGCCTGATGGACCGGCCTCTCCGTCGGCGGGGACTTGAGGATCGTGTGTATGTTCATGGCGACACCGCGGCTACCGATGCATAGGCCGGCGAGCGATCATCGTCGTAGCTCACCAATTCACGGCTGGCCACGTCCCGTCTCGGCAGCGGGACGACCTCCGCGGGTTCGCGTCGTTCTGCCGGCATGTCGGCAACCTGGTACACGCAATAGAGCAAGGCGTGAGCGTCCTCGTACCAGTGACCGAGGCCGGCGCCGGCCTCTTCCGCCCGCTTCCACGCCCGTGCGAGCCGGGCCGGATCGTTCAGGGCGTGATCGAAGCCATGGGCGAACATCAGGTCCGACCAATCCCATCGGGACGCCAGCGTCGCCACGCCCGCGACGAGGTCGTAACGCTCGAGCAAATCGATCGCCAAATCCGTGGTGACGGAACCGAGGACGACACCGCGCCGCGCCACGCGCCGCAACTCCATGATGGCGCCGGCGACGCGATTGCGCGGCAGGTGGCAAAGCGCCCGCTCGACTACCACGTCGAAATAGCCGTCGCGGAACGGAAGACCGGTCAGGTCGCCGACCAGATTGTAGCTTTGTGGTCGCGGCTCGCCGCGTTCGCTCGAGCCTGTCCGGTGAATGCGCGCGGCACCGTCGATGCCCCACGCCTCGTATCCGAGCGCACGCAGGGCAGCGACCATCGCCACCGAGCCGGATCCGGCGCAGAGAATCTTTCCGCCCCGCCGCACCCCATAGGCAATCGAAAGCAGGTCCGCCAAAAGCGATCCCTCGAACGCGCTTTGCACCAGCTCGTTGTCGGAGGCCGTGGCAGCGCCGTTCACCGGCAAGGCGTTCGCTGCGAGCGACTGCTGCTGGGCCACGGCGCGCCTGCGGAAGATGACGTCGGACAGGATCAGGTCCGTCACGGTGTCGGCGGAGTCCAAGACGCCGTTGAGAGTCGCGTCGAACATGTAGTCGCCGACCGTCAGAAGGCCGGGCAAGCGAGCCGGGTCCGGCAGATGGTTTTCGGTCCGGCTGCGTTGCGGAAGGCCGCCCGGCACCGCATTGACCGTTGCCATCCAGCGATTGATGCGGCGATCGATCAGCAGCCCACGACCGTGCTGCATGGCGGGAGGCAAGGCATCGAGGCAAAGCTCCTCGATGCGATCGTCCGACATGTTGGCGAGGCCCAATGCCGCGTTGCCGGCAATGAGAAAGCTCAGCGCGCCATTACGGCCCAGCTCATGCCGGGAGCTCTCGTCATAAACGCAGCATCCGTCGAAGCCGTCGATCATGAACCAGTTGCCCGCCACATGCTCGCGCCAGAACGGACGCTCGAACAGCAGCGTCGCGCGCAGATAGTGGCCGGGGCGATCGAAATAGCCGATGTGCTTGCCCATGGCGCGCCGCAGCACGGCCGAGCGCCAGTCGATGATCGAAAGCGCGGTCAGCGGCAGGGCGAGCACGACGTAATCCGCGACGACGGTCTCGGTGGCACCGCCTGTCGTCACTTCCAGGCGGTAGGTTCCGTCACGTTGCGGCTCGACCGAGCGGACCGTGGCATTGAGCCGAACGTCGGCGTCGAGCTCCTCCTCCAAACGCTCGACGATCCGCTCGTTGCCGCCGACGACCGAGTAGATCGAGAGATAGCCGTCGACATCCATCAGCACGTTCTTGAGGAACGTGAGCCCGTTGGTCTGGTGCGGCGGAACCGACACGTCGCTGTGAGCCATGACGCGGATGTAGCGCCGCGCCGTTTCATCCTTGATCTCGGTTGCGAGAATCTCGTCGGCCGTCATGTTGGCCCAGGGATGCTTGTTGTCGAGCCCGAGATCGGATCGGTAGAACGCCCCTTGGCTCAGCAGCTGAGCGCAGCGCTGGCGAAAAGCGTGGGCAACGTCACGGGTCGTCATCCCGAACTGACTGCCGAGCGCTTCGATGTCCGGCAGAATATGGCCGTCGAGAACGCAAGCCTCGCCGTCGATGTGCTTGATCTCGAGACCGAGGTCCTGCTCGATCAGCTCCCGCAAGGGATCGTATCCGAGCTCGGAATAGTCGTAGATTTCGGCCGCGCCGGCCTCATACGAACCGATGCCGGGGAATTCGCCGGTCACGATCTTGCCGCCGAGACGGTCCGTCGCCTCGTAGATGGTGACCTTGCAGGCAGCACCGATCCTGTCGGCAAGATGCCACGCGGTGAAAAGTCCGCCGGGTCCGCCGCCCACGATGGCGACGCGAAATTCCGGCACTCCGGATCCATTCATTTCCCGCCCCAAGAGACCTTGCTCTTCGTTGTTCATCTCGCGATTCCCCCCGCCCCAATTATTGGCTGCGAAAGTAAACATTTTGTCTGGCGGCAGCAATCACGAACGCCGAGATGAGAAAGATTTTGAATGCCGATTAACATCCATTCATTGACAGCAGTGCCAAACCTTCCGATTGCGGCTGCGCGATTAACAGGCGTTCATTGACGACACCGAAGCACGCTTCCGATTAACAGCCGTTCATTGACGGCCGTCAGCCATCCGATGACAGAACGCGGGTGTGAAATTCTCGGTAGCACCAATTCATTCGCGCGCGAATCACGACTGAAGAGTGCGGCTTGCTCTGCGACTATTGCTGCACCTGCGAAGACGGCCGGCCGGTTCGTTTGCTGGTCTGCGTGAATCGCAATTCGAGCGTTGCAGGGCGACCCGTGTTGGCCGATACTTCGATTGGTGCAGGGCAAGAACCGCGCGTGCACTGCAGGGGGAGGACGCGAGATGGGTGGTGGCGGGTATCTCGACAAAACAGCGCAAGGCATCATCGCCGCCGGCAGCGTCTACAATTCGAACTACGGCAAGATGGCTGCCGACAGCATCGCCAAAGAGATCGATGAGCGCAAGCTGGTCGCTGCGACCGCGGGAACGGAAGCCGTTGCATCACACGCGGAGCCGATCGCGCCGGCAACCGGCGCGGACAAAATCACGCATCGCAAGGATGAGGGCGGCGGCGTTCCCAAGTGAACGTCGGCGGGGTCTGTTCGCCGCAGATTCCGTCGCGCGCGGTCGGCGCCCACGAGATCGGCATCCCGTGATCCCGATCATCAAGCATCACCACGCCCTCTCGAGCGAGATGCGCAGGACGGCTTGAGCACGGCCGTTCGATCGCCATTGATTTGCTCAAGAAATTTTCAGCGAAAGCACGTGGCGGTGATCTTCCGAACGATTTTTCCCGATCGCGATGGGGCACCGGTCTCGCGTCGTCCATGAACGACGATCGAAACTCGCCTTCGCTTGGGAAATATATGCCGCGCCGGCACTGGATTTCCCGCATTTTCACCCTACATAAAGCCTCTCGTCTGAATAATGATAATTCAAGTCATAGTGGATCGTTTATTGTGGAGGTTCTTTGAATGACCAGAGTGACTGCGAACGCGACCATCGTAGAGCCCACCACCGCCCCGGAATCCGCGATCCCAGAGTCCGCGATTCACGGCATGGATTTCGCCGGCGGGGCCGCGCTGTTCGACTACAGCGCCGAAGCCGAGATGTTCTCGCCGATGAGCCGCAAGGCAAGGCGGCAGCCGCTCGGATACCGACGATTTGCGCGCGCCGCGGACGCCATCCGCTTCGCCATCGAGGAGCTTCCGCCGCAGCTTCTGGTCGGCACCTATCTCGAAGTGGCCGAGCACCGGTACGAGGGCCATCAAATTCGCCGTTTGTACGAGAGCACCGGCTATCCGCTGGATCGGGCCGCCGCAGCTTCGGCCTGACGCCGCCGGACGATATCTGGGGGCTCGATCGCGTGACCATTCTCAATGTCCGGCATACGACCGTCTACCGCTACAGCCGCGCGGTCCGGCTCGGCGATCATCGGCTCATGCTGCGACCGCGGGACAGCCACGATCTTCGTCTCATTCAAACCAGCCTGAAATTTTCGCCGGCCGCATCGGTGCGCTGGATTCACGACGTGTTCGGCAATTCGGTCGCCATCGCGTCATTCGCCGAACCTGCGGCCGAATTGCGGATCGAAAGCAATCTCCAGCTCGAGACGTTCGTCGTGGAGCGCCCGGCCTTCCGGATCACGCCGGACGCGGTGAGCTACCCGTTCATCTATTCCGCGGACGATCGCATTGATCTCGGCCGGCTGCTCGAGCGGCATCATCCGGATCCCGCCGATCGGCTGGGGTCGTGGGCGCGCGGCTTCGTGCGCGGCAACCCGACCGATACGTCGGCGCTCCTCGCCGACCTCAACAACGGGGTCAAGACCTGGATCTCATACCAGAGCCGGGAAGCCGAGGGCACGCAGACCCCGATCGAGACCCTCAACCGCGGCCTCGGATCGTGTCGCGATCTCGCCGTCCTGCTGATCGAAGCGGCGCGCAGCCTGGGTTTCGGAGCGCGCGTGGTGACGGGTTATCTCTACAATCCGTCCACCGACGGTCAATCCGGTGCCGCAATCGGTGCCGGAAGCACGCATGCCTGGGCCGACATCTATGTCCCGGGATCCGGCTGGATCGCCTACGATCCGACCAACGGCACGATCGACGGCGCCAACCTGATCCGCGTCGCCGTCACGCGCGACATCAGCCAGGCCGTCCCCGTCGCGGGCAGCTTTGTCGGCACGCCCGACACCTATCTCGGCATGACGGTCGATGTCGCGGTCGCCGCGGAAACCCGCGGGCGCGCAAAGGTCGCTTCGCGCGCTTGATCGTCGGGCAATTTCTCCTCGCCTCAGCAGCCACTCTCGAGTGGCGCAAAGCGCAACCCCGTGGCAAAGTTTCCGAATCGATCGGAACGGCGGCGGAGGATCCCACGATGGCGCTGGAAGCGTTCACGGCGAAATGGCCGAAGCTCGCCACCTACGGACGGTTCGAGCAGATCGCGCTCGGGAGCGTGCTGGTCATGCTCGCGATCATCACCGTCTACGCGATCGTATTCGTCGCCATCAAGCTCTTGGCCGATCTGACGCTCGGCGAAGCCTTCCTGGACAAGGCGGCTCTGCAAGACACGTTCGGCCTCATTCTCACGATCGTCATTCTGCTGGAGTTCAATCATTCGATCTACGTCGCCCTCACCGAGCGGTCGGGCGCCATTCAGGCGCGCATCGTCGTGCTCATCGCCATTCTGGTCATCGCGCGCAAATTGATGCTGCGGGATTTCGAGGCGCTCGATTATCAAACCCTGCTGGGCTTCGGTGGGCTGCTGCTGGCCTTGGGCGCGCTGTATTGGCTGATTTGCGACGGTGATCGGCGGCGCGCGCACGCCGCCGCACACGAGCAGCCGAACGCCGGGCCGCGAACGTAACTGGGGCATGCTTCGTTGTCATGGCCGGACTTGTTCCGGCCATCCCGATGAGGATGGCACGGTGCCTTCCTGTCGAGATCGCGGGGACACATGCGTTTACGCCCGTCACACCCTGAAATGCTTGGAAAGCTTCAGGCCCTGGCCCTGATAGTTTGACGTCTCGGTCTGGCCGTAGAGGATATCGGGAGTTTCCGCCATCGGCTCGTACATCAGTCGGCCGATGGCCTGGCCGTCCTCGAGGACAAACGGCACTTCGTGGCTGCGCACCTCCAGCACCGCGCGGCTTCCGGGATGCCCCTGCTCCGTAAAGCCGAAGCCGGGATCGAAGAAGCCCGCATAGTGCACGCGAAATTCGCCCATCATCGGATCGATCGGCACCATTTCGGCCGCCCAATCCGGCGGAATGTGGATGCGCTCCCGCGACGCCAGGATGTAGAACTGGTTGGGGTCCAGGATCAGCTTGTTGTAGTTGCGAACGTGGACCTGCTCCCAAAAATCGCGCGGGTCGTATTCCGCGATGCTGTCGACGTCGATCACGCCGGTGAACTTCTGCGCCCGGTATCCGACCAGATCGGACGCGTGCTCGCGGTTCAGGTCGACGCTCAGAACCAGGCCGTTGCGGAGCTGAATTTCTCCGTCGACCAGGGACAATTGCTTGTGCTGCTCGAGCAGATCGCGGTCGGAAAGCGCGAATTTGGCGGTCTCCAGTTGCGCCGCGTTGCGCCGGCGGAACCTGATTTGATTGAGCCTGGATCCTTTGCGCACCCGGATGCTGAAGCTGCAGGGCGAAATCTCGGTATAGATCTTCCCTTGATAGCCGCCCGGCACGCTGTCGAACATGTCGCTGTGGTCGGCGATGAGCCGGGTGAATACGTCGAGCCGCCCGGTGGAGCTTTTCGGGTTGGCCAGCGCGGATACGCTTTCCGGCAGGCTCAAGTGCTCCAGCAACTCGACCACATAGACGGTTCCCCGCTCCAGGACGGCCCCGCCCTCGAGATTGATCTCGTCGAACTCGAGCTCCGACAGCTGGCCTTCGACGGTCTTTCCCTTGCCCGGCAGAAAGCTCGCCGGCACCCGATAGGCCTTGGTGCCGAGCCGCAGGTCGAGACTGGCGGGCTGGATCTGCGTCTCGTCGATCTCGACCGACGCCTGAATCATCTTGCGGCGGATCAGACCCTTGATCCGCTGCCGCGGCAGCAGCCCTGATTTGGTGCCGAGATCGGCAAGCGGGCCGGTCGGCTCGCGCAGGATCTCGGCCGGCTTATTCATGTTGACTGGCATGGCACACCAGCGTGCGGAGGAATTGCATTGTAACGCTTTCGGCAGCCCGATGCACTCGAGGCAAGCTTGTTTCGTACCTAAATCGCAGAGTTGACGCCAATGCCGATTGGGCGTATGAGCCCACTTATCCCGTGGTCATTTGAGCCGGCCGGCTTGCAGCCACGTAAAACAAATCGCTAAAAGGCCGGGGACGCGTGTGCCCCCGGCGGAGTTTCTCCGGCCGGGTTTTTTATTGGGCAAAGGAGGCCCTGATGTCCGCGTCTGCAACCAAGCCTTACCGTTTCGAAACCCGTCTCGTCCATTCCGGCACGCTGCGCTCGCAGTTCGGCGAGACCTCGGAGGCGTTGTTCCTCACCCAGGGCTACGTCTACGAGTCCGCCGCCAGCGCCGAAAGGCGCTTCAAGGGCGAGGAGCCCGGCTACCAATATTCGCGCTTCTCGAACCCGACGGTGTCAATGTTCGAGGCGCGCATGTGCGCGCTCGAGGGCGCGCAGGCCGCGCGCGCGACCGCAACCGGCATGGCGGCCGTCACCACCGCGCTGATGGGGCAGC
>Ga0209069_10001339_pt1 | contig 12396 bp, 12 predicted proteins | sample Str013_2_FD_187202 | JGI IMG/M metagenome (GOLD analysis project Ga0209069, IMG submission 187202) | Freshwater sediment microbial communities in response to fracking from Pennsylvania, USA - Straight Creek_MetaG_SC_2013 (SPAdes) (version 2) | ecosystem: Environmental > Aquatic > Freshwater >...
GTTCTGTGGAATCCGGTCTTGAGCCCCAGAATTTCGCTCAATAGCCGCAAGAACAACTCGTTGACCTCGGTCAATCGCGGCAGGCTGGCGGCCTTGGCGTAGGCGGCCTCAAGCTGGGGAGCAAATTCGCGAAAGCAGTCCGCCTTGCCGTAGGCGTGGACAAGGCTTGCCCAATGCTTCCTTGCCCAACCCGGATCGGCGATCTCGATGCGATTGACCGGCTCCTCGAAGGCGCCCTTGCTGACCACGGGAATGGTGAGCCACAGCAGCTTTCCGCCCTGCACGATCCTGTTGCGGTTGCGCCAGTCGCGACGGGTGAACTGCACATCGTCGAAGATGAGGAATTCATCGACGGCGCCAATGATGTCGAAATAGCCCTTCCACGGGATGTAGTTGGATTGCAGGATGGCGATGGTTTTCGGCACGCCGCTGATCCGCATCTAGGTGTCAAGCACGGCAAGGCCAAAGCCGGTGCGGCCGTAGTCGTTGCCATTATAGAGCATGAAATGTTGCCCGCGATGGAGGAACACGAAGGGATATTCTATCATTTCCGAATCCCAGCCGTCTGCCGACACATCGATTCCGGCCAAGCCGTCCTGGCGTCGCCAGGCGCGCCCGTCGTCCGATTCGGCATAGCCGATGCGATAGCTGGTCCCGCGATAGGAGTACCACATGCGCCAACGGTCGCTGCCGCGAAGGACGCTAGGCCGCGAGATCGCGTATTCGCTGGGGCCGGCGAAATCCAGCGCAACCACGCCCCGGCGGTCAAACACGATGCCATCGGCAGATTCGGCGTACTTGATGTGATAGCGGTGCCGCGGGGCGCCGTTGATGATGTCCCAGCCAACGCAGGACAGATACCAAAGCCGCCAACGTTCACCATCCGGCAGTACGCAGACGCTGGCCACGAAATGCGGTTCGCTGGCCGAGCGGTCGAGGATTGGCCCCTCGGCGTAGCGGACCGGCGGCTTATCGTCCTGGGCGATGGCCAGGCCGACGGAATTGCGGAAGGGGACCGTGACGCCCCTGTTCCAACCGATGTAGTAGAAGCGCCGCTGCTGGCCCGCTTTCACGATCCAACTCAACATCGCGCCGCTGTCATCAAAACAGCCAAGCGCGCCAGGTGAAAGGACGGGTTGCGGATCGACATCCAAGACCCTGGGCATTGAGCCAAGTTCCAGCGTCAGCCGGCCGGTGTGGGAGCGCTGCGCGGCGTCACGCGCGCTGAAATACACAGTAAACAGGTCGCCGCCGGCGTGCTCGGCAAATGGCACCGCTGCGTGGGATTGCATCCATGCCCACCGGCCGTCAGGCGCGAAAAGCCGGCCGAGCTTGCGCCAGCGCATCGTCTAAAACCCCTTCAGCCGCCGGCTCGGCACCGGCGACAGCTTTGCCGGTTCAGCCGACAGCACGCCCTCGTCCGCCACATCCTTGGTGACGAGCGAGCCTGAGCCGATGACGCAGCGTGCGCCGATGGAAATATGATCATTGGTCGTTGAATTGACGCCAATGAACGTCCGCTCGCCAACCCTCACCCCGCCGGAAATGACGACATGCGAGCTGATGAACGCATAGTCGCCGATGACGGCGTGGTGCCCGATGTGGTTGCCGCTCCACAGCGTGACGCCGTTGCCGATGCGCACGAAGGGCTGAATGGTATTGTCTTCAAGGATAAAGGCGTTCCAACCCCAGCTTGCATTCGAGGCCACACTCGCGCGAGTGGAGACGTAGCTCGCCAGCTGGTAACCCTTGGCTCGCGCCGCCTCGCATTTGTCTTGGCGCAGGCCATTGATGCGTGAATACCCGGCCGCCACGAAGGCATCGTGAGTGTCCGGAGCGAAATCCGCAGCGGCCGACTCGAACGGCACCACCGGGCGGCCCAGAAACGATGCTTCCCTGATGTGCGCTGAGTCCACGGTGAACGCCGCGATCTTATGCCCCGCATCCGCCTCAAGGTAGTATGCGGCGACCTCTGCCAGTTCGCCCGTTCCGAACACGATCAATGGCTTTTGGCTCATGGGCCTGGTCTCTGGTCACGATTGAAAGGGCCCGGCTCGCGATAGAGATAGAACGTCGTTTCATGCAGTCCGTAGTCGTTCCTCAGCACGAAATGGCGGGTGAGCGTGGCGCCAATGAAAGTGAGCAGCGCGCCGGGGTCAGGGTGGAAGAGCGCTTCGCCCTCCCAATCGACAAATTTGGACATGACATTGAAAGCCAGGCCCACCCGGCAGCTCTTGAACAAGACTGCCAGAAGCCGCTGCATGTACTGCTCCATGGCCGGCACTGTCAGGTCCTGGCGGCGGGTGAATATGCCGTTCATCACGATGTAGTCGAAGTCTGGCAGAACCGCGCCTTCGGCCAGCACATCCAGGCGCAAAATCTCGGTGCCCGGATTCCGGCTGCGGGCGGCCATGGCAAATTCAGCCGACGCTTCTAGGCCGGTGTAGCGCAAGGCTCCAAAGCCAGCGCGTTCGGCATGGGCGCGCAGCGCGCCAAGGCCGCAGCCGAAATCGAGCAGCGAGGCCGGGTGCGCCGGATCGCGGACGAGGCCAAGCATCACGTCATAGCGCCGCGCCGCGTCCTCGGCCGACTTCCAATCAACCGCGCGCGCGCCATCGCCGTGGCTGCGCAGACAGTCTTCGTAGTGGGCGATGATGGAACGATGTGGCTGCGGCGTCACGAGGTTGTCCCGTTTCGCGCGGCCACTAAGCCGCGACTTCTGTTCTTGGAGGGCCAGACCGGGTCTCACCGGCGACCGGCTTGGATTGATGGAGTTCCTTGACGATGGAGCGCGGCCGCTGCTTCACCTCGATGAAAATCTTGGCGATATAGATGGCCATGACGCCGTTGAAAAACAACGACAATCCGCCAATCGAGAGCACCGCGGCCATGACCGAGGCCCAACCCAGGATGGCGCTGCCGTAGGCGAACTTATTGTAGAACACCCAGAGGGTGAAAGCGAAGGCAACGAAGGAAAGGCCGATGCCAAACACCGAGATGATCATCAACGGGCGGGTTGAGAACGCCGTCACGGCGTTGACGAACACATCCAGGCGGCCGGCGAAGGAATAGGTCGTCGGGCTGGTGTCGTGCTTGACGACCTCGACGGGCAGCTGCGTGAAGCCGGCCATGTGCCAGACACCGGCCATGAACAGCTCGCGTTCGGTGAATTGGAGCAGGGCGGCGACGTAGCGCCGCGACATCAGCCGCGCCGAGCAGACGTTTGGCGGGAAAGGCACGGAGGACAGGAAATTCAAGGTCCGGTAGAAGGACTCGCGAGCGGCGGAATAGAACAATCCCCCCTTCAAGTTGTTGTTCACGCCATAAACCACGTCGCAATTGCGGGTGGTCAACTCACGGTGGAACAGCGTGATCCATTCCGGCTCGTCCTCAAGGTCGCTGTCCATAACGATGACGTAGTCGCCGGTGGCGTAGCCGAGCCCGGTCATGATCGCCTTGTGCTGGCCGAAATTGCGCGACAGGTCTAACACCATAACGTCGGCATCGCGCCCGGCGACCGACTTGGCAACCGCGAGACTGTCGTCGGGGCTGGCGTCGTTAACGAAGATGATCTCGTGTTCGTCCGCGCCCGTGGCAGCGATGGCGGCAACACAGCGGCGGTGCAGCTCCTCAATGTAGGGGGCCGATTTGTAGAGCGGGGTGACCACCGAAATCTTCATTGAGTCTCCGGCCGTGCGAACACGCCGCCCTGCTGCGGTTAGGTTTGAACCGGAACGCAATACCACGGCAAAATGCCTGGCGGCGCGACGGCTCGTTGCTACGCCAACCCGCCCGCCGGACTCACCTCGAAGATGGCTGAAGGTTTGAAGGACAGGCAAGGGAAAATACCTCGCCGCAGATGTGTCCGATAGGCGCGCTGGGTGCGGCCAGCGCGCGGCAACGGGCGGCGCGAGTGATTGGGACTGGAAAACAGCAAACAACAGGAATAGGGCCGCCGCGCCCGCGCGCGGTTGATCAAGGCCGTTTGTCCGGCTGAAAAGCCTGCGGGCCACGGCAATGCGGTTCCGGCATCTCCCGGCGTTGGACATAGCGGCCGTATTCGCGCAAGTGTGCAGGGCCGGCGGCGGTCCGGACTTGTGAGGTATCCGTTCGTGAAGATCACCCAGATAGAAACCATCCTCGTGGACCTGCCCACCATCCGGGCGCACAAGCTGGCGCGCCAGACGGTCAACGCGCAGACGCTGGTGATCGTGCGGGTGCGCACGCCGGAGGGGATCGAGGGGCTCGGCGAGGCCACCACCATCGGCGGGCTGTCCTATGGCGAGGAGAGCCCCGAGGGAACCAAACTCACCATCGACACCTATATCGCGCCGCTGCTGACTGGGGCCGATCCGTGCGCGACGGGCGCGGCCATGGCGCTGCTCGAGCGGCATGTGGTGGCCAACCGGCTCGCCAAATCCGCCATCGAGACGGCGCTGCTGGACATCAAGGGCAAGGTGCTTGGCGTCCCGGTGTCCAGCCTGTTTGGCGGTGCGCAGGCAACTGCGCTGGAGGTTGCCTGGGGCTTGGCCACGGGTGACGCCGCCAAGGATATCGAAGAGGCCGAACGGGCCCTCGAAGGGAAACGGCACAGGATATTCAAGATCAAGGTCGGCGCGGGCGCTGTCGATGCCGACGTCAGCCGTGTTGCCGCGGTCAAGGCGGCGCTGGGCAGCCGGGCCAGCGTGCGGGTGGATGCCAACCAGAATTGGGATGAGGTGACCGCCCGCCGCGCCATCGCCGGCTTGCAGGATGCCGGCATCGACCTCATCGAGCAGCCCGTGGCCCGGCACGACCGGGCGGCGATGGCGCGGCTGAGCCGCCTGTTCCGGGTGCCCCTTATGGCCGACGAGGGGGTGGCGACGCCGGCCGATGCCTTCCAGCTCGCCGCCGAGCGGGCCTGCGACGTGTTCGCCTTGAAAATCGCCAAAAGCGGAGGCCTATCGGGCGCGCAAGCGGTCGCCGCCATCGCGGCGGCGGCGGGGATAGGCCTTTACGGCGGCACCATGTTGGAAGGGACCATCGGCAGCATCGCCTCGGCGCACCTGTTCTGCGCCTTGCCGCAACCGCTGGCCTTCGGCACCGAGCTGTTCGGGCCGCTGCTGCTTACTGACGATGTTGTGACCGAGCGCCCGACCTACCGCGACTTTGCGCTGGTGGTGCCGCAAGGCCCCGGGCTTGGCGTCGGCGTCGATGAGGACAAGCTGGCGCACTACCGCCGCGACCGGAGCAGATCTGTCTTGCCCATGCCGCAGCGCACCATCACCGTTTGAGAGCCGCCAATGTTGTTCCACGTCAAGATGACCGTGACGCCTCCGCAGTCCATGCCAGCGGCCGAGTTTGATAACCTTAAGGCCATCGAAAAGGCGCGGGCGGCCGAACTCCAAAAGCAGGGCAAATGGCGGCACCTGTGGCGGATCGCCGGGCACTACGCCAACGTCTCGATTTTCGATGTGGCGGACGCCGCCGAGCTGCATGATATTCTGACAACGTTGCCATTGTTCCCCTTCATGGCCATCGAGGTGACGGCGCTGTGCCGCCATCCCTCGTCGGTCCGCGAGGGCGATGCCTAGGTCCCGCTCAAGAACACGGTTTATTGGAGGAAACGCCAGATGTCGCTGAAACCCTTGCAGATTTCACCTGATCTCATCCGCTCACTGGCCAGCCAGGCGAGCGGCATGGACAAGCCGGGCGGCAATCCGCGCCTGAAGGCCATCGTTGAGCGGATGCTCAGCGACCTGTTCCACATGATGTCGGATTTCGACGTGACGCCGACCGAGGCCTGGGCTGCTGTCGCCTACATCGCCAAGGTGGGCAAGAGCGACGAGGCTGGGCTGCTGACGCCGGGCCTGGCGATCGAGCACTTCCTCGATGTGTTGCAGGATGCCAACGACCGCTTTGTGGGCGCGACCGGCGGCACGCCGCGCACCATCGAAGGCCCGCTTTATGTGGCGGGTGCGCCGCAAAGCGACGGCTTCGCGCGGCTGGACGACGGCTCGGACGCCGACGGCAAGGTCATGTTCGTTGACGGCGTGGTCAAGAGCCTCAACGGCGCGCCGGTCGCTGGCGCCCTGGTGGATGTCTGGCACGCCAACAAGGACGGGTTCTACTCGCATTTCGACCCCACCGGGCGCGAAAAGCCCTACAATCTGCGCCGCCGCATCCGCACCGGCGCCGATGGCCGCTACAAGTTCCGCACCATGGTGCCCAAGGGCTACGGCTGCCCGCCGGGCGGGCCGACGGACAGCCTGCTCGCCCAGCTCGGCCGTCACGCCAAGCGCCCGTCGCATGTCCACTTCTTTGTTTCGGCGCCCGGGTTCCGCACGCTGACGACGCAGTTCAACCTGTCCGACGACCCGCTGACCTACGACGATTTCGCCTTCGCCACCAAGAAGGAGCTGGTTGCCGATCCGATCCCGGTGAGCGATCCGGCCAAGCTGACGGCCAACGGCGTAAATGCGCCTTTCACCCAGGTCAATTTCGATTTCGTGCTCCAGAACGAGATCGCCGGCGCCCGGTCCTCGGTGGTTGAACGCGAGCGCGCCAGCGCCTGATTTGCGGACGAACCAGGTTCGCGCCATAAGCAGCAGGGCCGGGGGGCAGTCACCTCCGGCCCTGTGTTATTGGGCGATCCGCCACCATGTTCGTGCTCCTCGACAACAGTTCCGGCTCTGGTCCGCCATCGCGGCTGTTTACCAAGCCGAAGGCGGTGGTTTCGGCCAGCGAGCCGGGCGAAGTCGCGGACGCGTTGCGGCGGATCAAAGAGGCGGCCGGGAGCGGGCTCCACGCCGCCGGGTTCCTGTCCTATGAGCTCGGCTACGCCATGGAGCCGCGTCTCGCCGCGCGGATGCCCGCGCAACGCCGGGTGCCGCTGCTCTGGTTCGGCCTTTTCGATCCGCCGCAGGAGCTGAGCGAGGCCGAAGTCGAGGCCTTTTTGGCCAAGGAGACAGTGGGCGGCGCGCTTGGTCCGGCCACGCCCGATTGGAGCGCGGCGGACTACCGCCAGCGGTTCGCGCAGGCGCAGGCGATGATCGAGGCTGGCGACATTTACCAGCTCAACCTGACGTTCAAGGTTCGTTTTCCGGTGCACGGTTCGCCGCTTGGCCTCTACCGCGATCTGCGCCGCCGCCAGCCGGTGGCGCATGGGGCGGTGGTGGATACGGGCCGATTTACCGTGCTTTCCCTCAGCCCCGAGCTGTTCTTCGCCAAGGATGGCCGCAGGCTGACCGTCCGCCCCATGAAGGGCACGGCGGCGCGCGGCGCGACGCCCGAGGCCGATGCCCTCGCCAAGGCCGAACTTGCCGACGATCCAAAGCAGCGCGCCGAGAACCTGATGATCGTCGATCTGATGCGCAATGACCTTGGCCGGCTGGCGGAAACCGGCAGCGTTAACGTGAGCGATCTGTTCACGGTGGAAACCTACAAGTCCGTGCATCAGATGACGTCGGGGATTGAGGCGCGGCTGCGCCAAGGCGTGGGGCTTGGCCAACTTTTGCCCGCGCTTTTCCCGCCCGGATCGGTCACGGGAGCGCCGAAAATCCGGGCCATGGAGCTGATCACGGATCTCGAAAAAGAAGCCCGCGGCGTCTATTGCGGGGCCATCGGCAGGTTCGGCCCGGACGGCTCGGCCAGGTTCAATGTGGCTATCCGGACCCCTGTGGTTTTCGCCGGTGGCAGCGCCGAAATGGGCATCGGCTCGGCGGTGGTGGCGGATTCGGACGCCAAAGGCGAATATGATGAATGCCTGCTCAAAATGAAGTTCCTGGCCCCCGATTTCCAGCTCATCGAGACGCTGCTGTGGAAGCCGGGCGAGGGCTATTGGCTGCTCGGCCGGCACTTGGCGCGGCTGGCGGCGTCAGCCAGGCATTTCGGCTTTGCGTTCGACGGAGAGGCCGTCCGCCGCGAGCTGGACGGCGTGGTGAACGGCGCTGAGCAATCACCCCTCCGCGTTCGCCTGCTGTTGTCGCATTCCGCTGCGGTAACCCTCACAAAGGCCTTGCTGGATTCGCCTTCCACCCACAAGTACTGCCGTTTCGTCTGGTCCAACACTCCCGTCAACAGCACCGGCCCCTTCCTCGCCCACAAGACCACCAACCGGCAGCGTTATGACGAGGATTGGGCAACTCTCGCCCAAGCCCAAGGCGCCGGCGAGGTGATCTATGTCAACGAGCGCGGCGAGGTGACCGAGGGCTCCCGCACCAACATCTTTGTCGAGCGCGCGGGCCGCCTGCTCACCCCGCACGTGAGCTGCGGACTATTGCCCGGCGTGCTGCGCGCCGAGCTGCTGGCCACCGGCCGCGCCGTCGAAGCCGTGCTGCGGCCCGCCGACTTAGTGTCCGCCGAAAAAGTCTACCTCGGCAATTCGGTGCGGGGCCTGGTGCGGGCCGAGCCTTGCCCCGGCGCGGGCTAGCTGGCACTATGCGCCCGCAGACAGGCCGGCCCCGTAGCTCAGTGGATAGAGCATTGGTTTCCTAAACCAAGGGCCGCAGGTTCAAATCCTGCCGGGGTCGCCAGTCTTGCCTGCTGCTTAAGCCGGTGAACGAATGTTCCCACCCGCTTCCCGGAATTTGACGCGCCCCTTCGCGCGGCGAATATCCGGGATCCTTACCTATAAAGGCTCCAGCACAACCGATGCCGCGCACCTGGAGATTGTGCCCAGGGCCAATATGTCAGCTCGACCGGCGGGTAAGGGTCCCGGATATTCGCCGCGCCAAGAAAATGCGCGACGAATTCCGGGAGGCGTGTTGGGCAGGGTTGCGCAAATTGAATTTCTATTTTTGCTCAGTGGCATCACACATCCCACTTCGGGCACCAGTCGCCATTGACCAGCCGGCGGCCCTCGTCGAGCTTGCGGATGGCGGCCATATCCTCAAGACCCAGCACAACATCCTTGGCCGCGAAGTTCGAGCGGATGCGCTCTGGCTTGGCCGACGACGGAATGACCACGTAGCCCTCCGCCATCAGGAAGGCCAGCGCCACCTGCTCGGCGGTCGCGCCATGGCGGCTGCCGATCTTGCGCAGGGGCTCGCTCTGCGCCACCGCCCCACGCGCCAGCGGCGAATAGGCCGTCATCGGAATGCCCTTCGACCGGCTGTAATCGACGATGATCCGGTTCTGCATCAGCACATGGATTTCGCACTGGTTGGTGGTGATCGGACGGCCGCCGAGCAACGCAATCGCCTTGTCGAGATAGCGCTTGGTGAAGTTGGACACGCCGATATGCCTGGTCAGCCCGGCGTCGTACACGGCGGCGAATTGCGCCATGTAGTCGTTGATGTCGTACTTGTCCTTGACCGAGGGCCAATGCAGCAGCAGCAGGTCAACCTTGTCCGTACGCAGCTTATCCAGCGAGGCCTTGACGTGGCCCATGATCTGGCCGGGCGCGAAGCTTTCCGGCGCGACCTTGGTGGTGAGGAACACGTCGCCACGCGGCACCCCGCTCTCGGCGATGGCCTTGCCGACGAACTCCTCGTTATTGTAGCCCTCGGCGGTGTCGATGTGCCGGTAGCCCACTTCGAGCGCGCTGATCACGCTGGAATAGGCCTCCTCGCCATTGCGGTTCCAGGTGCCAAAGCCGATCTGCGGCATCGGCCCGATCATTTTCACGTCGCCCATTTGTAATCCTCCCAGTGTATTCGCATGTGGCCGAAAACCCCCTCTCCCCCTGGCGTTATTCACGCCAGGGGGAGAGGGCCGGGGTGAGGGGCAGCGCGGGAACCGCCGCCTGCCACAACGATGCAGCGGCAGAACTCGCCTCGGCCCCTCACCCTAACCCTCTCCCCCCGAAGAGGGGGAGAGGGAATAAAAAAGTGCCGGATGCGATTGCCCTGCCAATCCTCCATCCCGGCGTTGACCTGCAGCCCTTGCGCGGTATCATCCCGTCTTTGATGAACCTATAACCCGGCAGACAAGGACAGCTCGATGAAAATCGCCATCGGCGGCGACAGCGCCGGCCAACCCCTGATCGAGGTCATCGGCAGGCACCTGGCGGCAAAACCTGGGATCGAGGTCGCCGACCTGTCACCAGGCAAGGACAACGCCAAGGAATTCTACGCCGACACTGCCGAGCGGGTGGCCATGGCCGTCGCCTCGGGCAAATACGATCGCGGTATCCTCGCCTGTGGCACCGGCATCGGCGTGGCCATTTCCGCCAACAAGGTGCCCGGCATCCGCGCCGCCCAGACCCACGACACCTATTCGGCCGAGCGCGCCGCCAAGAGCAACAACGCCCACATCATAACCATGGGCGCGCGGGTGATCGGGCCAGAGCTGGCCAAGTCCATCGTCGATGCGTTCCTGGCCAGCGCGTTCGATCCCAACGGCGCCTCGGCGGCCAATGTCAACGCCATCGGCGCGCTGGAGGCGCGGCAGGGCAAGGCGAGGCCATGAGCTTCAGCCTCTCGGTCAACACCAATCCGTTCGTCAACCGCTTTGCCGAGCCGGGCGAGTTGATCCGGGTGATCGCGGGCGAGTGCGGGCTTGGCCATGTGCAGATGGTGCACGAGTTTTTGACGCCCGATTGGCCCGCACCCGTCCTTTCTCGCCTGACCAGATCCACGACGAAAGCCTGCGCCGATACCGGCGCAAAAGTCACCTCGATGATGACCGGCCCCTATGGGCGGCTCAACCATTTCGGCCATCCCGATCCGGACGTGCGGGCGCATCATGTTGGCTGGTTCCAGAAGCTGGCGGACCTCGCGGCTGACATCGGCTGCCCCGCCATCGGCACGCAGTTCGCGATCATGACGTTTGCGGACTATGACGAGCCGGCGCGGCGCGAAGCCCTGCTCGGCGCGGCGCTGGATTGCTGGCGCAAAGTCGCCGAACACGCTGCCCGCCGTGGCCTGACCTGGCTGTTCTGGGAGCCGATGTCGGTGGGCCGCGAGTTCGGCCACACCATCGCCGCCACCAAGCAGCTGCAACTCCGGATCGACGCGGCCAAGCTGCCCATCCCGCTGCGGCCCATGGTCGACATCGACCATGGCGACGTCACCTCGCCCAACCCCGCCGACATCGACCCGTTTGCCTGGGCGCGCGAGTTCGCGGTGGCCTCGCCCATCATCCACATCAAGCAGAGCTCGATGAACAAGGGCGGGCATTGGCCGTTCACGGCGCACTACAACCGCGATGGCCGGATCACGCCGGACAAGCTGCTGGCGGCGATCCGCGAGGGCGGCGGGCGCGACAATGAATTGTGCCTGGAACTGGCCTTCCGCGAGCGCGAGCCCGCCGACCGCTCGGTCATTCCGGCGATTGCCGAGTCCGTCGCCTATTGGGCTCCGTATGCGGACACTGGATTGAAGGCGCGGAGATAGTCATGGCCAAGCGGCAACTCTGGATCGGCACGAGCTGGAAGATGAACAAGGTGCGGGCCGAGGCGCGCGCTTTTGCGACGGCGCTGGCGGCGGCGCCCATCATCGGCGATGCGCGGGTGCAGCCCTTTGTCATTCCTCCGTTCACCTCCATCGCCGAGGTGGCGGCGCTGCTTGCCGGCACGCGCGTGCGGGTGGGTGCGCAGAACATGCACTGGGCGGATGCGGGAGCCTGGACCGGAGAAATCTCGCCACTGATGATCAAGGACGCGGGTGCGACTTTGGTTGAGCTGGGCCACAGCGAGCGGCGCACGCATTTCGGCGAGACCGACGAGACGGTGGCGCTGAAGACGGCGGCGGCGCTGGCGCATGGCGTGACGCCGCTGGTGTGCATCGGCGAGACGCGGGCGGAGTTTGACGCCGGGCGCACCGCCGAGGTGCTGGCGCGGCAGGTGAGCGCGGCTTTGTCCCGGATCGCCCCCGCCCATCGCGGCGATGCGGTCCTGCTGGCCTATGAGCCGGTGTGGTCCATCGGCGAGGGCGGCACGCCCGCCGAGCCGGGCTTCGTCAATAAGCAGCACGGCCTCATCAAGCAGCAGACGGAGCGGGCGCTGGGCCGCGCCCTGCCCGTGCTCTATGGCGGCAGCGTCAATCCCGGCAATTGCCGCGAGCTTGCCGCCCAATCCAACGTCGACGGCCTGTTCATCGGCCGCTCGGCCTGGGCGGCGGGCGGCTATATCGGCATATTGGAGTCGGTCGCCGGGGCGATGGCGTAGGGGAATTTTATCAGCTTACGCTTCCCGGAATTTTGCGCACTCTTCAGCGCAAAATATCCGGGACCCTTACCTGCTCGACGCAAACGGGACTCCAAACGCGAGCCCCGCTTCCACTGGCGCGGCGTCAGGCGTGGCCAAGCCGCACCAGGTAAGGGTCCCGGATCTCCGGCGCGCGAAGCGGCGCGCCTGCGTCCGGGAGGCGGGTGGCGTCAACTACCCGGCGGCGCCAGCGCTCAGTCTGCCGCAGGTATAATCCGGCGACGCCCTATATTGTCCATAGAGCTTTTCAAGCCCAGCCTCGTCCACAC
>Ga0209069_10001340_pt1 | contig 12391 bp, 10 predicted proteins | sample Str013_2_FD_187202 | JGI IMG/M metagenome (GOLD analysis project Ga0209069, IMG submission 187202) | Freshwater sediment microbial communities in response to fracking from Pennsylvania, USA - Straight Creek_MetaG_SC_2013 (SPAdes) (version 2) | ecosystem: Environmental > Aquatic > Freshwater >...
GGCTTATCACGCGTCGCACAATGCTGGCTGGTGGTGCGGCATCTCTGCTAGCCGCCCCTTGGGTGGCCAGGGCACAGGCCAATACGTTGCGCATCGGAATGCAAAGCATTCTGTCAGGGCCGATCGCGCTGCTTGGCACCTCCTCGCGCAACTCGCTGATGATGGAGCAGGATCGCATCAACGCCGCCGGCGGCTTTCTCGGCCGGCAGATCGAATTCGTCTTCCGCGATTCAAAGGGCCAGCCCCAGGAGGCCGCCCGCATCGCGCGCGAGCTCGTGAACACCACGGGCTGTGAGCTCCTGGTCGACGCCGAGGCCTCGTCCGCCTCCTTTGCGGTCCAGGAAGTCGTGCGCGACCTCGGCATCGCCTGCATCCACACCAACAGCGAGACCTCGTCGCTGACCGCCGATCCCAAGATCCGCGCGCCCACCGCCTTCCGCGTCGCGCGCCAGGGCGTGCACGACGCCGTGGCCGGCAGCATCTATCTCGCCGAATTCGCGAACACCAGGAAGCTCAACAAATGGGCGACCTGTTCGCCGGACTACGCCTATGGTCGCGACACCACCGCGCAATACCTGCAGTTTTTCAAACAGTTCAAGCCGGACGTCGAGATCGTCACCGATGCCTGGCCCAAGCTCGGCCAGCCGGACTTCACCGAAGTCATCACCAAGCTGATTCAGGCCAAGCCGCAGGCTCTGTTTACGCTGCTCTATGCCGGCGACCTCTCGGCGTTCGTGAACCAGGGCAACGTCTATGCGCTGTTCTCGCAGATGACGGTGGCGACGCCCAACGTCGATTATCCCGTGCTGGCCGCCATCAAGAATCTGCCGGCCGGCATTCAGTCGGCGACGCGTTACCTCGAGACCTTCCCGGATACGCCTGCCAACAAGGAATGGGGCCAGGCCTACCTCAAGAAGTGGGACCAGCGGCCGACCAACTGGTCGTGGCAAAACGCGGTGGCGATGCAGTTCTACGATCAAGCCATCAAGAAGGCCAACTCGCTCGACGGCAAGGCCCTGGCCGCGGCGCTCACGGGCATGAAGATCAACACGCCGTTCGGCGCCGACGGCACCATCACCATGCGCGAGGACCATACGACGATCGGCTATGCCATCGGCTGGGGCCAGACCACGCCGAAGGAACCGTTCATCGTCGATGTGAAGGCCGCCGACTGGGGCAGGATCCTCGAGCTCGAGACGGAGTGGAAGAAGCAGCAGAAGTACATCTGAGATGGACCTCAGCGCGCTCGGCGCTTGCCTCACGACACCCGCCTGCGTGGTCACCCAGACCACCAGCGGGCTGATCGTGGGAATGTTGCTGTTCCTTGTCGCGGCGGGCCTGACCCTTATCTTCGGCGTCTTGAAGGTCGTGAACTTCGCCCACGGCACCTTCTACATGCTGGGCGGCTACGTCGCCTATTCCACGCTCGGCGCGACCGAAAGCTACACGCTTGCGGTGCTCTCGGGAGCGCTCGCGATGGCGCTGTTCGGCGTGCTGTTCGAACGCGCCTTGATCAGTCGCGTCTACGGCTCCAACGTGCTGATGCAGCTCCTGATCTGCTACGCCGTGGTGTTGATCTTCGACGACCTCGTGAAGATCGTTTGGGGGCCCGAGTTCCACGCCATGGGGATGCCGGCAGCCTTCCAGGTGCCGCCGCTCTTCATCGCCGGCGGTGTGGTGCCGCCCTTTTACGCCGTGCTGATCGGGATTGCAGCGCTGATCGCGATCGTGCTTGGCCTCGGCCTTTCGATGACACGGTTCGGCAAGACGGTGCGCGCCGCCGCAATCAATCCCCAGATGGTCTCGGCGCTGGGCGTCAACACGACGCTGCTTTTCGCGATCGTCTTTGCGATCGGCGGCGGGCTGGCGGGACTGGCGGGCGCACTCGCGGCGCCCGTGCGATCGCTGTCGCCCGGCATGGGCTTCTCGATTCTGATCGAGAGTTTCATCGTCACGGTGATCGGAGGCATGGGCTCGATCGCGGGAGCGCTGGTCTCGGCGCTGCTGATTGGCATGGTCCGCGGCTTCGGCACGATCGGTTTTCCCAAGTTCACCGATGGCCTGATCTATATCCTGATGATCGCCATCCTGCTCCTGCGTCCGCAGGGCCTGTTCGGTCGCCGGGCATGAGGAGCCGCCTCGGGTTGCGCGAACTGGCGATCGGGGCCGTCGCCCTGATCGTCGTGCTGGCGATCCCGCTGTTCCATCGCAGCCCCGCCTTCGAGGATTTCGTCATCCGCTTGAGCGCCATGGCGCTATTTGCAACCTCGCTCAACCTGCTGGTCGGAAACACCGGCATGGTCTCGTTCGGCCACGGCATGTTCTACGGCCTCGGCGCCTATGCCTTCGCATTGACCATGCAGATGACGGATCTCTCGCTGCCCGTCGCCGCCATGCTTGCGGTGCTGGTCACGGCCTTTGCCGCGTTCTGCGTCGGTGCCATCTGCGTACGCCTCAGCACGGATTACTTCGCCTTCATCACGCTCGCGGTACAGATGCTGTTCTACAGCGTCATCATCTCCTGGCAGAGCCTCACCGGCGGCGACCAGGGCTTGCGCGGCGGCATCCCGCGCCGTGAGATATTCGGTTTCGAACTCGCCTCGCAGCTTCATATGTACCAATTCTGCGCGATCGTGGCGGTGCTCGGCCTGCTGGCGTTGCGCCACATCTCGGCGAGCCCGTTCGGCCAGACGCTGCGCATGATCCGCGACAACGAGAACCGCGCCAGCTTCCTGGGCATCGTTCTTTGGCGAGCCCGCCTCTTGGCCTTTACGATTGCCGGCGCCTTCGCAGGGTTAGGCGGCGTGCTGGCTGCGCTGTTCGTCTCGGGCGCCTATCCCGAACTCGCCGATTGGCCGAATTCGGGCCAGGCGATCTTTGCCGTCATGCTGGGCGGCATCAACAGCTTCCTCGGACCCGTGTTGGGCGCGATGATCCTGCTCGCGCTGAACGATGTGGTGACACGCATCACCGAATATCAGGGACTGGTTCTGGGGATCGTGATCCTGGCCTTCGCGCTCGGGCTGCGCCGCGGTGTGCTCGATTTTCTCAGACTGGCCTGGCCCGGACGCTCGCGATGAAGCTCGAGATCAGAAATCTCACCAAGGCGTTCGGTGGCCTGCGGGCAATCGACGATGTGTCGCTCGATTTTCCCTCGGGGTCGCTTTCGGCGGTGATCGGTCCGAACGGCGCCGGCAAAAGCACCTTCTTCAACCTGATCAGCGGCGCGTTCCCGCCCGATTCAGGCGAGGTGCTGCTCGACGGCCAGGACATCATTCGTCTCTCCAGGAGCGAACGGATGCACCGGGGCATCGCGCGGGCGTTTCAGGTGGCAAGCTGCTTTCCGACCATGACGGTGATGGAGAACCTGATGGCCGCCGTTACCGCCCATATCGGCCAGTGGGGCAATCTCTCCCGCCGCTTTCCGCCGCCCGGCGTGCGCGAGCGGGCCGAAGAGGTGATGGAACTGGTGGGCCTGACGCAGGTCCCGAATCTGGAGGCCGCGATCCTCTCCCACGGCGACCAGAAGCTGCTCGATATCGCCATCGCTCTTGCGCTCGAACCCAGGGTACTTCTGCTCGACGAGCCGACGGCCGGCATGGGTCCTGACGAGCGCTGGCGCATGATCGAACGCGTGCGCGGTCTGTGGGAACGGCGCAAGCTCACGCTGGTCTTCATCGAGCACGACATGGACATCGTCTTCCAGGTCGCGAATACGATCCGCGTACTGTGCTACGGCCGGGTCCTGGCCGAAGGCACACCGGACGAGATACGGAACAACAAGGCTGTGATCGAAGCCTATCTCGGCACGGAGGACGCCGCATGACGGACCTGCTGCGCGCGGAAGGGTTGAGCGCCTTCTACGGCGCGAGCCAGATCCTGTTCGATGTCGATCTCGCCCTTCAGGAAAGGTGCACGCTGGCGCTGCTCGGGCGTAACGGCGCGGGCAAGAGCACGACCATGAAGACGCTTGCGGGAATCGTGCCGGCCAAAGGCGGCCGCATCTTCTTCGCCGGCCGCGACATCACCCACGCGCCGCCGCATGCGCGTGCCCGGCTCGGCCTCGCCTACGTGCCCGAGGACCGGCAGGTGTTTCCCGAGCACAGCGTGGAGGACAATCTCCTGATCGCGGCAAAGGACGGTCCCGACGGACGGCGAGACTGGACCCTGCCGCGGGTCTGGGAGACCTTCCCGTTGCTCGAAAAATTACGGTCGCGCGAAGCGGGCCGCCTCTCCGGCGGCGAGCAACAACTCCTGGTCATCGCCCGTGCCTTGATGGGCAATCCACTGGTCCTGCTGCTCGACGAACCGAGCGAAGGGCTGGCCCCGATCGTGGTCGCCACCATTGGCAGAGTACTGCGGGAATTGGGAGCGAGTGGCGCCACTATCCTGCTTGCCGAGCAGAATATGCATTTCTGCTTGCGGATCGCCGAGGAGGCACTGGTCATCGACAAGGGAAAAGTGGTGCATCGCCAGGATACGGCTGGCCTTGCCGCGAATGAAGATATCCGGCGCCGCTATCTCGCAATGTAGCAGATGTTTTTCAGTGCAAGGCAGACAGCCCGAAGCGATCCCTTTGAGAGGTAGGCTCATTGGGTGACGACTGGACTAAATAGTAAGATAATATGACTAGTCGGGCCGCGGTTTCCGTGGAATAGTCACGTTGCCGCCCACAACGGGCTGCCGGAAGGTGCCATAGCACCCTAAATTGGTGCGGGTACCCAGATAACATTTTGGGAGAACGCCCTCATGACCCTCAAAGCCCTCTTTGCGGCCACCGCCACAGCCGCACTTCTGCTCTCGCTGCCAGCCAGCGCGGCTCAACTGACGATCGGCTTTTCCCAGATCGGATCGGAATCCGGTTGGCGGGCCGCCGAGACTTCGGTCTCGAAACAGGAGGCGGCCAAGCGGCAGGTCAATCTCAAGATCGCCGATGCCCAGCAGAAGCAGGAGAACCAGATCAAGGCGATCCGCTCCTTTATCGCGCAAGGGGTGGACGCCATCTTCCTCGCCCCGGTCGTCGCGAGCGGCTGGGAAGGTGTGCTGAAGGAAGCCAAGGAAGCCAAGATCCCGGTGGTGCTGCTCGATCGCGATATCGATCCGTCCGGCAAGGAGCTTTATCTCACGGCCGTCACCTCGGACAGCGTGCACGAGGGCGCGGTCGCCGGGGAATGGCTGGCGAAGACGGTTGGCGACAAGTCGTGCAACGTCGTCGAACTGCAGGGAACGGTCGGCGCGAGCGTCGCCACCAACCGCAAGAAAGGTTTTGACAGCGTCGTTGCCAAGCACGCGAACCTCAAGGTCGTGCGCAGCCAGACCGGTGACTTCACCCGCGCCAAGGGCAAGGAGGTGATGGAGAGTTTCATCAAGGCTGAAAACGGCGGCAAATCAATCTGCGCGGTGTATGCCCATAACGACGACATGATGGTGGGCGCGATCCAGGCGATGAAGGAAGCCGGGCTGAAGCCGGGCAAGGATGTTCTGACCGTCTCGATCGACGCGGTGCCGGACATCTTCAAGGCGATGGCCGCGGGTGAGGCCAACGCCACCGTCGAGCTCACGCCGAACATGGCTGGTCCGGCGCTCGATACGATCATCGCCTACAAGGAAAAGGGCACCGCGCCGCCGAAGTGGATCCAGACCGAATCGAAGCTCTATACGGCGGCTGACGATCCGATGAAAATCTACGAGAGCAAGAAGGGTCTCGGCTACTGACCGGGTAACGCCGCTGCGCCGCTGTCGATCGGGCCGGCCGGTGCAACCCCTTGCGACCAAAGCCCTCGCCGGTGAACATGCCGTGCGTCCGCCTCTGTGCGGACGCACGCGGGAACAATGACGCTATGGACAGAGGCACCGACCCTGCCGCGGCTCTTCTCGAGGTGCGCAAGCTCGCCAAGAGCTTCGGCGCGCTGGTCGCGTTGCAGGACGTCGATTTCACCCTTCGCGCCGGCGAAATCCACGCCTTGCTGGGGGAGAACGGCGCCGGCAAATCCACCCTTATCAAGGTGGTCACGGGCGTATTTGCGCGCGATGCGGGCGTTGTCCGGCTCGGCGGCGTCGATATCGCCCCGCGTTCGGCCAAGGCCGCACTCGATGCCGGCATCGCCACCGTCTACCAGGAGGTCAACCTTCTGCCGAACCTTTCGGTAGCGCAGAATCTGTATCTCGGCCGCCAGCCGACGCGCTTGGGCCTGGTTCAGCAAAGCGAGATGCGCCGGCGCGCGAGGGAATTGCTGGCGGAGTTCGGCCTTCACATCGATGTTGCAGCGCCGCTTGCCGACTTTTCCGTCGCGATACAACAACTGATCGCGATCGCCCGCGCCGTCGATCTGTCGGCGCGCGTGCTGATCCTCGACGAACCCACCTCCAGCCTTGATCACAACGAAGTCGAGATTCTGTTCCGCGTGATGCGCCAACTCGCCGGGCGTGGGATCGGCATCGTCTTCGTCAGCCATTTTCTCGATCAGGTATACGCGATATCCGACCGCATCACCGTGCTGCGCAACGGGCGCCTGATCGGCGAGCGGGAGACCGGCTCTCTGCCGCGCCTCGAACTGATCCGCATGATGCTGGGCCGGGAGCTCGCCGAGACCACCAGCGAACGCGCCGCCGCCACCCCCCATGAAGCGCGCGACGTCTGCGCCAGCTTCGAGGGTTACGGCAAGGCCGGCTATCTCGCGCCGTTCGATCTCGAACTGCGCCACGGCGAAGTGGTAGGCCTCGCCGGACTGCTCGGCTCGGGCCGAACCGAGACGGCACGGCTGGTGTTCGGCGTCGAACGCGCCGATGCCGGGCTGGCCAGGGTCGAGGGCGTGCCGGCGCGACTGCAGTCGCCGCGCGACGCGGTGCGGCACGGCTTCGGCTATTGCTCCGAGGAGCGCAAGACCGAGGGCATCGTTGCCGATCTCACCGTGCGCGAAAACATCGTGCTGGCGCTGCAGGCCAAGCGTGGATTGCTTCGGCCGCTCTCGCGCAGCGAGCAGGACGAGATCGCCACGCGTTTCATCGGGCTCCTGGACATCCGGCCGCCGGAGCCGGAACGGCCGATCGGGCTGTTGTCGGGCGGCAACCAGCAGAAGGTGCTGCTGGCGCGCTGGCTTGCCACCACGCCCCGCCTGCTGGTGCTCGACGAGCCGACGCGCGGCATCGATGTCGGCGCCCATGCCGAAATCATCCGCCTGATCCGCGAGCTCTGCCGCGAGGGCCTGGCGTTGCTGGTGATCTCTTCCGAACTCGACGAGATCGTGACCTATTCGGATCGGGTTGTTGTGCTGCGCGACCGCGCCCACGTCGAAGAGCTGCGCGGGGATGCGATCGACGTATCTCGTATCCTCTCGGCCATTGCGGCCGATGGCCCCGCGTCCGTGCGGGAGGGCCGGACATGATGCCTCGCCTGCCACGCCGCGGCCTTGCCCAGGTCGTCGCACTTGTCGTTATTCTCCTGCTCGATCGCGCGGTCTCGCCGCAATTCTTCGACGTGCGCCTGCAGGATGGCCGGCTTTTCGGCAGCATCGTCGATGTGCTGAACCGGGGGGCGCCGGTGGCGCTATTATCGCTCGGGATGGTGCTGGTGATCGCCACGCGCGGCATCGACCTGTCGGTAGGGGCGGTGATGGCGATCGCGGGCGCGATCGCGGCGAGCCTTGCGGACAGCCACGGGCTGCCGCTGGTCCTGGCCGCCGCCCTTGGCGCCGGGTTGGTCTGCGGCATCTGGAACGGCATTCTCGTCGCAATATTCGGGATTCAGCCGATCATCGCCACCCTGATCCTGATGGTTGCGGGCAGGGGAATCGCCCAGCTCATCACGGAAGGGCGCATCGTGACCTTCACGTCGCCCGATCTGGTCTGGCTCGGAAATGGCAACGTTCTTGGTCTGCCCGTGCCGGTGGTCATCATCGCCGTCATGCTGATCCTCACCGGCGCGGTCGTGCGCTGGTCGGCGCTCGGGCTGCTGATCGAAGCCACCGGCGGCAATGCGCGCGCCAGCGAGCTCGCCGGCATCGGAACGCGCGCCATGATTCTTGCCGTCTATTCCTGGTGCGGACTGTGCGCGGCGCTCGCAGGCGTGATCGCCGCGGCCGATATCATGGGCGCGGATGCGAACAATGCCGGCCTGTGGCTCGAGCTCGACGCGATCCTTGCCGTGGTGATCGGCGGCACCTCGCTGTTCGGCGGGCGCTTCAGCCTGGTGCTCGCGGTCACCGGCGCGCTGATCATCCAGGCGATGAATACGGGCATCCTGCTGTCCGGCTACCCGCCGGAACTCAATCTCCTGCTGAAAGCGGCAGTGGTGCTGGCGGTGCTGTTGCTGCAGTCGCCGCGTCTTGCCGGTATCGCCGGCCTCGCCGCCCGTTTGCGAGGCGCAAAAGCATGAGACGCCTGCCGCCCGCCGTCATCACGGCGATCGTGCTGGTCGCAGGCTTTGCGATCTGCGCGACGCAGTTTCCCCACATCGCATCTACCCGCGTTGTCGCCAACCTTCTCACCGACAATGCGTTTCTCGGCATTGTCGCGACCGGCATGACGTTCGTCATTATTTCCGGCGGCATAGATTTGTCGGTTGGTTCGGTGATTGGATTCACCACCGTATTCGTCGCGCTCGCCATCGAGCGGATTGGCATTCCACCATTGATCGCTTTCGTCGCAATTCTGCTGATCTGCGCCATCTTCGGCGCCGCCATGGGCGGCGTCATTCACGTCTTCGACCTGCCGCCTTTCATTGTCACCCTCGCCGGAATGTTTCTGGCTCGCGGCGCCAGTTTTCTGCTGTCGACGGAATCGATCCCCATCACCGCGCCGATCTATACATCGGTCTCGGATTTCGCGTTTCGGCTGCCTGGCGGTGGACGATTGACGGTGATTGCGCTGATCATGCTTGTCGTGGTCATGACCGGCGCGCTGCTGCTGCGGCTCACGCGCTTCGGAGCCAATGTCTATGCGCTCGGCGGCAGCCGGATCACGACGGAGTTGATGGGCATCCCGGTCGGCTCGATGACGGTGCGGATCTACATGCTTTCGAGTGTGCTGTCGGGGCTCGCCGGCATTGTCTTCTCGTTCTATACCGCCGCCGGCTATTCGCTTTCGGCGGTGGGCGTGGAGCTCGACACCATCGCCGCGGTCGTGATCGGGGGCACGCTCCTCACCGGCGGCCAGGGTTCGGTGATCGGTACGTTTCTCGGGGTTCTGATCCAGGGCCTGATCCAGACCTACATCACTTTTGACGGGACGCTTTCGAGCTGGTGGACGAAGATCGTGACTGGCATCCTGCTGTTCGCCTTCATCGCCTTGCAGCAGGCCATGATCGCCTTTGCCCGTCGCCCGGCGGTCAGCAAGGCAGGAGAAAGGCCATGACATCGCGCCTTGTCGTCATTCCCACCCGACGCGCCCATTCCAATCATGAGGAAGTGGCCCGCAGCATCGGCATCGACATCATCGCCGGCCGCTATGCCGAGGGGGCGCGGTTGCCCGGCGACGCCGAACTCACCGCGATCTTTGGGGTTTCGCGTCCGGTCCTGCGGGAAAGCGTGAAGACGCTGGTCGCCAAGGGGCTGCTCACCACCAAGGCGCGGGTAGGCACGGTGGTGCGCGAACGCGGCGACTGGAACATGTTCGATGCCGATGTGCTGGCCTGGCATCTCGACGCCGGCATCGACAAGCTCTTCCTCAGCGACCTCGCGGAGATTCGTCTTGCCGTCGAGCCCCGCGCCGCGGCATTGGCGGCGTCGCGACGCTCGGACGCCGATATCGAGGAGCTGAGGCGCAGCATGGCGCGCATGCGTGCCGAAACCTCGGACTCCGTCGGTTTCGCCGACGCCGATCTCGCGCTGCATGTCGCCGTCGCCAATGCGTCCGGCAATCCGTTCATGCGCTCGATCGGGTATGTGATCGAAGCGGCGCTGCGAGCGTCATTCCTGCTCAGCGCGCCGGTGGAGTCGCAGGACCGGGAGACCGTGCTGCTGTGGCACCAGCGCATCGTCGACGCGATCGCGGCCGGCGAGCCCGAGGCGGCGTCCGCGGCGATGATCGAGGTGATTCACAACGGCAGGCGCCGCCATGTGCAGTCAGCTGAACGGATGGACCCGGCATGAGCGACGACAGATCGAGAAAGCCTCTGCGCAGTCGTGCCTGGTTCGGCCGGCAGGACAAGATGGGCTTCTACTACCGCTCGTTCCTCAAGAACAGCGGCACGCCCCAGGATCGTTTCGACGGACGGCCGGTGATCGGCATCTGCAACACATGGTCGGAACTCACGCCCTGCAACGGGCATTTCCGTATCATCGCCGAGCATGTGCGCGCCGGCGTACTCGATGCCGGCGGCTATCCCCTGGAGTTTCCGGTCTCCTCGCTCGGCGAGGTGACGATGCGGCCGACCGCAATGCTGTTCCGCAATCTCGCCTCGATGGACGTCGAGGAGGCGATCCGCGCCCATCCGCTCGACGGCGTGGTGCTGCTGATGGGTTGCGACAAAACCACGCCGGCGCTTTTGATGGGCGCGGCCTCGGCCGACCTGCCGACCATCGGCGTATCCGGCGGCCCGCAACTGCGCGGCGTCTATCGCGGCCAGATCATCGGCTCCGGCACCAGCATCATCTCGATGAGCGAGCAGCTTCGCGCCGGCGAGATCACGCTCGATGAATTTCACGAAGCGGAAGCCGCGATGAACCGCTCGGCCGGCAGCTGCATGACCATGGGCACGGCCTCCACCATGGCTTCGATGGTGGAAGCTCTCGGCATCGGCCTGCCGGAGAATGCCGCCATCCCCGCCGCCGACGCGCGGCGCAACCTGCTCGCCCGCATCGCCGGCCGGCGTATCGTCGAGATGGTGCATGAGGATATCAAACCCTCCGATATCCTCACCCGCGCGGCCTTCGAAAACGCAATTCGCGCGCTCGCCGCTATCGGAGGCTCGACCAATGCGGTCGTGCACCTGCTCGCAATCGCCGGTCGCGTCGGCGTCGACCTGACGCTTGCCGATTTCGACAGGCTGTGCCGCGACGTCCACTGCCTCGTGGATCTGATGCCCTCGGGCCGCTTCCTGATGGAGGACTTTTACTATGCCGGCGGCCTGCCGGCGGTGCTGCGCGCCCTCGGCGAACGCGGGCTGCTGCACAAGGATGCCCGCACCGTGAATGGCCGTACCCTGTGGGAAAATGTGGCCGACGCGCCCTGCTGGAACACGGAAGTCATCACTTCCTTCGAGACGCCATTCAAGTCGGAGGCCGGCATCGCCATCCTTACCGGTAACCTTGCGCCGAACGGGGCGGTCATCAAGCCGTCGGCCGCATCGCCGGAGCTCATGCGCCACACCGGCCGTGCTGTCGTGTTCGAGAGCGTGGAGGAAATGCATCACGCGGTCGACGACGAGGATCTCGACATCGATTCCTCCTGCATCATGGTGCTGAAGAATTGCGGTCCGAAAGGCTATCCGGGGATGGCCGAGGTCGGCAACATGCCGCTGCCCGCGAAGCTGTTGCGCCAGGGCGTGCGCGACATGATCCGGATCTCCGACGCCCGCATGTCCGGCACCGCCTACGGCACCGTGGTGTTGCACGTCGCCCCGGAAGCGACGATCGGGGGCCCGCTCGCGCTGGTGAGGAACGGCGATCTCATTACCCTCGACGTTTCCGCGCGTTCGTTGCATCTGCACGTGAGCGACGACGATCTGGCCGCTCGCCGCGCCGCCTGGGTGGCGCCGCCGCCGCACGCCACGCGCGGCTATCAAAGGATGTATGTCGATCATGTGCTGCAGGCCGACCGGGGCGTCGATTTCGATTTCCTGGTCGGCCGCAGCGGATCGCCCGTGCCGCGTGACAATCATTGAAAGGTGCCGCATGACCAATTCTGCTGCCCGACCCTATCGAGGCGTATTCCCGGTGGTTCCGACGGTGTTCGACGCCGACGGCGGCCTCGATCTCGAAGGTCAGAGGCGCGCCGTCGATTGCATGATCGATGCCGGCTCGCACGGACTGTGCATCCTTGCGAACTTCTCGGAACAGTTCGTACTCACCGACGAGGAGCGCGACATCGTCATGACCGCTGTCATGGCGCACGTCGCCGGACGGGTGCCGGTCATCGTCACGACCACGCATTTCTCCACCCGCGTCTGCGCGGAACGCTCGCGCCGCGCGCAGGAGTTGGGTGCAGCCATGGTGATGGTCATGCCGCCCTATCACGGCGCCACCTTCCGTGTGCCGGAGCCGGCAATCTACGATTTCTACCGCGGCATCTCCGATGCCGTCTCGATCCCGATCATGGTCCAGGATGCGCCGGTCGCGGGCACGCCGCTTTCCGTGTCCTTCCTCGCCCGCATGGCCAGGGAGATCGAGCGCATCGCCTATTTCAAGATCGAAGTGCCACAGGCCGCCGCGAAACTGCGGGCGCTGATCGAGGC
>Ga0209069_10001341_pt1 | contig 12389 bp, 13 predicted proteins | sample Str013_2_FD_187202 | JGI IMG/M metagenome (GOLD analysis project Ga0209069, IMG submission 187202) | Freshwater sediment microbial communities in response to fracking from Pennsylvania, USA - Straight Creek_MetaG_SC_2013 (SPAdes) (version 2) | ecosystem: Environmental > Aquatic > Freshwater >...
AGAACCCGGTTGGCTCCATTGTGCTCGCCCAACTCGTGCCCAGCGAGAGCCACCATCCGAGCACGGTGGGAGAGATCACTCTGTGTTTCATCGTGCACCTCCTTCTGTCATGTGGCAGCCACAAGAATACTAGAGGAACACACCGCCACGATCCTCTGCAGACACCTCACTCGATGTGTTCCTCTTCTTTTACCCTGCGGCCACGTGGTTAGAACAATGCCCCCGTCCATCCCAGCGCCGTCATCACATCGGGTGCGTTAATCGCCAATGCGCCCCCCATCGCGCCAGCAAAGACCCGACGCGCGCCAATCTGATGGTCGGTGAACGACCAGGCAATCCCCGCAAACACAATGACTGCCGTGAGAATCGCATGGGCGGGCGTGCCGTAGAGCGCCTGACTAATCGTGGTCATCGGTTGATCCCACGGTAAGCCCGTTCCTGCGGTTCCCGCCCAGCTTGTCCCTTGCTGTAGCAGCCACCCCGCCGCCATCGTTGCGAATGACGTCACTCTCTGTTTCATACATCACCTCCTGTACGGACTGAATTTGTGAATACTGATACCGTTGCGTGCGTGCGTCCCAGCCGTGGACCCGCAACAATTCTTGTACCCGCCATGCACGAGACCCAATGCGTTCCATCATGACAATCAGATGAATCGTACTGGCAATCATGCGCGGATTGGGACGGACACCCGCTTCCTCAATGAGACTTTCCAAACGAATCAAGGCCTGTGCTGCGGTGTCCGCGTGCACAGTGGTAATGCCCCCTGGATGGCCGGTATTCCAGCTCTTTAACAACTCCAACGCTTCCGCACCGCGCACTTCGCCGACGATAATGCGATCAGGCCGCAAGCGGAGCGTATCCTGCACGAGCGTGCGCAGATCAGCCGCGTCACACGTATGCAGATGCACCACGTTGGGCGCCGTACAGCGCAATTCATACGTATCCTCGATCAGGACCAACCGGAGATGATCCCCGAACAGCATACGCAACGCATCCAGGAGCGAATTAGCGAGCACGGTTTTACCCGAGAGCGTAGCCCCGACAATGACGATATTCCAGCGCTGCCGCAGCGCGTAGCGCAGGATCTCCGCGTGGGCAGCGGTCAGCGTCCCAGCCTCGACCTGCTGATCCAAGGTGATCACGTGTTTTAGTTGTTTGCGAATGACAAACGTCGGTGGGGACACCGGACGAATCAACCCTTGAAAGCGCGACCCATCAAGCGGGAGTTCCGCTTTGAGGCGTGGCGACGCCGCATGCACCACGTGATCATGCATGGCAGCGACGGTGCCAATCGCACTTTCGATTTGTGCTTCGGACAAAGACACGCCTGCCGGTGCCATGCCGATCGACAAGCGATCCCACCACACCGCGCCATCAGGATTGGCAATGATCTCGATGCAATCGTCATCGGTCAGTGCCTGACAAATCTCCGTGCCGAGTTCGCGGCGGAGCTTTTCCTGGAGCTGCGCCTGTCGTTGTTGGCGAGGGGTGAGCGTCATGCGTGTCCCTCCGGTGTGGGCCACACCCAGAGTGGCACGACGGTCGCAATCACCGTCTCGGTGCGAATCGGGCCGAAATAGCGGGAATCCCAACTCAGTGGATGATAGGTGCTCATCACCCACAGTTCTCCTGCACCGAGCACGTAGCGTCCCCACGGGACGTGAGGGAGTTCGCGTCCCATACGGTCATGATCGTGTGTCTGGCTGTGGGCCATCGGCTCGCCGTTCACCATGACGGCAGGAGGCGTCACTTCAACGATATCGCCCGCAATGGCGGCGATGGGCTTGAGCAGTGGCTGATACCCATGGGGACATTCGCGGAGTACCGGCAGATTGGGGACACCGGCGAGGTAGCCCCGGTGCCAGCCAAACTCGGCGTGTGACAGTGGTAAACAAAACGCGACCAATGTGCCACGCACAAGCGGAGCGTACGTGCGCTGATACACACCGCGCGGCACACTTGCGGTGAGGGTCCAGTGTACCCCCACCGCGCGAGTCAACAGAACCAACGCCAGGAGCAGCACGACGACCAGCGCCAGTCGCGCGCCGAACGTCATGAGTCGCCGTGCGACTGACGCACGTGGGTGTTGGTCAGGCATCAGCGGCTCCGTTTGCAACCGATGATGTTGAGGCGACAGGCGCCACTGCCGTGGGTGTCTGCGCCTGACGTTTGCGCCACGCCAGAAAGTCCGCATCCCCTTCGGCCAGGAAGACGCTCAGCAACGCCCCTCCCATCTCTTTGAGATCCCAGCTCTCCTTGCCTACGTCCTTTTGGTAGCGTTGGTACAGTTTCAGTTCGGCCATCGTCTCGGCAGCGAGACGAATCTCCAAGGTGTGGGGCGGCAACGGTTTGGCGATTTTCATCGAGAGTCCTCCTTACGTATAGAACACTCACTCTGTGATATGCGTAGACGCACTGAGATATGCACCTCATTCGCGATCTGCGAACGCGAGCGGTCGATCAAACGGATACGATCCTGGAAATACGACATCTTGTGTAACGGTCAGCACGAACGGATAGGCTTCGCGTACCGTCACGGTCGGACGAATCTGCATCGCCTGCCGCAAATCTTCCGCCACGGACCGCCCCAGGACATTGCCCGCACCGTACACGGCGGCTTCCTCCGGCGCATAGGTGTAGAAACCATTGCCACGATGCACAGCGAGTGACACGCCCGCTGTGATGAGCGACAGCACCGCTGCCGTGCCATAGCGTTGCCACAAGTGACGGTTGACCTGATCACTGAGCCCCGCCAGGCCTCGGCTGTCACTGCCTGGCATGCCAGACAAGGCCAAGGAATAGCCATTGGGGAAATAGAGCGTTTTGGCGGCCACATGCAGGCGTGGTTGATTGGCGCGCACATCCGCATCATAGACGAGAAACAGCTTCGCTCCTTGTGGAATGAGGAGAAAGCGTCCGGTGACCGAATCATAGACATCGCGCGAGACCACGGCAGTCAGCGTGCCTTCGAGGTCTGAGGTCATCGCTTGCGTCGTCACTGCCGGGATCATCGTTCCTGCATTGATTTGGTAGCGCGAGCGTGGCGGCTGTACCTGAGCCGCCAGATATTGCTCGGTAGTCGCGGCACTCGACTGCTGCCAGAACTGCTGCTGACGACCGACGAGTGCCTGCTCGCCCCGATGCTCGGGCAGACGCGACCACGTGCGCTGGGACTCCATCCCCGGCGCTGCGTTCCACGCTGGAGGAATTTCCAGCGTTTGTGGTGGACCGTTCACTGGCGGAGGAGATTGGAAGGCCACCGGCGTAGTTTTCGCCTGTGGACGATCGGTACTGAACTCCTCGACGAGGACTTTCGCACGCAGCGCTTTCAGCAACGCCTCTTTGCGGCGTTGCCCATCAAGATTGGGTTTCGGCTGCGCCTGCGGGCGTGGCGATGGCGTGGTTGTTTGTGGGAACTGCTGTGGTGGGGGTGGTTCTTGTGGAGGTAGCGTGTACCGTGGCGGGGGTGGTACTGGTTTTTCCGCAGGCGTGACCAGAGAGCGATTGATCATGACGAACCGCTCAGGGCGATCCCATTTCGCTGAGGCGTTGCGTCGCGACGACATCACCGTCAGGTAGGTCACTACGGCAAGCACACCAGCGCCGATCATGCCGTACAGCACTAATCGGTTATAACCATTGGCGGCGGGTGTCGGGTGGAGTGAGAGCTGGTTGTGTGGCTGAGCCATAACTCCCTCCTTATGGGGTGTGTGAGATCGTCACTGTTTGTTTGTTGCTGCCCACACCCCACGACAGCACAGCCCGATCGAAGAGGGAATCAATCACGTAATATCCCCCCTTCACGCGAAAATTGGTGATGGCCTGCTCGCCACTCGGCGACTGGACAAACAACGCCGGGGCGTCTGTGGTGCGGAGCGCGGCAGGCATCTTGAGATACGTCCGCGTCCCGTCATTCGCCACCCAGGTGGGCCGCCACGCGTGGTCGCCGTCGATGGTGTAGCGATCATCGAGGGATTCCAATGACACCGCAGGCAACGTCGCCGCCACCGTCTCAGCCGTGCGCTGCTGCTGCGCTTGCTGCGTGTTGAAATGCTGCACCATGTCTTGGGGATAGTAGAACCGCGCGTTGACGATGGTGCCCTGTCGTCGCGAGATCAGCCGAATGCGATACGTCCGCTGGGTGGTCCCGATGACCATGGTCGTTTGCATGTCACGGGTGAGATCGGTGGGTTTGGCCATGACATGGACGATACGGCGGTCGGCTGGCCCGGAACGCAACGGTTGAAAGACCCACCGTTCTTGATCCCCGGCTGCAAGATCAAGGATGTCTTCCCCAGGCGCGAGTTCGATGTCGCACAGTTCTAATGGACGACAGAAGACGGTGGGCTGAGACAGGCCATAGGGGTACTGCACAAAGCCTGCGGACTTGTGATCAATCAATGGCGCTTTGCCGGTCTGCACGTAACGATCAAACGCGGCTTGTACTTCAGGAGACTCGGCGTTGAAGAGTTGTCCGTCACCAGGCGGCGTCAACGGCGCTGGCGTGGATTCCTGGACGCGCGTGGCGGTGGCCAGCGGGGGCGGCAGCGGCGGCTGCCGTTTGGCGGCACAACTGGTGAAGAGGAGACTGAGACTCACAACGAGTATGCTATGTGCTCGCATACAGACCTCCTGTGCTTACACTTCCACCCAGTGCACATTGGTGACCCACACGCCCAGCGGACTGAATTGGCGTTCCTCTTTGCTCTGGGGCAACACCAAGGCGATTTCGATGGTGGCTTCCCATTCCTGCTCGCTCCGCACAGAGCCATCCTCACCAAGGGTTTGCTCTTTCCACCGCGCGCGCCAGCTTTTGGGGGAGAGCGGCGTGAGGCTGATATTGACGGGGAACGTGCGTCCACGTTGGCGGAGGACCGCCAGCGCATTCACAGTGTAGTACGCCGTAAGATAGTTCTGTGCAGCGGAGAGGCACATGTGGTAGGCGGCATTCATCTGGCGGTCGGTGAGCTGCGTGTCTGTGGAGATCGTGCGGATCTGTGTAATCCAGTGCTTGAGCAGCGCGCTCAGCACCAGCGGGTCTTGCACAGTTTCCGCTCGTAGCTCACGAATGGCCATCGCAACACCCGCCGCATCGACCTCGACGATGTACGGCGCGATGTGCTGCTTGTTGGTGACGGATACCAAGCCGTACGTCAAACCGAAGACGGCGAGCAGCAGCCCACCTGCCATCAGTTGCCAGTTGCGAATACTTTTCGAGAGCGACAGATACCGCTCATTGTGGACATGGCGTGCGGCCAGATAGGGATTGGAAGCTTCGGCTGTCGTGCTCATGAGATCCTCCTTTTCTGCAACGACGGAGTATGAAGCGACCTTGTTGCCTTGTTATACACTGATTCGTAGATTTAACAAAATATAACATACGAATTTATTCTTATCACGCACTAAATAGTTTTAAATCAAGTATTTATACCTGTTGACGTAAAACCTAGGCATCGGTATAGAATTGAATGTCAACGTGCGTCTTTGCGCTTGATCTGCCCTGCACGCGGTGTAAAAAGACTCTATTCGCGCACTCTCTTCAGCAGGATCGGGTGGGTGGCAGCAGAAGGAGTAGGGCATGGCCAGGGCAAAGCAATCACCGCCGCACGGGGAAAGGCGCACACGGCACGTACAACCCACGAGACGGAGACTCCAGACCTCAGCACCCGTGTCGGAGGACACGTGGTATCAAGAAGCCTTCGAGCAGGTACCGGATGCGATGGCACTCTTGGCATTGGATGGAACGATCAAAGCGGTCAATCGTGCGGCAGAGCAGCTCCTAGGCTGGGCACGGGAGGAACTGGTCGGCCAGCACTATCGGACGATTACCACAGCCGCATCCGCGGCACGCGCAGCAGAACGCACACGACGCTTTCTGGCGGGACAATCCCAGATGGCGCGCACCTTTATACTTGATCTCGTCCGCAAAGATACGACCCAGGTGCGGGTAGAGGCCTGTATCCACACCTTACGCAATGCCGCAGGGCAGCCGCTCTATTTTCTCGGGGTGTACCGTGATCTGTCCGAACGGGATGAGGCGGAGATGACCTTACGGGAAGTGGCGGACACGGTGCGCGATGTGATTTACGTCCTTTCTGCTCCTGAAGGGACGATTATCTCGCTGAGCCTGGCGTTCACCACGGTGACGGGATGGCAGCCAGAAGAAAAGTTGGGCGAGAACTTCCTCACGCTCGTGCATCCCGACGATCAGGCGCACGCGCTGGAGGTCTTCCAACGCTTACTGGCCAAGGAACATGTCGACGCGTTTGAAATGCGGATTCACGCCAAATCCGGGGCGTATCTCGTGGGCGAATTCAGCGCCATGCCACGGACGCGCAATGGGGAGGTGGTCGGCGTGCTCGGCATTGGTCGTGATATCACCAAACGTAAACAGGAAGACGCAGAGCGCCAGGCAGCGGAATCCCAACTGCGCGAGAGCGAACATTTACGTGAGCGCATTGTCGAAACCATGCCCGAAGTGCTGTATGTGTTTGATGTCGCAACCGAACAGCTTGTGTACATCAATCGTCAAGTGCTCAGCGTCTTAGGGTATACGCCGGAAGCCGTGCGCGGCCTGAGCGTATCCCAGCTCCAGGCCCTGGTCCATCCAGACGACGCCGCACGCGTCGCAAAACTCTATGGTGACTTTATCGCCGCAACCGGAGAGGAGTTGAGCGAAGCAGAATGCCGCGTCAAACACCACAATGGCGAATGGCGCTGGCTCCACAGCCGGGTCACTGTGTTCAAACGGACGCCGGAGGGCGCACCGCTCGAATTGCTGGGGATGGCGCAAGATATTACCGACCGCAAACGACTGGAGGAACGGTTACGCGCACGGGCGATCCAACCGGAAGAGATGCCCGAACGGCTCAGACGCTTTCGCGAAAGTCTGGGCATGACCCAACCGCAATTTGGGCGCGAGTTCGGGGGCTACAATCAGCGGCAGATGAGTAGTTACGAGACCGGACAGAATGATGTCCCTTTGGAGTTGTTGCTGGCGATTCGGTCCAAGGGCTATCCCTTGGAAGCGATTTTGGGCGAGAGTCCCACCGCTGTGCTGGAAAAAACGGCAACCTACTTTTCCGCGATGCGCGGCAAACGGCTCGTCGCCCAGCGGCTGGCGGCAGCACTGGCAGCGGTGTTAGCGCAGGACATTGCGGTGATCGATCAAGCGGTGGAAGAACTGCATGTCCCCGTGCGAGAACTTGATACCAGTGAACAACAATTACTGGAACAGTTAAGCAATTTTCAAAAAGAGAAGGCGCGGTAACCATGACACCTGATACGCTCCTCACGGAATGACTATGCACAGACTGTGATACTCCCTCGGTGGAGGCAACAATGGATCCATTCGGACTGGTAAACGGGTTGGTCAGTGTGAGTCTGCTGGTCCTCGCAATACGCGATTGTTACGTCCGTCCAGGGTCACTGCTCGCACGGTTGAGCCAGTGGCTCCTGGTCTATGGCACTCTCTATACGCTGAGCCGGGCGTTTCTTGTGCGTGACCTGGCACCCCGGTGGGCAGAGATCAGTCCGATGGGGATGCTGTTAGGGGTAGGCGTTGCCTGTGTAAGTGGAGGCCTCCTGTGGACTACGAACGAGCAACCGGACAGAGATTGCTGGAATCCACACACCATGTGTATGATCCTCGGGGTTGTAGCGTGTGGCCTCCTGCTCTACAAGCTGTTCCTCTCGCCACGGATTTCGTGTATGCCACTGACCGCCGATTGGGACGGACCGGTGTATTGCTCGGTCAAGTAACAAGAGGACACCATGATGGACACGCACTCTGTGCAGGAGATGGTTCAGCACTGGAGAGACGGACTGCCGTATGTGAGGTATGGGAGTACGGTTCTTGCTGGTCTCTGGTTATGCCTGACCCTGTTTCGCGTCTGGATGGGTTGGGGCACCCGACAACTGTATGCTGGCCCGGTCTGCGCTGACATCCCAGCAGAACCCGTGTGGTCAGTCTGTCTCGCCCGACTGGGCGTTGCGGCAATGTGGACTGGCGTTATCGTTGCCGTCATGCTGATGCTCTCAGTACTCGGGCGCGGTGGCACAGGTCCGATCGGACGCATCACAACCGAGAGCGCAATGTGGTTGATGGACTATGGCTGGTGGGTGGCGTTCATCACGTTCGCATGGAATGCCGCACGACAGTTGGATGGCATCTGGGAGAATCTCAACCGCACAACGCAGGACACACGAGAGGAGTGAGCAATGGAAACCTGGACCCTCGTGTACCACCTGTGTAATAGTCGCCTGGCGAGTCGACAACGTCACACGGCGTCATATGGGAACGCAACGAAAGCCTACGACGCATTCCAGCGCACCAGGGAAGAACTGCACTGGAAGTTCTGGCACGATCTCAGGCGCGTGAGTCGGGCGTATGTCGTCAGGCCGGATGGCATCAAGATCCCATTGGTCTCTGGTGCCCCCCCGCATCAGGCCATGACGCGCGAGCAGTTCATGCAGATGGTGACACGTCCCGGCCCTCCCCCGCAGCAACGACACGTCTCGGTCGATCGCGAGATTTTGTATCGGCGACTCATGAGCGCATGGACGCACGCCGCACACATCTCTGCGGACGCGAGCAAGGTGCTCTTGGCTATCAGCAATGCCCTCTTTTGGGGGTCTGCACACAAACTCGCTGCGGCGTGCGAACTGCAATTGGGACTTCCGGGAGCGGCACCGCGCCAATGCTCACCGGAGCGCGAGCCGTTGCGGCGGCGGCTGCGTGGTCTGGCCAAACAAGCCCGATCGGCATTTCCTGAGACGGCGCTTGTGCTGACGTATTTGGATCACGCGGTGGCGCGGAGCACGGAACACGACCTCGTGACGGTGAGCAATGCGCTAGAAACGTTCACCGGCAAGGTCTTAGGAAAACGAGAGGACACCGTGCCGGTGAAGGAGACGGGAATAGCCACAAAGGAAAAACACTCACTGTGATATGCATGGTCATGCGCTGTCCCTGACGCGCAGCGTGCGGCGCGGTAGCACCACACGCATTGCCACTGCTGGCTCACAGGGTCGAGGAGGACCCCACACTGACACGAGGTGTCCAATGCCAACGCTTACAAAGACACGGAATCCCAAGCTCCCGGCGACACAGGCACGGACCGGTGGAAAATCACGACCCCAGTCTACACACCGCATCTTGCAGCTCGTACCACCACCTCCGACCGATTTCCATCCGCCGTACTTTCGTGGGGTGCCGCCGATGTTAGACGCCGTCTTGGGCTATACCGGACGAGCGCGCTATGTGCTTGTACACGAGCATGAGTCACAACAGGTGCGCCTCTTCGACGGCCACCCTACAGAGTGGCGATCTGGCGACTGGGCGGTTTGGGACGCGTATCTCACGCATCCTGCTGCAACACCACTCGTCCACGCCCTCCGCCAACGTGCGGTCAGCCATACGCTGGGCGTGGTGATCGATCGTCAGGCATTGCTGTGTTGCACGTGGCTCTGGACGGATGCATGGTCCTGGATCTGGTGGATGCGCGTCTATCACCACCGGTGCACGCCACGCAACACGCAGTTCCTCGACACGACAACGACGCAGCGCATTACCGCGTTAGAGCACTGGCTCGACGATGCCTAGCAGAGTGAGGGGTCAGCGGGAATCAGAGTCAGGGTGCTTCTGTCCACGCCAGCTCGTGGCGAGACGCTAGTGGACGTACCGAGCTGACATTTCAGTCATGGATCTTGGATACCGCAGGCCCGGAGCTGTTCACCGGTATGGCCTTGGAAACACGCAATCTGGTTGTGCCGGTGAAGGAGTCAAGTCCATAACTAAGGATTGGGCGAATATGGTCGGCATGTTCCCGTACGAAGTGTGATCTTCAAACTATACTGGCGGGGGAACCTTCACGCGATATTCTCGAATTGATTTACTGGCGTCACAACTGACTGCTGCTATTAGCGTTTGCTTAGGTTTGAAGAGGGAAGAATTAGCAGGCAACCATATTATCCTCTATCCTCAATTCTGTAGAGTCCTTCTCCTGTTGTTATAACTAGCCTCGTTCTCCTAAATTCAGGCGACTGAATAGGGGAGCAGTACGTAGACCTTTGTATCTACCCATAGCAGTATATTTTTGCTAAAGATCATAGGCAGGAGTAGTTGCTTTGCAGTTCGGGGATCTTTTAACTACGAATGATTATCCTTAGGGATCAAGTGGGGATAACCGGAAGGGAAAATCGATGCTTAAACAAGTTCGATGGACATATACAGCACGCGTATTGTTTATAACACTTACAGCGTTAATGCCCACCTCATACAAGGTTTGGTCAGCGGCTAATCAGGAGAAACTCAATCAAATGACGGAAGCAGTTAATACGTTTTGTCTCTCGGGTCATCGGTTTCACCTGGATGCAAATGTAAATGGTGGTATATCCATTATGAAGAGGGGGGGAGAAATTGGAACAAAAGTTGATGTCTTTAAACAACCAGGCGCAGCAGCTTACCTGAATGAAGAAATTCGCAGGTTAGCTGACGATGACATCAGGAAGTGTGCTGAACCTTATCTAAAGAGGATCTTTGATTATATTGAAAAGGGAGAAGATTCCTCAACAAGACGAGAAAAAGAACCTGGACGGTCATCAACGAGTACCTATATTCATCAATCAACAACGGGAGAGAAAAGTCAAAATGTTGTAACTGGCTCTGGTTCTGTAAAAATAGACAACTAGGATTCCACAAAGAGATTCAGGGCGGACACTAGTTATCACACTCGGTTTCAGTATGACGATTGCGTATTCTGTATTGCCGATTTTTCTACTTATGATTTCATCTTGCTCACCAGCTACTCCTAATAATTACACGACCTCTTCGCAAGTAACTACGGGAGATTATAGTCAGAATATCGCTACAAACTCAGACTCTGTATCAGTTAATAATTATCCGAGAGATGAAAGAATAGAGGAGATGACGCTCTCTAGATACATAATAAAACTGTGTAAAGAATCTCAGCGGTCTTCTAAAGAAAATTACGAATTTAAAGAATTGCACGACTTTCTCTTGGTAGAAGACAGAGAGTATCAGAAAATGATGGTGGAGGCGTGTGCTCAGCTCTCCATAATAGCTAGAGACCGTTTCTCAAAAGAAGATGCCCTATTGCTAATGCGAATATTGGAAATTGGGAAAAACAAAGAGCGGAAAGGACTCGCAGCCAGTCCGGATGAAGAGAATCCGGAGGATATATATTCAGTGCTTGAAGTATTCGACGATTTTGCCTCACGGAGAGAAGGTAAGGGAATGGAGGAACTTGCGAAAGCTTTTGGAGAGAAATTGACATCAATAGTCTCTAGACTGGATGACGTATTGCGGCAATGCTTCACTCAGAGTGTTTTGTATCCCCTCTTGGATAGAATCCCACCCTTAATTAAGGTAGGTGCGATTTTTACATATGAGGGAAGAATAAGAGAAGTGCAAGAAATAAATTTTACCGATATTGATGTACGTGGATTTAAATTATCAGTTGATCTCGACAACGGATCTTTTGTAGAACTTTCACAAATTTTTGGATTTAGGCCCCTTTATATACACCGAGGTAGAGTTGTTCTTACATGCTACTATTATAATCAAGCAAGACGCTGTCTAGTACTCCCTTATATTCAAGAGATACAACATGAAGACGAATATTGAGTTCAGTTCAAAATCAAGCTGAGCAATTGAGTGCACTGCATTATTCCCTCAGTCAAAACTATACCGTCAATTCGTATTGCATTCCTCTTATACTCACTCGTAGTTAATAATGTGAACGAGAAGGCCAACTGTGTGCCATGCCGGTATGATAAACGACAGTTAAGCCCCCCTTACCTTGAGTTCAATGATCTCACCTGAGCTCACGTCTGACCCACTGCACTATATAGTGCGTGTCGCATACGTCTTTGCTCTTTCTGGATGTCCGCTTTCAAAAGAGCGCTTTTTCTTTGAGCCTCTCTTCACCCCCAGGAGAGAGAGGCGAAAAGAAAGATGAAGATGCGCAGCCACCGCTATCGTGGGGGCGCAGCCTGGCGGTCGTGCAGGTGTGACAGCTCCGCTGGCGCATCTGCATCGACAGCAAGCGCAGGAGGGTGGTGTTTTGGCGCTCGGGTCTCGCCGCGAGGCCGGAGCGCTGATGATGCCGGAGTGACGTGGAACCCGGTGCGCCCGAAGTGTAGCGGAAGGCACTGCAGCGGAACGGAGGGCGTGCTGTGGTGGAACGGCGCTCGGGCTTACCTTATGTTGTCGGGGCGGGGTGCGTGTTCGGGCGCGATCAGCGGCTGATCACGCGGAGGAGGATGATCTCAGTTGTCGCTGTTGTCTCATCGATAGATGCAGAGAACGGCTACCATGGTGAAATGCCTCCCCCACGACGTGTGGTACGGCTTTGCCAGAAGGC
>Ga0209069_10001343_pt1 | contig 12378 bp, 8 predicted proteins | sample Str013_2_FD_187202 | JGI IMG/M metagenome (GOLD analysis project Ga0209069, IMG submission 187202) | Freshwater sediment microbial communities in response to fracking from Pennsylvania, USA - Straight Creek_MetaG_SC_2013 (SPAdes) (version 2) | ecosystem: Environmental > Aquatic > Freshwater >...
CCTAAAATACTCCCTTCCTCTCTGCGCTTCCCAAGTTGAGGGCTATATTGAATGATTCGGCTGGCCAGCCTGCTGATAGGCAAAGATTGCAACCACACTTTACCCGGCCCTCGCATCAATGCAAAGAACAATCCTTCACCACCGAACATCCAATTTTTAATGCCTTTTATAAATTCAATATCAAAATCAACAGTGGGTGTAAATGCTACGACGCAACCGGTATCCACTTTGAGTATTTCTCCAGGTTGCAATTCTTTTTCAATAACATAACCACCTGCATGCACAAAGGCCAATCCATCGCCATTTAATTTTTCCATGATAAAGCCTTCACCTCCAAAAATACCGGTGCCCAGTCTTCGTTGAAACGCAATCCCAATGCTCACTCCCTTGGCTGCGCATAAAAAAGCATCTTTTTGAGCAATAATGGTGCCGCCCAATTGCTGCAAGTCCAATGGAATGATTTTACCAGTATACGGCGCGGCAAAACTCACTCTTTTTTTACCCTGGCCAATATTCGTAAAGGCTGTCATAAACAAATTTTCGCCGACCAATACACGTTTTCCTGCGCTGAATAATTTGTCCAACAGGCTGCCTTGTTGCTGCTGCAGTGATCCGTCGCCGAAAATGGTTTGCATCTGGATACCATCATCCATCATCATAAATCCGCCTGGTTCGCCAATGACGGTTTCATTGGGGTCGAGTTCAACCTCTACAAATTGCAATTCTTCTCCATAAATCTTATAGTCTATTTCATGATTATTTCTCATGGTAAAATTTTTATGAATATAAATTACGAATAAATAATTATTGTGTTAAAATTCGACGAAAGGAAAATGCCTCGCAATAATGAGAAATAAGGAATGAGGAATAAGAAATAAGAAAGTAGGGTCGCTCTACACTTTCTTATTTCTTATTCCTCATTCCTTATTTCTCATTTCTTATTCTTCATTTCTTGTCAGTATTAAAACCCAGGTAATTCGGCAGCATGGGTTTTCTTTGTATTATTCTTTTATAAATCCACATGGGTATTAACAACAGAAAAAAAACGGGGCCGGTGAATCCCAATAATGCAACCCATTTGGTTCCGTAAAATTTCCTCATCGGTCTGCGCAAACGTTCACTGATCAGGTACATGGAAGGCACCAACAGTAATGTCATAAAAAATGCGAACATCAGACCAAAAATAAGTGTCCACGACAATGGCCCCCAGAATACCACACTGTCGCCCCCCATAAAAATATTAGGTTTTAAATGCTGGAAAAATGAGACCCAGTTGATATTTAAACCAATAGCAAGCGGTAATAATCCCAGCATCGTGGCCAATGCAGTAAGCAATACCGGAATAATACGGATTTTGCCGGCCTGTATGATAGCTTCTTTGGTACGCATACCCCGTTCGCGCAGTTCATCCGTAAATTCAATCAACAGGATGGCATTCTTAACAACAATGCCTGCCAACCCTACGATACCAACGGCTACCATGATTAAAGGCATTGTCATACCGGTAATCGCAAATCCAAAGAATACACCAATTATGCTGAAGAAAATTTCATTCAATACAATGAATGGTTTGCTCAATGAGTTAAACTGTAAAACCAATATGCCGAAGATCATACCCAATGCAATGATCAATGCAGAAAATAAAAAACTCAATGATTCCTGCTGATCTTCCTGCTGACCTGTTTGACGCAGTATGATATTATCTGGTTTCTCCTTAAAATCATCCATTGCTCTTTTGACATCAATGTTTACTTTGTTTGGATCGTATCCATCGATGAGATTTGAATAAATACTAATGACCCGTTTGAGGTTTTTTCTCTTCACACCACCCAATGTATTGTTATAATCAAATTTCACCAGGCTGCTGATAGGTACCTGTCTGATGAACCCAGTATTAAAATCACGATATGTGATTTTAATATTCTGCAGATCGGAAATGTTGTTGCGCAGAACATCGGTATAGCGAACCTGTATCTTGTATTCATCTTCGCCTTCTTTCAATTTACTGGCTTCCCGTCCGAACAAAGCAGAACGCAACTCCGTTCCTATCTGGCCGGTGCTCAACCCTTCCCGCAAAGCCCTTTCTCTGTCAACAGAAAGCGTTAACTCCGGCTTGGTAACATCAACGTCTAACTTCAATTTTTCCACTCCGGCAATATTGCGGGCGTCCAGGAAATTTTTCAGCTTGACCGCTGTTTTTATAATATCGTCAAATTCTTCTCCAACAACTTCAATATTGACAGGGGCCCCGGAGGCGGGACCGTTTTGCTGACCTGCAATGCTAATCTCTGCACCCGGTATTTCTTTTATCACTTTACGGAGATCTTCAACATATTTTGAAGTTTTCTGACCGTTTCTTTTTTCGTATTCTACAAATGAAATCTGTATACGACCCAGGTTGGGTTGGGTTCCCCTTTCGCCCTGGAACGGATCAGTGGCGCCTACCGCTACATTTGATATGACCGATTCCACAACAGGATTACTTTCCCCCAATACCTGGAACACTTTTCTCTCCAGCGTACTGGTTATACTGTCAGTATAAGATGTTTTTGTACCTACGGGCATTTTCAGGTATATATATACGATAGGCGGATCTCCTGTTGGGAAAAATTCTGTTTTGGTGCGGCCGGAAAATATCGAACCAAACAGCAAGGCGGTGGCCAGAATGAAAGCAAGAAATACTGATGCAATCAACCATCCCGGCCGGTTGCGATACAATGCCCAACGCAATGCATTTTCGTAATGCGACATCAGCCAGGGTAATACTTTCAATTGAAAACTGTGAATTATGTCATGCAATACATACCGGTTTAAGATAATCATCAATACCAGTAACAATATAAAATTTGCGCTCCCATGCATGCCCGCGAGGTGCAACAAGATGCCCAATGCAAGAAAAAACCAAAACCATGTTTTCCTGAATAAAAGATTTTTGGGCTCCTTTGCAGGATAATATTCCGGTTTCATGAAGGAAGTAGCAAATACCGGGTTGATGAGAAAAGCGACTATCAAAGATGCGCTCAGTGTAAAAATTAATACAGTCGGCAGGTAAATCATGAATTTACCGATTAGGCCGGGCCAGAATAACAAAGGAAAGAATGGGGCCAGTGTAGTTACGGTGCCAGATAAAACCGGTACGAAAACTTCGCCTGCGGCCATTTTAGCTGCCTTCTTTATGGGCACCAATCCATTTCTGAAAATCCTGTGTGTGTTTTCAATTACTACAATCGCATCATCCACGATAATTCCCAGGCCAAACAACAGCGCAAACAATACAATAAAGTTCAGCGTTACTTTAGTGCCGACAATTGTATCCGCCATCGGTAAGAAGAGGAAGGCAACGAATACGCTGAGCGGAACACTCAACGCAACAAAAAAAGCATTGCTGACACCCATAAAAAACATCAGCACGATCAACACGAGTATAAACCCAATCACGATGGTATTGATCAGGTCATTGAAAGAGGTTCTTGTTTGAACGCTCTGATCGCCGGTAACACTTACATCTAAATCTTTAGGCAATTCTGTTTTTTTCATTTCGTCAACAATCGCCTTTACTTTATCAGATGTATTGATCAGGTTTTCCCCGGCGCGCTTTACAATCTGAAGTGTTACTACATTTTTATTATTGATCCGGGAATAACTTTCTTTCTCCTTGACAGTATCTATTAACTGTGCAATATCATGCAGGTAAACGGGCTGACCATAAATATTTTTTATTATGATGGTCTGCATATCATTCGCTGTGATGAACTGGCCCTTTACCTGTATGGTGGGTTGCATGTTGCCGATTTTAATATTGCCGGCGCTGATGTCGTGGTTTTCATTGCTGATTGCATTGGCAATATCTGTGAAAGTAATCCCGGCCGCTTCCATTTTATATTTGTCTACATTTACCTGAATTTCGCGCTCAGGCGCTCCGGCAATTTCCGCTTTATTCACTTCGGGAAGTTCTTCGAACTTATCCTGTAATTTCTTGGCGTAGCTTTTTAATTTAAGGCCGTCATAATTCCCGCTCACGTTTACATACATGATCGGGAAATCAGAAAAGCTCACTTCAATTACGTCGGGTTCTTTGGTGAGATCATTTGGCAAATCCGGTTTTGCTTTATCAACTGCATCTTTTACTTTTTGTTTGGCTATATCTACTTTTACATCGGTTTGAAATTCTACCAAAATACTGCTGAAGTCTTGGATCGAAGTGCTTTTAATATTGCGAATTTTTGCTCCCGTAATGCCTTTGATCTGTTTTTCGATGGGCCTTGTTACGAGGTTCTCTATATCTTTCGGCGAGGTACCCGCATAAATTGTTGAAACATATATTTGCGGCACAACAATATCAGGGTATGATTCCTTGGGAAGGTTAATAAAAATCGTCAATCCCCAAAGTGTAATGGCAATTGTAGCTACATAGGTTACCGTTGCCCGGTCAATCACCCAGCTTGTTAACCTGAATTGCTTGAATGTTTCTATTATTTTAGATTTGATACTCATGGTTCATATTTTAAAGCATCCACTTTCTGTGTTAAATTTCCGGCTTTCATTAACTTTTTTGCGTGCAACAAAACAGGTTTAAGATTTTGGTGCACGATTCGAATCAATGATTAGCGATTCTTCTTTTTTTTTCTGTTTCATAAACAATTCTGGCTTTTTTATTATGATGTAACTGTAATTGCTTGTCCATCATACAAACCCTGAAAGCCTTCTGAAATGAGTTGATCGCCAGCCTGCAATCCTTGTTTTATTTCAATCTTTTCGCCATATACTGAACCGGCTGTTACATTCCGTTTTTTTGCCACGGTTTTTCCATTCTGATTTATCAGTACAAAAACATATTTGCCGGTTTCATCCGTTTGCAAAGTTGTCATTGGAATAACAATTACGTTGGAAGCGGCATAGTCCTGGATCTTCACCATGGCCACCTGGTTGGGTTTAAGATTATGTTCGGACGAGAGTTTTGCTTCGGCTGTAAATGCCCGTGAATTATTGCTGATCAACTGGCTCACCAATGCGATAGAAGAATTGAAACGTTTATTCACATCAGGCACTTCAACCACTACCGGTGTTCCTTTTTTTACACTGGTGAGGTAATTTTCCGGAACTTCAACCACAGCCTTGAGGTCATCCGGGTTTACTATTGAAATGCTGGCAGCCGGATTGCCCGTGAAAGCTTCTCCCACATGAATATTCACGGTTTCCACCACGCCGGATACTTCTGCATATACATTGGAAGTGTTCCATTGCTCTTTCATGGTAGATATTTGTTTTTCCAGGTTATCGACATTGTTCTTAGCGGTGATCAACTGCACTTCTGTACCAATTTTCTGATCCCACAGGTTCTTTTGCCGGTTGTAAATATCTTTTGCATAGTCTAATTGGGTTTCGAGTTGCTTTAAATTTTGAAGCATCACCACATCATCAAGTTTCAATACCAATTGTCCTTTCTTTACATAATCTCCTTCCTTTACGTATACAGCTTTCACCTGGCCACCTTGTCCGCGGGGAGCTATAAAATAAATATTCCTGGTAGTGATTTTTCCCTGTAGGTCGATATAGTGCGTAAAATTTTCTGTTGCCAGCGTAGTGATATTCACCAGTTTTGGTTTTATGCCATAAGTGGAATCAAGTGCGATAATATCAGTCTCCAGTTTTTGAATATCTCCGTTCAATTTATCCTGTTGTTGTTTCAATTTTGCAAGCTGGGCCTTTTTCTCAGCCACACCTGTATTTTCTTGTTTGGTAGAAGCCCCGCAGGAGGAAAGGAGAATGATACCTGCCAGCATCGCTATATTTAAGATTCTATTCATATAATTATTTTTTAAAGGTTTAATGATTAAGGCAGTTTGCCAATTGCTTTTGAGAAATCAATTTTTGCTATTACCGCACCATATAATGCATTGATAAAATTAGTTTGTGCAGTCACCAGGTCTGTTTGTGCGGTAGTGATTTCTATGGTTGATCCCAATCCTGCTTCATATTTTTTCTTGCTTTGATTATACACCTCTTCCGCGAGTTCCATATTTTTTCGTTGACTTTGTAAGATCTGAATAGCCGCATTAAAATTGTTTCTTGCATTTTGCACCTGATCATCAATGGTAAGTTTCAGGTTCTCCAATTGATTCTGTGTTTGTTTTAATTGTAAGCGCGCCCGCTCAACATTTGATGCCCTTGCAAAACCATCAAAAATTGGAATTGAAATGTTCAAGCCGATGTTCCAACTGGAAAACCAATCTCCTTTATTAAAAAAATTGAACTGATTACGGAAAGCCTGTTTAGCAAATTGGCTGTTGAGGTTTACTGTTGGCAAATAAGTAAACTTATACCGTTTTACATTGTACTCATTCAGCTTGTTGGTTGCATCTATAAATTGATATTCTTTTCTGTCGCTGTATTGGTAATTATTTTCAAGCGGCACACCTTCCTTAATATTTTCTTCGCTAATCTTATCCGTTAGCACCAAAGAATCCGTTAAAGGCACTCCTATGAGAAATTTGAGTCCCAGATAGCCGTTGTCAATGCTTGTTTGTGTAAAGAGTTTTTGTGTTTCCAGGTTGGCAAGTTGAACAGTAGCCCGATCGGCATCGAGTTTTTCAGCAAACCCGTTTTTATACAATTCCCTTGTATCACTCAGCAGTTTGGAAGCTCTTTCGATATTTGCATCAATTTGTTTCATCTGAGTTTGACTAACCACCAGTTGATAATACAATTTGTATACATTTACTTTGATATTTTCTTGCGTGATTTCAACATTTCTAGTGGCATAATCCAGCGCTGTTTTACGTGCCTGCAATCCTACAAAAACCTGCCCATCGAATAATATCTGCGAAAGGCTGATTGCGCCACTGGCATTCCATTTGGTTCCAAAAGCAGCTGCGACAAAACCAAAATCAGATGGCGCAACAATCGGGTTTCCACTACCGTTTTTTACGCCTTCCTGCACCAATACGCCATATGTTGCCGCAGATATAAAATTTGGGAAACTTTGTACTGGCACATTGGGGAAGTAGGTAGTGCCAATACTGGCGTTGAGCTGGGGATAAGCCGCAGCTGTAATATTCCTGTTTGTTTGTTCCTGGATTTTATAATCCAGCAATGCATTCTTTACCTGCACATTGTTTTTATTTGCGTAGGCAATTGCCTCCTGTATGGAAAGTGCATGCGTTTGCTGGGCCCGAATATAAGTACTCAGCAACAGCAGCGCCGCAATAGCAATTGCTTTTTTGTTACTAAACCTTTTGTTCATGAGATAATTGTTTTTTGCGTTCGGTCAAATATTTATCAATTAGTTTTTTTCCTTTGACGGTAGTAATGCTGTGCAGATACAACATCGCGAGTTCGTTACATGTTTGTGAAATGTTATACCGGTTATGTGGAAAAACATCCTGGTTAAAACTCATAAATGCGGATTCTATCCGGTGCCTTGCCACCATATCCACATTTATTTCAGCTCTGTAAAGTTCTTCCCGAATACCCCGTTCCAGGTTATCTTTTACTAGTGTATACATATACTGGTATTTATGATTCCTGAATTTCTTGTAAGATTTGGGATGATGTTTTTCCAGGTCATACATGATCAATGGATTCATGGACTTCAGCATTTCCTCCATTTCTCCTAAGGCGAGAAAAATTTCATGCAGCGCATTTTCAGAATTTCCCTTTAAACGTTCGCATTCCAGTTCATTTTTTTGAATTTCCTGGTCAACTACGGCTTCAACGATTTCATCCTTATCAGTGAAAAACTGGTAAATTGTTTTTTTGCTGATTGCGAGCTGAGCAGCTATTTCATCCATGGTGATGGAACGAATGCCATAGCGCATAAACAAGCCGGTGGCTTTTTGTAATATTCTGTCTTTGACTTCCATATTGGGGCACAAAACTAAGGAAACTTTTTTTGTTACAAAAGTTTCCGACAAAGATTTTGTATTATTTTGGATAAACGGTTTTATAAAAAGGAGAATCCGTGCCCAAATTTGAGACGAGCGGCATTCTTTTTAAAACAGCTGCGATCAGCATAATTCCCATCATCAACTATATGTATTTACTTAGCTCAGATAACATTGAAAGATCGATGTTAAGTGAAATACGCATCGGCCCGGGGATTTTTCCGCATTGAATAAGCCATGCGATTGACTAATTTTGATATCTAAACTGCTAATGCATGAAAATCCGATCCATTACGGGCAAGCTTTTCAGATATTTTCTGCAGGGTCTTATCATCCTCGCACCCATCACCATCACCATCTGGGCCGTTTTTTCGCTCTTCAGCTGGATCGATAATATCCTGCCCAACCTGATCCATAATTTATTTCCATCATTTATCGGGCTCGACCAGGATGGCAATGCAAAAAAAATTCCTGGCCTCGGCTTTGTCATTGTCATCGTGCTGGTATTGATCGTTGGATATGTCTCTTCTTCCTTTATCGTAAGCAGGCTGGTAGAATTGTTTGATAACATACTGGAAAAAACGCCGGGTATTAAAATCATCTATTCTACCATCAAAGACTTTATTGAAGCATTTGCAGGCAATAAAAGAAAATTTGACAAAGCGGTTTTGGTCAGTATCGAGGCGCCGGATATATGGAGGGTTGGATTTATCACCCAGGAAGAATTGCTTGAATTCGGCCTGCAGGAATATGTTTCAGTATATATTCCCCAATCTTACACTTTCGCCGGCCACCTGTATTTTGTAAAAAAAGAAAGAATTAGGCTTATCACAGATATCAGTTCAACAGATGCCATGAAATTTGCCATTTCCGGCGGCGTAACTGAAATCGAAGAAGGATGAGAGAAAAGGTAGAGGGTTTAAGGTGTAGGGTATGGCATACCTTATACCTTTCACCATCTCTATTTTCTTTTCCTAGACCCTACGCCTCATACCTTCTACCTCAGGTACAATGAAAAAAATATTTACCCTCCTCCTCTGCATAATGCCCTGCGAAAAATTGTTTTGCTGGGGATTTTATATGCACCGGCAAATCAACTATCACGCTGTTTTTTTGTTGCCACCTGAAATGCTGGTATTGTTCAAACCCAATATTGATTTTCTCAGCGAACATGCAGTGGACCCGGATAAAAGAAGATATGCAGTTGCCAGCGAGGGCGCACATCATTATATCGATATTGATCATTATGGGAAATATCCGTTCAAAGAGTTACCAAGAAACTGGCACGATGCAATAGAAAAATTTTCCAGAGACAGCCTGCAAGCTTATGGCATTGTTCCCTGGTGGATTCAAATCATGCAACAACGACTTACCAAAGCATTCCGCGAAAAGGACCAGGGAAAGATTTTACGCTTGTCTGCTGAAATAGGCCATTATATCGCCGATGCACATGTGCCTTTGCATGTATGCAGCAATCATAATGGTCAGCTTACAAACCAGCAGGGCATTCATGGATTTTGGGAATCACGCATCCCTGAGCTCATTGCCGAAAAGGAATGGGATTTTTTTATCGGGAGAGCCGGATATATTTCTCATCCTGCTGATTTTATATGGAAAAGAATACTCGAAAGCGCTACAGCGTCGGATACAGTTCTCCGTTATGAAAAAGAACTGAGTCAATCGTTTCCAGAGGACCGGCGATTTGCTTTTGAAGAGAAAAACGGCGCCGTTATTCGTCAATATTCAACCGCTTATACAATAGCTTACAATAAGAGATTAAATAATATGGTTGAACGCCGCATGCGGCAATCCATTTATGCAGTAGCTTCTTTCTGGTATACCTGCTGGGTAAATGCGGGCCAGCCCGACCTGAAAAATCTTGCACATAAAAATTTCAGTGAAACAGAACTGAAAGAATTTGAAAACCTGGATGCTCAATGGAAAAACGGCAATGTAAAAGGGTTTAAATGCCAGGATTAACGGGGTGAAGGGTATAAGGTTTAGGGTATGTCATACCTTACACCGTATACCCCACACCTTATTTTTCCGTAATTTTGCGTCTCTTTAATCAAAACACCGGATCAGTGATACATAATTTCAATGCGGGACCAAGCATTTTGCCGAAAGAAGTATTTGAACAAGCCAGCCAGGCTATTCTTGATTTTAATAATTCCGGATTATCCATTCTTGAAATCGGGCACCGCACGCCGTTGTTCCAGGCAGTATTGGATGAGGCCGTTGCCACTGCAAAAGAATTGATGCACCTTGATGATGAACATGAAGTATTGTTTCTTCATGGCGGGGCCACTACGCAATTTTTCCAGGTGCCGATGAATTTACTGGATGAAACAGAAACTGCAGCATACCTCGACTGTGGCGTATGGGGCTCAAAAGCAATCAAAGAAGCTAAAATCTTCGGCAATGTAGAAATAGTGGCTTCTTCAAAGGATAAGAATTACACATATATTCCAAAAAAATTCATCATTCCCGACACGGCAAAATATTTTCACTATACTACCAATAATACAATCGAGGGAACGGAAATGAATTTTATCCCGGAAACAAATGTTCCGCTCGTCGCCGATATGAGCAGTGATATCCTAAGCACTGAATTGGATTTTAACCGGTTTGACCTGATCTACGCAGGCGCTCAAAAAAATATCGGCGCCGCCGGCGTAAATATGGTGATCATAAAAAAAGATATCCTGGGAAAAGTGAAACGCAAATTACCAGGCATGATGGATTACCGACAGCACATCGAAGCGGGTTCTGTGCTCAACACGCCTCCCGTCTTTGCAATTTATGTGTGCATGCTTACCCTGCGTTGGCTAAAGAAATTGGGTGGCATCGCCGCTATTGAAAAAATCAATAAACAAAAATCTGATTTGTTGTACGATACCCTGGATGCACTTCCTTTATTTAAACCAACCGTGACAAAGGAAGACAGAAGCAGGATGAATGTGGTATTTGTTATGGAGAATCCCGAACTTGAAAAAAAATTTCTCGCTGTTTGCAAAGAAAACGAGATGATTGGCGTAAAAGGGCACCGCAGTGTAGGCGGATTCCGTGTTTCATTATATAATGCACTTCCGCTCGAAAGTGTCAAGGTATTAACAGATCTCCTCAAGGCATTTGCAGCTTCGAATTAAAAAGATAGAAATAATTAATCTATGGCTACAATCAAACCTTTCAATGCTCTTCGCCCTAATGCAAGCTTCGCAAAAGAAGTCGCTTCTCCTCCATATGATGTATTGAATTCATCCGAGGCAAGACAGGAAGCCATAGACAAACCATATTCTTTTTTGCATATCACCAAATCAGAAATTGATTTGCCGCAAGATATAGATACCCACAGTCAACCTGTATATGACAAAGCAAAAGAAAACCTGCAACTCTTTCAGCAAAAAGGAATTTTATTCCGCGAAGAAAAACCCTGCTATTATATTTATCAGTTGGTAATGGATGGTAAAAGTCAGACTGGCCTGGTTTGCATCAGTTCAATAGATGATTACGAAAACAATATTATAAAGAAACATGAATTGACGAGGCCGGATAAAGAGCTGGATCGCATCAACCATATTAAAACAACCGGCGCACAAACAGGCAATGTATTCCTGGCTTATAAAGCAGATGAAACTTTACATAAGACCATTGAAGATTGGAAAGCAAGCCATCATCCGCAATATGATTTTATTGCTGGTGATGGAATCAAGCATATTATTTGGGTTGTAAATGACGACGATACCAATGAACGAATAACAAAATTATTTTTCAACAATATTCCTTTTACCTATATCGCTGATGGCCATCATCGCGCAGCTTCCGCGGCCAAAGTAAGAACTGCGATGGGAGCTAAATCGACAATCGGAGCGAATTATTTTTTGACTACTTTATTTCCTTCAGACCAATTACATATACTTGCATACAACCGGGTCGTAAAAGATATAAATGGAATGACGAAAAACGAATTCCTGAAAAGCTTTGAAAAAAATTTTTTGATTGGAAAAGTCGAAAAAGCATTCACTCCAGCCGGATTCCATGAATTTGGAATGTACCTGGAGGGGAGTTGGTATAAGCTGGTTGCGAAAGAGGGTTCTTACTCAAAAGATCCGATCGGCGTATTGGATGTTACGATATTGCAACAAAATGTACTCGATAAAATTCTTGCTATCAAAGATGTCAGAACAGATAAAAGGATAGATTTTGTAGGCGGAATCCGTGGACTGATCGAGTTGGAAAAAAGGGTGGATAGTGGTGAAATGAAAGTGGCTTTCAGCCTGCATCCGGTCAGTATCCAGCAATTATTTGATATCGCAGACAGCGGAACGATCATGCCGCCAAAAAGCACTTGGTTTGAACCCAAACTGAGAGATGGTTTGCTGACGCATTTAATCCATTAATCGTTTGTTAAATCCTTGATGCCTGAAACAATTAATGACTTGCAAATCCGTTCCCATTATATCTATAGCGTCATTTTTTAAAGATACGCTATAGA
>Ga0209069_10001347_pt1 | contig 12372 bp, 12 predicted proteins | sample Str013_2_FD_187202 | JGI IMG/M metagenome (GOLD analysis project Ga0209069, IMG submission 187202) | Freshwater sediment microbial communities in response to fracking from Pennsylvania, USA - Straight Creek_MetaG_SC_2013 (SPAdes) (version 2) | ecosystem: Environmental > Aquatic > Freshwater >...
GCACTGTTTTCACGACCTTGCCGTTGGCATTGCGCGGCAGCGGGGTGTCCAGGAAGGTGACGACTTCGGGCACTTTGTAGTCGGACAATCGCTCGGCGCAAAAGCTGCGCAGCTCCTCGGCCGCCGGGTGCGGTTCGCGCGGCACGACGAAGGCGCGGACGCGCTCGCCCAGCACCGCATCCGGCACGCCGACGACGGCGCATTCGATGACGCCCGGATGATGCGACAGCACGTTCTCCACCTCGATGCAGTACACCTTGAAGCCGCCGCGGTTGATCATGTCCTTCTTGCGGTCGAACACGCGCACATAGCCGTCCGCATCCATCGAGCCGATATCGCCCGAGCGCCAGTAGCCGGCGGCGAACCCCGTCGCGTCCGCTTCGGGGTTGTCCCAGTATCCGGGCACGGTCATCGGCCCGCCGATCCATAATTCGCCGCTTTGCCCGCGCGGCAGCTCGCGGCCGGCCTCATCGACGATCAGCACATCGGCGCAGGGCAGCGGCAGGCCGACCGAATCGGGATGCCGTGCGATATGGCCGGGCGGCAGCAGCGTGCACGGCGAGGTGGTCTCGGTCGAGCCGTAGATATTCAGCAAGGTCAAGCCCGGCAATGCCTCGGCGAGGCGGGCGATGGTGGCGGGCGGCATCGGTGCGCCACCAAAGCCGCCGGTGCGCCAGGCGGAAAGATCGACGCGGGCGAAGTCCGGCTCCAGCAGGCACAGGTTGTACATGGCCGGCACGATCAGCGTGTAGCTCATCCGCTCGCTCGCCGCCAATTGCAGGAAGCGAGGCGCCTTGAACTGCGGCAGCATCACGATGGTGCCTGCGACGTTGAGCATGCTCAGGATGATGGCGACGAGGCCGGTGACATGCGAGGCCGGCACAGCCAACACCGACACTTCGCCCGGCCCGAGCTGCATGGCGTACTGGTAGTGGAGAACGGAATGCACCGTTCCCAAATGCGTGAGCTTGGCGCCTTTGGGCCGTCCCGTGGTGCCCGAGGTATAGAGCAGGCAGAACACATCCTCCTCGGCGATCTCGACGCGCGGCGGGTGCGCCGGTGTGAGCAGCCTTTCGAACGCTGTATCGGCTTGCGGCTCGCTACCGACCACCACGATGTCGCGCAATGCCGGCAGGCGCGATCGCGGCGGAATCTGCGCCGCGAGCTCGGCATCGTGGATGAGCGCGGCGGCGGCGCACTGTTGCAGCACGAATTCCGTTTCGGCGCTGCGCTGGCGGATGTTCATCGGCACCACGATGACGCCGATGCGCGCCGCGCCGAGCAGAGCCAGCACGAACTCGGCACGGTTGCCGATCAGCAGCGCGAGCCGGTCACCCTTGGCCAGTCCGCGGCGTGCGAGGTTGCCCGCGACCGCATCGATGCCGGCATCGAGCTCGCGGTAGCTGATGCGTTTGTCGCCTTCGACGAGGGCGACGGCCGCCGGTGCGCGGGCCACCGCGGCCCGCACCATCGCGTCGATGTCGGCGGGGCGCTCGGCAAAGCAGCGCACCAGCCGGTCGCCGTAATGCAGCTCGCTTCGGATGGCGGGCAGGCTCATCGGTTGCGCTCCCAGCGATCGGACGCGAATGCAGCAGGGTCGCGGTGGCGGCAGCCTCCGCGGCTCGGACGGGCTACTTCGCGATCCGCGCCGGCCGCCCCAGAAGAAAGCCTCCATCGACCGTGATCAGCTGCCCGGTGAGCAGCGCCGCGTCCGCGACCAGCCACGCGATCACCTCCGCCACATCCTCGGGCGCGCACACCTTGCCGAGCGCCGACGCATCCACCCAGCTCTGCCGCACGCGCTGATAGGCCTCCTCGCCGAGCCCCTTGCCGAGCCATCGCGAGGTGATGAGGCCGGGCACCACGCAATTGACCCGGATTTCCGGCGCCAGGGCCCGGGCCAGCGCCAATGTCAGCGTGTGCAATGCCGCTTTCGACGTCACGTAGGCATACGAGCTGCCGTTGCCGGTGTAGGCACTGGTCGAGGAGACATGAACGATGGCGCCCTTGCCGCTGCTGCGCAAATAGGGTGCGGCGGCCCGCGCCAACTGATAGGGCGCAATGGTGTTGACGGCGAAAACGCGCTGGAAATCCTCGGCGTTGAGCGCCTCGAGATCGTCCATGGGCACGAACTGGGTGGCGCCCGCGCAATTGACCAGCGCATCGACGCGGCCCCACCGTGCCATGGTTTCTGCAACGATGCGCCGGCAATCGGCATCGGCCGCCACGTCGCCCTGGATCGCGATTGCCTCGCGGCAGGCCGCGGCCGTCGCCTCCGCCTCCGAGGCGCTGCGGCTGTAGTTGACGGCGATGCGGTAGCCGCGCGCGCTCAGCTTCGCGGCAGTTGCCGCGCCGACACCGGTGCCACCGCCGGTGATGATCGCGACCGGGGTTGTGTCTGAGCTGGTCTTGGAGCTGTCTGCCACGGGATTGTACCCGCACACGAAATGACCGGAGGTGTCAGATGTCGTCAGGTGTCAGACCCTGAGGGTCTGACACCATGACCGGCGACCTTTTGACTACTTGATCGCCTGCGGATTGATCGGCGAGCCGGTGCCGCCGGTGATGATGAGCGGCGGACCGGTGAAGAAGAACTCGTACACCTTGTCCTTGGCGCAGTCCTCGGCGAGCTCCTTCAGATAGAAGATCTCGCCCATGCACAGTCCCATCGCCGGGATCACCACCCAGTGCCACGGCTGCGTCGCCTCCGTGGTCTCGTTCGGCCTGACCTCGACGCCCCAGGTATCGGAGATGATCGCGGCGATCTTCTTCTCGTGGCACCAGTAGCAGTTCTCGAACTTGACGCCCGGTGCATCGCCGCCGGCGTAGCCGCCCCACACCTTGGTCTTGAGGCATTTCTCCATCTGGCCGGTGCGGATCAGCACGAAATCCGCCTCCCGGATCTCGACCTTCTGCGCCTTGGCGCAGGCGTCGAGCTCGGCGTTGGAGATGCCGACGCCGTCCTCGAGGTATTCGACGCCCTTGAAGCGGGCGATGTCGAGCAGCACGCCGCGGCCGGTCATCTTGTCCTTGCTGTGCTCGATGCCGAGCACCGACAACCCCTTGCTGTCGATCTTCCTGGGATCATGGCCGTTGTAGGCCTTGTCCTCGTAGAACAGGTGGCCGAGCGCGTCCCAGTGAGTGGCGCCCTGCACGCACAGCATCAGCGTGTCGTCGGCATACCGGATCTTGTTCTCGTCCTGCCGGCCGGCGATGGCGTCGGTGCCGGTGGCGAGCATCTGGTGGATCGGGTTGAAGCGGCCACCGAAGTAGCCGTTCTGCGGGCCCTGGCTGTCGAGCGGGATGCCGAGCGCGAACGCCTTGCCGCGCTTGATCAGCTTGGCGGCGGCGAGGATGTGCTCGGGCTTGACGTAGTTGAGCGTGCCCGAGTGGTCGTCCTTGCCCCACTTGCCCCAGTTGCTCAGCTTCTCGCTGGCCTCGGCGATGGCCTTCTTGTCGACCTTGATATCCATGGGGGAAACTCCTGACTTACGGGGGGATGAATTCAATTTCGAAACAGTGTCACATCGCTTCGGCTCGATCAATTCGGAATGAGCCGCAGCGAATAGAGAGTAGACGAAGGCGTGAAATCGTGAGGTCGTGAAATCAGAGTCTCTTTTTTACGACTTCACGAAGGTGCGAAGCGCCGGCTCACGACTTCACGATTTCCCGACCTACGGAATCTTCCGTCTCAATCGATGCCGAGGTAGAGCTTGCGGACCACGTCGCTCTGTTTCAATTCCTCGGGCGTGTTGGCCGACAGCGCGATCTCGCCGTGCACCAGCACGTAGCCGCGGTCGGCGATGCGGATCGCCTGGTGGAAATTCTGCTCGGCCATCAGCACGGTCAATCCGAGCGCCGCCTTCAACTCGGCGATGCTTTCGATGACGCGCGCCACCAGGATCGGCGCAAGCCCCACTGACGGCTCGTCGATCACCAGCAGCTTGGGCGCCGACATCAGCGCCCGGCCGATCGCCAGCATCTGCTGCTCGCCGCCGCTCATGCTGCCGGCAAGCTGCGTGCGCCGCTCGTTGAGCCGCGGAAACGTCTTGTAGCAGAACGCGAGGTTCTTATCGATCTCCTGCCGTGCCTTCGGACGGAACGCGCCCAGCAGCAGGTTTTCCTCCACCGTCAGCTTGGGAAACAGCCGTCGCCCTTCCGGCACCAGCGCGATGCCGAGGTCGACGATCTCCTCGGTCGCGCGGCCGACCAGATCGTATTGCTGCCCGTCGATGGTGGCGACCACCTTGCCGGCGGTCGGCCGCACCTGGCCGGTCACGCATTTGATCAGCGTGCTCTTGCCGTTGCCGTTGGTGCCGAGCAGCGCCACCGTCTCGCCTTCGCGCACGGCAATGGAGATGCCGTGGAGCACCCGCACCGCGCCGTAACCCGCTTGCAGACCCTCGATGATGAGGCTACTGGCCAAGATACGCCCTCTCGACTTCTGGGTGGGCCATGACTTCCTTCGGCGGTCCGTCGGCGATCTTGGCGCCGGCAACCAGCACCGCGACTCGCTGCGAGAACCGGTTGACCGCACGCATGATGTGCTCGATCAGGATGATGCTGATGCCCTCGCCATTGAGGCGGAACAGCACCTCGAGAATTTCATCGACCTCGGAGTCCGACAAGCCGGCCATCGATTCATCGGCCACCAGCAGCTTGGGCCGCGCGGCCAGCGCCCGGCCGAGCTCCAGCTTCCTCAGCTCGACCTGCGACAGCACCCGCGGCATGGCGTCCGCTTTCGCGTTGAGCCCCACCTCCTTGAGGATCGCATGCGCCGCGTCGGCAATTTCGCGCTGATGGGTCATGCCGACCGCGAAAGCCAGCGGCACCTCGATGTTCTGCACGACCGTCAGACCCTTGAAAGGGCGCGGGATCTGGAAGCTGCGGGCGATGCCGATCCTGGTGCGGCTGTGAATGTCGAAGCTGGAAATATCGCTCCCGTTGAAGACCACCGAGCCGCCGTCGAGCCGATAGACGCCGGTGAGGCAATTGACCAGCGTGCTCTTGCCCGAGCCGTTGGGGCCGATCAGACCGAGCCGCTCGTTTGGATAAAGTTCGAGATCCACCGTGTCGAGCGCCGTGAAGCCGCCGAACCGTTTGGTCACCCCGGTCATCTTGAGCAGCGGAGCCGTCGTCATGCCTTGCGTCTCCTCAGGCCCTGCACGAACCCGACCATGCCGTTAGGGGCGACAGCCACGAACAGCACCAGCAGCACCCCGACGATCATCAAATTGAGCGAGGAGGAAATCGTCACCGTCACCCATTGCTGGATGATCCCCAGCAGCAGCGCGCCCACCACCGGGCCGAGCCAGGTCGCGGTGCCACCGATCAGCGGCATGGCGATGGTGTTGACCGCAATGTTGAGACTGAACGCGGTGGTCGGGTCGACATAGGTGATGAAATACGGAAACGGCGTTCCGGCGAGACCCATGAGGGCGCCCGACAGTGAGGTCGCGATCAGCTTCAGCCGCAGCGCCGGCACGCCGCTCGACTCCGCCGCCAGCTCCTCGTCGCGGATGGCCGCGAGCCCGCGCCCCAGCCAAGTGCGTTCGATGTGACGCGCCAGCAGCACGGAGCCGATCGCCATCGCCAGCATGATCGCGAACAGGAAACGCGAGTAGCTGCCGAACAACGGCACCGACTCGGGCCGCAGGATGTAGGCCCCGCGCGAGCCGCCGACATAGTTCCAGTTGGTGACCAGCGTCTGCAGCACCACCGCCATCGCCAGCGTGCAGATGGAAAAGAACACGCCGCGCAGCCTCAGCGTCAGATAGCCGGTGCCGAGCCCGACGAGGCCGGCCAGCACCGCCGAGATCGGCAATGTCGCGAGCAGCGGCAGCTGGAACGCCTTGTAGCAGAACACCGTCGTGTAGCAGCCGATCGCGAAGAACGCCGCCGTGCCGAAGTTCACGTAGCCGGCATAGCCGCCGAGGATGTTCCACGCCGTCGCCAGCAGGATGAACTGCACCACCGTGTAGGCCGCGAGGTAGGCGTAGTCCGTGCCGGTCCAGTCGAGCGCCGCGAACAGGAGCACGATCAGCACGGCGCCGATGCCGCAGCCGAGCAGGCGTTTCAGCCAGACGGCGCTCGCCGAGGGAACCTCGCTGGATGCGTTTGTTGTCGCGCTCATCGTCCAAAAATCCCCGATGGCCGTATGGCAAGCGTGATGATCAGCAGGCCGAACGAGACCGCCGGTGCCCAAGACGGCCCGGCGAATGTCGACGTGAAAGACTCCGCCACCCCGACGATGGCCGACGCCAGCACCGTACCGCCGAGGCTGGTCATGCCGCCCAGCACGCAGATCGCGAACACCCGCCCGATGAAATCGCGCCCGACCGAGGGCTCGACCGGCTGGATGATGATCAGCAGCGCGCCGGCGGCCACGGCGGTGGCGAGCGCGATACCGAACGCGATCTCCTTGATCCAGATCGGGTCGACGCCGACCAGCCGCAGCGCCTCGCGATCCTGCGCAACCGCCAGAATGGCCCGCCCCATGAACGTACGACTGAGGAACACTTGCACGCTGATCACCAATCCGACACCGACCAGCAGCGGCACCACCATCCGCATCGGCACGCTGATCGGACCCATGCCGATGCTGGGCCCGATATAGGGCGCCGTCACGAAGCGGTAGTCGACCCCGAACACCAGCAGCAGGCCGACCTCGACGATGAACAGGACGCCGAAGAAGAATGCGAGTCCTTGCAGGGACTCATCACTCCGCCGCTCGAACGCCTGATAGTACAATTTGTAAACACAGCGCCCCAGCAGGAACGCGAACGGCATCACCACCAGCGTGACGATCAAGGGATCGACGCCGAGCCAGGTATTGAAATAGTACGCGAGGAAGGCCCCCAGCATCATGAATGCCGGATGCGCGATGTTGGCGATATCCAGCATGCCGAAGGCGATGGTGATGCCGACCGCCGTCGCCGCGTAGAATCCGCCGAGCAGCAGCCCCGACAGCAGCGCATTGACGAACAGATCCCAGGTGATGTCCATGGACGGCGCTAACTCCCCAAGACCGCGCTTCAGCGCTTGACGGTATCGAACGGCGACTTGATCGCGCCGGACGCAAATTGCTTTGGATAGACGATCACCTGCTTGCCCGCCTGCTTGAACTGCTCGACGTCGTTGCCGGCGATGTTCTGATACTGCACCAGCATCATCCCCGACTCCGCCCACTCGCCATTGTCGGCAAACTTGATATCCCCGACCACGGTCTTGAACGTGGTCTTGTGGAGGTGTTGCGCCAGCTTGTCGTCGTCGGTCGAGCCGACCGCGGTGATCGCCTGCTCCAGCACCTGCATCTCGGCGAAGGCATAAGGCGGAATGTAAAGTCCCAGCGGATCGACGCCGGCGGCGACCGCCTTGGCGCGGTAGCGCACCAGGAACTCCTCGATCTTGGGGAACTTCAAGGTGGGTTCGGGCACGTAATAGTCGAAGCACACGATATTGTTCAACAATGGTCCCAGCTGCGCCTTCAGCGCGGCAAATTGCAGGCCGACGAGGCCGCCGCCGAACAGCCGCGCGGTGACGCCGACCTCGTGCGCGGCACGGATCATTCCCGAGCTGTCCGGCGGATAGGAGCAGATCAGGATGAGGTCCGGATTGCTCGCTTTGATCGCCCGCATGATCGGGATGAAATCGATGGTCGAGGGCGGATAGGTCTTGTCATAGACGATCTTGAAGCCGTACTTCTTCAGATTGTCGCGTGTGCCTTCGAGGGCAATGTGCGGGAATTCCGCATCGGTGCCGGCGAGCGCGATGGTCTGCGGCTTGGGATCGAGGCTGGCCGCCACCTCGAGAAAGCCGCGCGAGAATTCGTGCTTGGCATCGGGACCGTTGGCCTGCATCTGGAAATAGCGCGGATAGTTGAACTGCTCATTGACGGCCAACGCGAACAACGACACGAACAGCTTCTTGCGCTGCATGACCACCGGCATCGCCGCCGCGGTCGGCACCGTCGCATAGCCGGACACGATCAGGTCGACCTTGTCCACGTCGAGCAGCTTGGAATAGATGCCAGGCACCGTTGCCGGGCTCGACTGGTCATCATAATAGACGAGCTCGACCTTGCGGCCCAATATCCCGCCTCTCGCATTCACCTCCTCCTGCCAGATCTGGTAGGTGAGCAGGGCGGCCTTGCCGCCGCCGGCGAGGCCGCCGGTCAGCGCCATGCCGAAACCGATCTTGATCGGTGCGGCGGCGCTCTGCGCCAGAGCCGGCACCGTTGCGGAAACAATCGCCGGACCGATCATGGCCATCGACTGACGTCGGCTGATCCTGCGCATGTGCCATCTCCTGTCCCGACCGCACGCAACCGACCCGGGGGCGATCACGGGCACGACCAAAGGCGCTCCCGCATCGGGCGCGCATACAAGGCAGTCCGAGGTCACGGGGAGTTGCGAAAACGGTTGTATAGGGGCAGAGCCCGGGCCGCGGCCGCATCGTTGAGCCGCAGCAACCGCACCATTGACGTTCCTCCTCGGCGAGCGGTTGCCCCGCTCCTTGTTGACCGCATGTTCAACAATGCATTTGATCCTGTCAAGCCGCGCCGCTATCTCTTTAGTGGCGTCGTCGTCATCGTGTCATTCGTGCACATCGGAACGACCCTCGGGACGGGGCCCACCAGCATACCCCGGCGCCGAGGGTTTCGGGGCGTCATCATGGCCGCCAAGCCTTCCATGCTCGCCAGCAAGACCGCGGCCTTGAGACCGGCGCGGCGGGCGCGGCTCGCGCCCGTCGAGCGCGAGCAGATGATTCTGGAGGCCGCCGTGTCTTATTTCGCCGACCATGGCTTCCACGCGCAGATCCGCGAGCTGGCCAACAGCATCGGCGTCTCGTCCGGGCTCATTTTCCGATATTTCGGGTCCAAGGACGCGCTCATCGAACGGGTCTACCAGGAGGTGTTCGTCTCGCGGTGGCGGCCCGGCTGGACCGACCTGCTGGGTGATGCCAACCGGTCCATTCGCGATCGGCTGGTTGCCTTCTACCGCTCGTATCTCACGGTGGTCGACGACCGCAACTGGATCTGCATCGCCATGCGCGCCAGCCTGGAAGGCAACGACATCACCCGGCGCTACATTCATCAGCACGTCAACGGCCTGTTGCAGCGCATCGCATTGCTGTTGCGCGGGCCCAACGCGCGCGGCGCGCCTGCCGCTCCGAGCCACGCGGAGCTGGAGATCGTCTGGCATCTGCATTCCAGCATCATCTATTATGCCATCCGCAAACACATCCATAAGGTCCCGGTGTCGGCCGACCGGGACGCGTTCGTCGCACTGATTGTCGATGAGTTTCTGCGCGAGACGCGCAGCCCTGAGCCGCGCGCTGCGCCCGGCCGGGGTCATACCGGATCCGGTTGATCAATTCGGTTCCGTCGATAATTGGGTTCAGCCGCGCGGCGGCCAGACGCCCGCTGCCTCGAGCTGCTGCATGGCCTGATCGGTGAACTCCGCCTTCGGTCCGTTGCCGCCGATGACGAACATGAGGATCGCCTCCTCGTTCGGATCGCCCTTCGTGACGTTTTCGAAGCGACGCGCACACCCTGGTGGAAACGACACCACGTCGAGCGGCCCGGCGTCGACGAACTCGACCTCGCCCTTCTCGTTCTCCCAGCTGCACCGCCAGGTGCCGGTCATCGGAATGAACGTCTCGTTGGTATCGTGGTTGTGCATCATCGGTCCATGCCCCGGCTTGGCGCGGCAGTAGCCGAGATTGAACCCTTCGGAAACCTTGATGGCGGCCATCCGCGAGGCATCTTCACCGACCGGTGAGGTGGTCGCGCCGCCTTCGCCCGCCGGCGGCTGGAACCCGATCACATTGAACAATGTGCGTTCCGAGCCCGGCATTCTGCTGTCCGGCAGACCGCCGTCGAAACCCTTGAGGTCCTTGAAATAGGCCACCCGCTTCATCATTGCTGCGCGCGGCAAACCGGCTCTCGGCAGTTTTTCCATCGCGATATCCTCGATGACTGATACGGTCCGCCCTGGCCGCGCGGCGGTTGCACCGCCCTGCGATGGGCCTCAAGGACGGCCATGGAGCTGCGGGCCGCCACGGGCCATCGTCTCACCACTCGTGCTCTTGCGTTTGCGTTTCGCCGTTTTGGCCACCCGCTTCAACGCATTTGTCGCCTTGCGTTGTTTGGCTTGAATGCGCTTGCGGCGCGCGTCCGACATCGTGGGCATGACTGTTCCTCCATTGGCCGTTTTTGTAGTACCAATCGCCTCATTTTGCAAAGCTGATGTGAGGTCGGCGCAGGACGCCCCGCTCACCGTCACGCTCAATAGCTCCTTGGCATGCCGAGCACGTGCTGGCCGACGTAGGCGAGGATCATGTTGGTGGAGATCGGTGCGGTCTGGCAGAGCCGGCACTCGCGCCATCTGCGCTCGATGCCGTACTCGCGCGCGTAGGCGAACCTTCCGAACGTCTGCATGCAGGCCTACGCCACATGCCAATGCGGGCTATTTCCGCTGGCCGCGTTTACGCACGGCGTCGCCCTCGCCAGCATCCGCCGCTTGCTTTTCAGTCGTGATGCGCTCACCACCAGCCTCGGCGTCAACCGCCGCCCATTCCTCGGGATAGAGCCAACCAAAAATCCACTTGGCCGCAAAATAGACTCCGACCGCCAGCAGCGCAGCCGTGCAAACGGCGGTGAAAAATGCGGTCATCGTCATCAGAGTAGTGTCCATCGCGGCACTCTGGCGATCCACCACAGATGTAGGGTGCCGATGAACCATCTTACAGCATAAGCGCGTGCATAGCTCGATAAATACCGTTTCCGCAAGTGAGCCCGCCGACTTCGCAGGGTCGACTGGCGCCCCGCCTCCGCGAAGGCGACGTTCGCTGATTTTTCGTATGTCAACGCGCGCCAACATGCTGCGATTGTAAGAATGCCAAGTAGAACAGAAGTGATCCGGAAAAATTGTTCCGAAGTGATGAGTCGTCCCAAACGCCAAGCCTCGACGGCACCCAGCGCGACGGAAATGTCGGCCGCCAGCAAGACCGCAAACAAATCGGTGCCATAGCTGAGGCCCAAGCCGCGCAACTTCCTAATGAGCATAAACATAAGTGAGCTCGTCAATGTGATTGCCCCAGAGAACAAAACAGAGACAAATACGTCGACTAATTCGCCCATCTTGATCCCCCATCCCCTTGTCTCGATGCCCCCTCAATAACTCCTTGGCATGCCCAGCACATGCTGGCCGACGTAGGCGAGGATCATGTTGGTGGAGATCGGCGCGGTCTGGTAGAGCCGGCATTCGCGCCATTTGCGCTCGATGCCGTACTCGCGGGCGTAGGCGAAACCGCCGAAGGTCTGCATGCAGGCCTCGGCCGCGTGCCAGGCTGCCTCCGCCGCCAGCATCTTGCCCATGTTGGCCTCCGCCCCGCAGTCGCGGCCGGCATCGAACAGCGCGGCGGCTTTTTTCACCAGCAACTCGGCGGCCACCAGCTCGGCGTGCGCCCGCGCGATCGGGAACTGCACGCCCTGGTTCCTGCCGATCGGATGCCCGAACACCTTGCGCTCCCTGGCGTAGTCGACCGCGCGGCGCGTGAAGAACTTGGCATCCCCGAGGCTCTCGAACGAGATCAGGATGCGTTCCGCGTTCATGCCGTCGAGGATATACTTGAAGCCCTTGCCCTCCTCGCCGATCAGCGCCGACGGCGGCACCTCCAGATTGTCGATGAATACCTCGGTGGTGTTGTGGTTGATCATGGCGTCGAGCTTGCGGATCTCGACGCCCTTCTTGCGCGCCTCCCTCAGATCGATCAGGAACACCGAGATGCCGTCCGAGCGTTTCTTCACCTCGCTCGCCGGGGTGGTGCGGGCGAGCAGCAGCATCAGATCGGATTGCAACGCGCGCGACGTCCACACCTTCTGCCCGTTGATCACGTAGTGGTTGCCCGTCTTGACGGCGCGGGTCTTGAGCTGGGTGGTGTCGGAGCCCGTCGTCGGCTCGGTGACGCCGAACGCCTGCAGGCGCAGCTTGCCGGCGGCGATCTGCGGCAAATACTGGCGCTTCTGCGCCTCGCTGCCGTGCTTGAGCACGGTGCCCATGGTGTACATCTGCGCATGGCAGGCGGCGGCATTGCAGCCGGTCGAATGGATCGTCTCCAGGATCGCCCCCGCCGCCGCGATGGGCAGGCCCGCGCCGCCATACTCCTCCGGGATCAGCGCAGCGAGGTAGCCCGATCGGGTGAGTGCCTCGACGAACTCGGTCGGGTACTCGCCGGCGTGATCGAGCTTCACCCAATAGTCGTTCGCAAAGCCAGCACAGATCCTGCCGACGCTGTCGCGGATGTCGGTGTAATCGGGGTCCAAGGAGAGGGAGAGGGGGGTGGTGGCGGAAGATTGGCTCATGGGGG
>Ga0209069_10001348_pt1 | contig 12362 bp, 10 predicted proteins | sample Str013_2_FD_187202 | JGI IMG/M metagenome (GOLD analysis project Ga0209069, IMG submission 187202) | Freshwater sediment microbial communities in response to fracking from Pennsylvania, USA - Straight Creek_MetaG_SC_2013 (SPAdes) (version 2) | ecosystem: Environmental > Aquatic > Freshwater >...
GTGTCGAGCTGGAACCCGGCAAGACGCTGATCGTGCGCTACGTGACGCGCAGCGAACCGCACGAGGACGGTTCGCGCACCGTGTTCTTCGAACTCAACGGCCAGCCGCGCTCGGTGCGCGTGATCGATCGCGCGCTGATCCCGGAGCGACCGCCGCAGCGCAAGATCGAGGCCGGCAATCCGCGTCATATCGGCGCACCGATGCCTGGCACGATCGCCACGGTCGGGGTCAGCGTCGGCCAGAAGCTAGTGCGCGGCGAGGTCGTGCTGACGCTCGAGGCGATGAAAATGCAGACTGCGGTACGCGCCGAGATCGAGGGCACGGTCAGTGAAGTGCTGGTGCGCCCGTCCAGCCAAGTGGACGCCAAGGATCTGCTGGTGGTGTTGAGCTAGCGCGCGTTCGCGCTAGCGATCGTAGCGCAGCGCCAGCTGCAGCTGGCGCTCGCGCTGCGCGGTCGCGATACCCAGGAAGTTGCGCATCGGCACGGTGCTGGTGACGTCAAGGCCCTCGAGCGTCAGGTTCCAATGCGCACCGAAGCTGCGCTGCGCGGCCAGCGTCCAGGCATGGCCATCGTCGCCGAACACGAAGCCGGTGCCGTACGGGCCGCTGCAGAAATCGCAGCTGGTCTGCTGCATGTCGAACTGGTCGACGCGCGCGCTGTAGCGCCAGCGCTGCTGCTGCCAGCTGGCCAGCAGGAAGCGGCTCTGGTAGCTCCAGGCGTTGCTGGGCGCCGTGACGTCGACGTAGGTGCGGCCGTGCAGCCACTGGCCGATCACGGTCAGCTGATCGTTCGGCGTCCAGCGCGCGCCCAGGCTGTCGAAGTAGGTGTCCCAGGCATAGTCCTGGATCGTGTCGGAACCCGCCGCCAGGTTGGCGCGATTGTCGTAGTGCAAGCCGCGCAGCTCGAGCAGTCCGCGGTAGCGGAGGCTGGCACTGACGTAATACCCGGCGCGCTTGTCCAGATCGTCGTAGAACACCGTGCGCGAACCCAGCGGCCCGCCGGGGTTCGCGAAGCGGCCGAACAGCGTGCTCTGCCGGTCATGCAGCCCCCAGCCGCGGCTGGCGAGCACGGTGCCGGCCGTGTCATTCCAGCCGAATGCGGCGGCGCTGGTGCTGAACTCGAAGCCATGGCCGTGGGCGAGGCCTAGCCAGTCCAGGCTGTATTCGGCGCCGATGGTGCGCAGCTCCTCGCCGACCCAGGTGTTGATCGCGGAATAGGACAGCGTGTAGGGCGAGCGCCAGCCGCGCATGCGATTTTCGAGTGATATCTCCGGGTAGAAGGCGCCGACCTTGAGGCGCGAACGCCAGGCGGAGGCCGGTAGCGGGCGCCAGTCCAGGTACATCTCGGTGAAGTCCAGCGGATTGACGTCGTGATCGCCATAGCTCACGGTTTCGACGGTGACGTGCAGCGTCGAGCTCAGATCGCCCCGATACCCTAAGCGCAGGTAGCCGAGCCGCAGACCCTCGTGATTGGCGTCGTAGCGCAGCTTGCCGAGCGCCCCGCCCAGGCGGGTGTCGGTAGCATCGCTGCTGACCGCGCGCAGATCCAGGCTGACATCGAGCTCGCCGCTGCAGGCGATCGCGGGCACTGCCAGCAGCAGGGCCAGTCCCAGCGCCCGCGCCAGCGTTGCGGCGTTCAGTAGTCTGCCCACTGCTTGTCCGTTCCGTGGTTATGAGTTGGTGCGCGCAGCGCCCGCTGGAGACGGAAGTTCGCGGCGCTGATCTGGTTGTCGCTCACCGCGACGCGCTGCACCAGCTCCGGGCCGCTCTCGTTCAGCAGCGCGTGCCAGATGCGCACGGTGTATTCACCCGGCGTCAGATCGCGCAGCTGCAGATGGCCGCCGGCATCACTGCGTCCATACCAGGGCGAGTCGGTGACCCAGATGTAGCCGAGCATGTTGTCGTGGATGTTGCAGCCCAGCGTGACCAGGCCCGCCGTGTCGAAGACGACCGGCGCGTGCGCGCGCCCGGCATAGAGCGCCAGTTCGAACTTCTTGGCGGCCGAAAACGAGTACACCTGGTGGCGCACCTGGTCGCTGTTGGGGAAATCCACCGCCGTGCCGGTCTGCACGATCAGCACCTCGGGTACGAACCTCAGGTTGTGCTGGTCCATGATGGCTAATTTCTGCCCGGGGCGGGGGTGGGCCGCGCCCTGCAGGGGCTCAGCGATGACCACAGCGCCCTCAATCGCGGCGCCGGTGGCGCCGTTTATCGTGACCGACAGCCCGCCGCCGGCCGTCGCCACTCGTAGCCCGGCCAGAACCGTGCAGACGGTCACACAAGCCAAGCGCCAAGCACTCCTACTATCCATAAGCAGGTGGATTAGAGCGCGCAACAGTGGGCAGCTTCAAGAACCGGTTACTCATTCTGATCGTTTCCCTGATGGCGCTGGCGCAGGGTGTGACGATCGTGCTTGCGCTGGGCTCGATCCGCTCGGCCGTACGTACGGATTCGGCGCAGCAGCTGAGCGCCACGCGCGCCATGCTCGATCGCACGCTCGCCGAGCGCACCCACCTGCTGAAGTCCGCCGCCGACGTGCTGGTGCGCGACTACGGCTTCAAGGAGGCCGTGGCCACCTCGGACCAGCCGACCATGCAGTCGGCGCTGGCCAATCACGCGCAACGCGTGTCGGCCGATCTCGCCGTGCTCTACGGGCTCGATGGCAAGGTGATCAGCGCCAACACGCCGGCGCTGGCCGAACAGGCGAGCCGCAACCTGCACCTGCCCGATGCCGATGCCATCGCCGCACCGTTCGCGATCATGGGCGGCCGGCCTTACCAGATCGTGATCGCACCGCTCCGTGCACCGCAGCCCATCGCCTGGGTGGCGCTGGGCTTCGCGCTCGATCAGCCGCTGGCCGAGCAGCTGGCCGCGCTCGCTGGCACCGACATCAGTTTCGTGTTTCACGAGCCGGGCAACGACAACGCGATCATCTCCACGCTGGCGCCGGCGCGCGCCGCGGCACTGGCGCGCGCCACGCCGCAGAGCACGGTGCGTGGGCTGCCGATGCTCTCGACGCTCGATGACGCGCAGTACCTCACTTTGAGCGCCCCGCTGCAGACGCAGAGCGGTTCGCTGCAGCTGATCGCCCAGCAGTCGCAGGATGCGGCCATGGCGCCGTTCCGGCAGATGCGCTTTGCGCTGCTGCTTATCGGCGGCGTGGCGCTGCTCGGCGCCTTCGTGGTCGCGCTGCTGGTCAGCCGCAGCGCGGTGCGGCCGCTGGGCATGCTGGTCGATGCCGCGCGCCAGATCGAGCAGGGCTACTACTGCGACGACATCCAGGTTCCCGGTGGCAGCGAGTTCCAGCGCCTGGCGGGCACCTTCAACACCATGCAGGCCGGCATCCGCGATCGCGAGGCGCACATCGTGCGTCAGTCGACGCACGATGCGCTGACTGCCCTGCCCAATCGCGACGGCCTGCGCGAGCGGCTGATGGCGCTGCCGGCCGGCGGACCCTACAGCGCGGTGATGCTCGATGTGCAGCGTTTCCGCGACGTCAACGCCTCGGTCGGCCATCAGCTCGGTGACCAGCTGCTGAAGAACCTGGCGGCGCGCCTCGCGCGGCTGGCCGGGAATGATCTGCCCTGCGCGCGCGTCGGCGCCGACCAGTTCGTGGTGATCTGCCCCCTGCACGACAGCGAACTGCTGCATCGCGTGCTGGTATTGAGCGACGAGCTGCGTGCCGGCGTGCAGCTTAGGTCGCTGCGCCTGAGTATCGACATACGCGCCGGCATCAGTGAATGGCGCGAGCCGCGGGTCGGGGTCGACGACCTGCTACGCCAGGCCGACGTCGCGCTGCTGCAGGCCAAGGAGCAGGGCACGGTGGCGGTGGTTTACCAGGCCAGCCACGATGCCGATCACCGGCGTCGCGTGCTGCTGGTGGCCGAATTACGCCAGGCGCTCGCCAGCAACAGCCTGGCGCTGCACTACCAGCCGCTGGTGAACATGACCGACCGTACCGTGGTCGCCTTCGAGGCGCTGCTGCGCTGGTCGCACGCCACGCTCGGCAACATTCCGCCCGCCGAATTCATTCCGCTGGCCGAGCGCGCCTCGGTACTGCCCGATCTGTCGCGCTGGGTGCTGGGCACGGCGATCGCACAATTGGGCCAGTGGCAGCGCGCCGGCATCGATGCCGAGATTGCCGTAAATCTCTCGGCCGCGGATTTCGCCGACGGCGAGCTGCCAGCCCGCGTGCTGGCACTGCTGCGTGAGCATTCGGCGCCGGCCACGCGCCTGCTGCTGGAGGTCACCGAAAGCGCGATCATGCGCGAGCCGCAGCTGGCGGCCCAGGTCATGCAGCAGCTGCGCGCCGCGGGCGTGCGCTTCGCGATCGACGATTTTGGCACCGGACATTCGAGCCTGGCGCAGCTGCACGCGCTCCCCGTCGATGAGCTGAAGATCGATCGCGCCTTCGTGATGAACCTGGATCGCGCGGCCAGCAATGTGGCGATCGTGCGCACGACCATCGAGCTCGGCCACAGCCTGGGCTTGAAGGTGGTGGCCGAAGGCATCGAGACGCCCGAGGTCTGGGCCGCGCTGCTGCGCTTGGGCTGCGATATGGCGCAGGGTTATTTCATCAGCCGGCCTATGCCTGCGGACGCGGTGCCCGGCTGGGTGCGGGTGCAGGGTGAACAGCTCGCGCGCGCGCTGGCGTCGGCTGAACAGTCGGGCAGCATCGCCAGCCTGCGCGGTCGATTGGCCTGATTCGCCCGCACCACTGGCGGGCAGCACATTCTCCGTGGCGCGCCAATTTGGTGCCGTAGCGCGCTGTGCCGACCCGGATCGTGGCAATCCGGCCGCTGTGGCGCGTCTGCTGGTGTGGCACGAAAGGTGCATTTCCTGACTGCCGGAAGGCCGGCCCCACATGGAACGGAGGCGGGAGTGCTCGCATGAAACTGGTTACTGCAATCATCAAACCCTTCAAACTTGACGACGTGCGCGCCGCGCTGTCCGAGATCGGTGTCTCGGGCATGACGGTCACCGAGGTCAAGGGATTCGGCCGTCAACGCGGCCATACCGAGCTCTACCGCGGCGCCGAGTACGTCGTCGACTTCGTGCCGAAGACGCGCGTCGAAGTCGCGGTACGCAGTGAGCTGGTGGATCAGGTTGTCGAAGCCGTGCTCAAGGCCGCCAAGACCGGCAAGGTCGGCGACGGCAAGATCTTCATCACTGAGATCGAGCGCGTGATCCGCATCCGCACTGGCGAGACCGACAACTCAGCTCTCTAGCACCCCTGAAGCCGGCAGGTCACGCGCCCGTAGTATCCCCCCACTGCGCTGCGCGTGGCCTGTCCGGCTTCAGGCCGGCTCTACCAGCCGCAGCGAGCGGCTGTTGCGGCTGATGCCCAAGGCGCCGCTGCGGACCACTTCCAGCAATTCGCCGTGCGCCGCCAGTTCGCGCAGGAACCCGCTGACCTCGGTTTCACTGCCGAGCAGCTCGACCACGAAACCCTCGATCGAGGGATCGAGCACCCGCCCGCCGGTGCGAACCACGTAGCCACGCAGCGCATCGCGGCGCGTCGGCTCGACCCGCAGCTTGACCAGTACCAGCTCGCGCTCCAGATGTTCGCCGCGGGTCATGTCGTCGATGCGCACGACGTCGATCAGCTTGCCCAGCTGGTTGACGATCTGCTGGACGACGTGCTCCGAGCCGCTGGTGACCAGCGTCAGCCGCGAGACCGCTGGGTCGTCGGTCGGTGCCACCGACAGCGATTCAATGTTGTAGCCGCGGCTGGAGAACATGCCGGCGACGCGCGCCAGCGCGCCCGCCTCGTTCTCCAGCAGAATGCCGATGATATGACGCATGGGGTGCCCGCCTGAGTCGCAAGCCTGCAGAATACCTAAGTTTTGTGCCTGCGGCGCAAACTGATAGGCTTGAGCGATGACTGAAGTTGCCAACCAGTTGCCGGCCACCACCCCGGCTAAACCCCATCCGCTGGCCGGCACGGTGATGAGCGGCGCTCAGATCATCGTCCAGGTGCTGGCCGACGAGGGTGTCGGCGCCATTTTTGGCTACAGCGGCGGGGCTATATTGCCCACCTACGACGCCGTGTTCACCTTCAATGAGGCCCAGCGCGCGGCCGGCGGCCGGGAAATCCCGCTGATCGTGCCGGCCAACGAGCAGGGGGCGGGATTCATGGCCGCAGGCTTTGCGCGGGCCACCGGCAAGGTCGGCGTGTGCCTGGTCACCTCCGGGCCGGGCGCTACCAATACCGTCACCCCGGTGCGCGACAGCCTGGCCGACTCGGTGCCGATCGTCGTGATCTGCGGCCAGGTGCCCACCGCCGCGGTCGGCACCGACGCCTTCCAGGAGGCCCCGGTCGCGGCCCTGATGGGCCCGGTCGCCAAGCACGTGTTCCTGATCACCGATCCGACCCGCCTCGAGGCCACGGTGCGCACCGCCTTCGAGATTGCGCGCAGCGGCCGGCCCGGTCCGGTGGTGATCGACATTCCGAAGGATGTACAGAACTGGTCGGGTGCGTTTCGCGGCACGGGTGCGCTCGCCATCCCCGGCTACCGCAAGCGCAGCGCCGAGCTCGCCGCCAGCACCATCAGCCCCCGGCTGGCGGACAGTTTCGTCGACCTGCTGTCCGAGTCGCAGCGGCCGCTGATCTACGCCGGCGGCGGCGTGATCAACGGCGAGGCCGCGGCGGCGCTCACCGCGTTCGCTGAGGGCCTGAACATTCCGGTAGTGACGACGCTGATGGGCATCGGCGGCATCGACACCACGCACCCGCTCTCGCTGCGTATGCTTGGCATGCACGGTGTGGCCTATGCCAACTACGCGGTCGAGGACTGCGATTTCCTGCTGGCCGTGGGCGCACGATTCGATGATCGCGTCGCCGGCGATCCGAAGAAATTCGCGCGCGGCGCGCGCACGGTCGCGCACCTGGATGTCGATCACGCTGAGATCAACAAGGTGAAGGCAACCCGCTGGAGCCACGTCGGCCTGCTGCCGCCGGCGCTCGATGAGCTGCGCGGCGCGGTGCTGCGCGCCGCGCGCCAGCGCGACTACCGGCCCTGGCATGCGCACCTGGCGGCGCTGAAGAAACGCTACGGCATGAATTACCGCCGCGACGGTGAGCGTGTGCAGCCGCATCACGTTATCGAGGAGATCAACCGCCACACGCGCGGCACCGCGATCATCACCACCGGCGTCGGCCAGCACCAGATGTGGGCCGCGCAGCTGTTCGACTTCGGTGGGCCACGCCGCTGGCTCACCTCCGGCAGCATGGGCACGATGGGTTTTGGCCTGCCGGCGGCGATCGGCGCCCAGGTCGCCAATCCCGACCGCCTGGTGATCGACATCGACGGCGATGCCAGCATTCGCATGAACATCGGCGAGCTGGAGACCGCGACCACTTATGACCTGCCGGTCAAGATCGTGGTGCTGAATAATTTCGGCGACGGCATGGTCAAGCAGTGGCAGAAGCTGTTCTTCAAGGGCCGGCTGTCTGGCAGCGACAAATCGCTGCACAAGAAGGATTTCATCAAGGCCGCGCAGGCCGACGGCTTTCGCTATGCGCGCCGCCTCGAGCGGCCGCAGGATGTGGCCGCAGTGGTGGCCGAGTTCCTGGCCTTCAAGGGCCCGGCTTTCCTCGAAGTCATCATCGATCCGGATGCCGGTGTGTATCCGATGGTCGGCCCGGGCCAGGGTTACGATGCGATGATTACCGGCGATTACATCCCGTCGCGCGATGCCGGCGACACCGGCAACATCGATCCGTCGGGCATGTTCTGAATGAACCAGCGGTCGATAACGCGCGCCTGGCGTGAAAACCGTGGCCCGCGCCCGCTGCCAGGACCCATGACCGTGCCGCGCGCTGGCTGCAACCGCGCGACTGATCAGAACAGGTATTGCAGTTTCCCTGCCGTTTCGCTGAGGCGCTGATCACTGATCAGGCGCTCGATCAGCCGTGCGACCTCAGCCGCCGAGAGCCGGCCGGCGAAGTGCGAGTGCAGGTGCGCCGCGAGCGCCGCGCGTTTCTTGGGTCGCTTGCCCTTGTCCATGCCCGCGAGCCAGCTCAAGGCGTTTTCGACGCTGGCCGTGGCACCGCGGCGCGCGTTGCTGGCGGCCTGCGTTCGGGTGCGAGCAGGCGCTGCTGCGGCAGTGCTGGCGGCTGGCGGAAAAGCCTCGTCCAGCGTCGCGGCACGCCGCACCGCGAAGCCGCGCAGCTGCAGGTGCCGGACCAGCGGATCGAAGCCCTTGTCGCGCGACAGGATCACGCAATGCGCGTTCGGATGAGTCGCCAGGTATTCGCCGAGGTAGAAGGCGATGTGGAAATCGAGCGCGTTGCGCCCCGCGCCGGCAATGTCGATCGGCAGGAAACGCTCGCCGAGCTTCAGTGCGGCCTTCAGAAAGTCGGTGGGCACCGACTTCTGCGCGGCGCCGAAGAAAAACGGCACCACCACACCGGCTGGCACCGCGCCGAGGTCAACCTTCGGGACGTTCTCGAAATCGACCAGCAGTATCTGTTGCATAGCTCACGATAGCACGCACACTGGCTTGCAACTCGCGCTCCTGCAGTGCAATTTAGCGGCCTGCAATCAGCCGGGTGGTGTGGTGAATCGTGAATCCCGCTAAGCGCGTCGAAGGATTTGAACATGTATCGCAGCCGGTGGCGCCATTCCCGCGCTATCTGCATCGCCAACTGCGCAGCCTGGCCCTGGGTCTCGCGCTGATCGCAATTTCGCTCGCGGGCGGCATGTGGGGTTACCACAGTATCGTGGGACTGAGCTGGCTCGACGCCTATGAAAATGCCGCGATGATCCTCTCGGGCATGGGGCCGCTGGCCACGCCGGCCAGTACCGCCGGCAAGATTTTTGCCGGCAGCTACGCGCTCTATTCAGGCATCGCGGTGCTGGCCTTCGCCGGCGTCATCGCCGCACCGCTGGTGCATCGCTTTCTGCACCGGCTGCATGCCGACGAGGGGCGGAAGCAATGAGTGCGGCGGCACGCCTGCGGCGCACCTATTTCGATTGCCGCTACGGACAACTGCACGTGCATCAGGCAATTCCGCCGGGCGGCGGATTCGACGAGGCGACCCCGCTGCTGTGCCTGCCGGGCGCGCGCGGTCTTGGCAGTTTCTTTACCGCGCTGTTGGGTCCGCTCGGCGGCAATCGTTCGATCTACGCGCCGGATCTGCCAGGCTTCGGCGGCTCCGATCCGGTGCCCGGAGCGGCCGGTACGGCAGGGCCCGAGCAGTGGGCAATCGCCATGGCGGATCTGCTCGATTCGCTCCATCAACGCCGCGTCGATGTGCTCGCACAGGCGGAGGGAGCAGGCACGGCATTGGCTCTGACGACAGTGCGACCGACGCTGGTACGACGCATGGCGTGGAGCGAGGCGCCGGATGCGGCGCGGGCCACGGCACGCAGCGCTGGCATCGAAGTGCGCGAGCTGGCGCTGAGCGGCGCCACCCTCAGCTCACAAGTTGATGATCTTATTAAGTATTTTTCCGCCGGTGGCGGCACATAAGTAGTACTTCGCAGTTTCAGCCATGCTCGCGGCCGCGGCCTGTACCTTGGCGTAGACTTCGCTCCAATCATGAGCACCAACAAACACCGGGTATTGCCGGTGAGCGAAGACCTCGACGATACGGTTGAACTGCCCAGCCTGCCGGCCGTCGCCGATTCGCCTTCGGCCACCTGGGTGGCGCCCCAGCTGGCTGCCGGTGCTGTCACCGAAGAGTTCCTGCGACCCTCGATCGCCGAGATGGAATCAGTGGCGCGCGCCGAGCAGGCCAGCAAGGCCGCGAGCGCCGAGCGCGCCGCCGCCGAGCGCGCCGCCGCGCAGGCTGCGCTGCAGGCGAGCGCTCATGCTGCTGAACATGCCGCCGCGCTGGCGCGGCTCACCGAGCTGAGCCGCGAGCTTGCGACCCGCGCGGAACAACATCGCCTGGGCGAGGCCGAGCGCGAGGATCTGCGGCTGCGCCTCGAGCGTGTCCAGGCAGAATTGAACAATGCCGACAAGGTGCGCGACCGGCAGGCGCTGCTGCACGGCACGCAGCAGCGCGACTGGGAACAGGAGCGCAGCCAGCGCGATGCGGCGCTGGTGCGCGCACGGGGTGATCTGGCCGAGATGCGCCGCCGCGCCGCCGCGCACAGCGAGGCTCTGCAACACCTCGAGGGACGTCGCCACGTTTTCGATGCGATGTTCCGCGAGCGCGAGGCGCTGCTGGATGAGCGCGATGCGCGCTTAGGCACGCTGGCGGGCGAACTCGCCGCGGCGCGCGCGCAATTGCAGAGCGCCAGTGCCGAGACCGCGTTTGCGCGCGATGAGGCCGCGGCCGCGCAGGCGCAGTCGACCGCGCAGCGGGCGCGTGCCGACGAGCTGCAGGCAACGCTGGAGCGGACGCAGGCGGAAATCGCCGTCGTGCAGCAACAGCATGACACGGCAAAGCGCGGCATCGCCGGATTGGAGCACGATGCCGCCGATCACAGCGAAGTGCTGCGGGTACTGCACGAACAACTGCGCACCGCGCAGCTCACGATCGAATCACTGCGCGGCGATCTGGCCGCCGCCGAGGACCTGATCCGCACCCACGAGAGCGAGCAGCAGCAGCGCGCCTCACGCATCACCCGGCTTGAGGGCAGCGAGGCCGCGCTGCGCGCGCGGCTCGCGAGCGCCGAGCGGCTGGCGGCTGAGCGCGCTGCGCGCCCGGGCAGCGCGGCGGCCGAGTTGCTGGCGGCAACCGGCGATTTTGACGCGCCGGGAGCCCGGCCCACGCCGGCGCCGCTCGATGGGCAGCTGCGCCTGCTGGTGCGCACCGAGGGCGACATCGGCATCGTGCACCTGCTGCGGCGGACCACGACCATCGGGCGTACGCCCGACAACGATTTGTGCATCGACGAGGAATTCATCAGCCGGCATCACGCGGTGGTGCTGGTCGCGGCTACCGGCACCGTGCTCGAGGACCTGAACAGCACCAACGGGGTGTTCGTCAATGGTGCGCGGATCACGCGGCGCCAGCTCAGCGAGGGCGACCTGGTGACCATCGGCAAGACCGGGTTTCGCTACATTCTCAAGCCGCCCGCGGAGTCCCCCGCCGGCTAGCGCCGCAGCCGGCCGCGGTGCAATGCCGCAGTCCGTGTACGATATGCCGATGAGCGATGACTATCTGCAACGCATACTCAAGGCGCGCGTCTACGACGTTGCCGTCGAATCGCCGCTGGATGTCGCGCCGCGCCTGTCGCGGCGGCTGGGTGCCGAAATCCGCCTGAAGCGCGAGGACCTGCAACCGGTCTTTTCGTTCAAGCTGCGCGGCGCCTACAACAAGATCGCCCACCTCAGCAGCGCGGTCGCGGCGCGCGGCGTGATCTGCGCCTCGGCCGGCAATCATGCCCAGGGCGTGGCGCTCGCGGCGCGTCGCCGCGGCGTGCGTGCGGTGATTGTGATGCCGGAGACCACGCCGGCGATCAAGGTCCAGGCGGTGGCCGACCTGGGCGGCGAAGTGGTGCTGCACGGCGAGCTCTACGATGCCGCTTGCGAGCATGCGCTCGAGCTGGCGCACGCCCAGGGTCTGGCGTTCGTGCATCCCTTCGATGACCCGGATGTGATCGCCGGCCAGGGCACCATCGGCATGGAAATCGTGCGCCAGACCGGCGGCGAGATCGATGCCATCTTCGTGCCGGTCGGCGGCGGCGGGCTGATCGGCGGCATTGCCGCCTTCGTCAAACAGGTCTATCCGCGCGTGAAGATCATCGGCGTCGAACCCGAGGATGCCGCGGCGATGTACGAATCGCTCCGTGCCAAGCAGCGTGTGACGCTCGAGCGCGTGGGGTTGTTCGCCGACGGCGTCGCGGTGCGGCGCGTCGGTGAGGAGACCTTTGCGCTCGCGCGCCGCTATGTCGATGAAATCGTGCTGGTCACCACCGATCAGATCTGCGCCGCCATCCAGGATGTATTCGAGGACACGCGCGCGATACTCGAGCCGGCCGGCGCGCTGGCGGTGGCCGGCATCAAGCAGTACGTGGCGCGCGGCAGCGCGGCCGGGCAGCGCCTGGTGGCGATCTGCAGCGGCGCGAACATGAACTTCGACCGGTTGCGGCATATCGCCGAGCGGGCCGATCTCGGCGGCGGCCGCGAATCGCTGCTGGCGGTGGAGATTCCGGAGCAGCGCGGCAGCTTCCTGCGGTTCTGTGCAGCGCTCGGCCAGCACAGCGTCACCGAGTTCAATTACCGTTACCAGGGCACCGAGCGTGCCCGGCTGTTCGTCGGCTTTTCGATGGGCGGCGGCCAGGAGGACGGCGCCGCGGTCAGCGCGCGGTTGCGCGCGGCCGGATTCGGTGTCATCGACATGAGCGCCAATGAGATGGCCAAGCTCCATGTGCGCTTCATGGTCGGCGGCCTCGGCACCGGAC
>Ga0209069_10001349_pt1 | contig 12362 bp, 12 predicted proteins | sample Str013_2_FD_187202 | JGI IMG/M metagenome (GOLD analysis project Ga0209069, IMG submission 187202) | Freshwater sediment microbial communities in response to fracking from Pennsylvania, USA - Straight Creek_MetaG_SC_2013 (SPAdes) (version 2) | ecosystem: Environmental > Aquatic > Freshwater >...
GCGACTTCGAGCGGCGCAAAGGCAATGCCGAGCGCTTCCAATCTCGCGCGCATGTGAATGCAGATCTGCACATCTTCCAGGTGGGCATTGGCATCCCAGCTCATGGCATATGGCGGGCCGAGCAGCCGCGACGGCGAGGGCACCTGGTAGTCGATGCCATGGGTTGCAGGCGCCTCCAGCAGCCGCTTACTGCGCAGGCTGAAGCCGCCATTCATGACAGGCGTGATCCCGGTGGCGCTGTCGCCGAGATGGTTCACCCATTCAAAGCCGGTGGCATACGAGACCCCGGTGCTGCGGGTCAGCCGCGCCAAATGGATGGGCGCGCCGACATAATCATAGCGGAAGAATTCGTCGCTCCACTTGCCGCCATCGACTACCCAGCCATCATCCTGGACAATGAGCGCAAACGGCGTCTGGATGAAGGGTCCCAGCGCAAAGACCACGAACAGGTTGTACTGGAAATAATCCAGCACGCCGATCTGGTGGTGCTCGATGCCGGGCAGCAGACATTCCGGCCGCCTTGGCGACAGCAGCAGCAGCCTCGCGCCAGGCATCTGCCGTCCGCTTTGCGCCAGCGCCAATTGCGCGGGATGCAAGTCGCGGTCGCGACCGTCCACGGTGACAATCGTTACACCGGAAAAATCCCGCATCCGCTTTCCTTGGTTGAGCGAAGGCAGCGGTATATGATTTTTTGATTCTGGGCAAAACGCGCTTGGCAGCGAGGGGAAACGGCGATGACGGCACCGCAGATCACCAATCGCGAGCGCTACCTGGAATTGATGAAGCGCTGCCTGACCGGCTTGATCTATGGCGACCCGGCGCAGGACCCCTGGTCTGGTGGCGGCTACGATGTCAACAAGCGGCTGATCGGGCGCGACTGGCCGCTGCTGGCGCACACCATGATCGGCAAGGCGCGGCTGGACAACCTGCACGCCGCCGTCGAGCACGTTCTGGCCAACAAAGTCCCCGGCGACCTGATCGAGACGGGAGCCTGGCGCGGCGGCGCCTGCATCCTCATGCGCGCCGTTCTCGCCGCCCACGATGTCGCTGATCGTATCGTCTACGTCGCGGATTCGTTCGAGGGACTGCCCCGCCCCAACGAGGCCAAGTACGCCGCCGATGCCGGCGACAAGCACCACACCTTCAAGCAGCTCGCGGTGTCGCTTGAGGAAGTGCAGGCCAATTTCAACGCCTACGGCCTGCTGGACGATCAGGTGCGGTTTCTGAAGGGCTGGTTCAAGGACACCCTGCCCAATTGCGCCGTCGAGCGGCTGGCGGTGCTGCGCCTTGATGGCGATATGTACGAGTCCACCATGGATGCCTTGACGGCGCTGTTCCACAAGGTATCGCCCGGTGGCGTCGTCATCATCGACGACTATGGCGTGATCGCCAGTTGCAAGGCTGCGGTTGATGAGTTCAGGCAGGCGCACGGCATCACCGCGCCACTGCAAAAGATCGACTACGACGGCGTCTATTGGATCAATGCGTAGGCGTCAACTTGCGCCCGCGCGCGCCGTTGAAGGCGGGCGCGCGCCCAGCAACCGCACCGCCTTGACGAACGGCACGCTGTAGAGCTGCCACACCGTCTGGTAGTCGGGCTGTTCCGCGCCGACGCCGAGCACCAGCCCATGCTGCTCCTCGTCCGCCGGCATGTAGAGCGTGCCGAACATCCGGTCCCAGACCGTCAGATAAAGCGCGAAATTCTTGTCGTAGTGGCGTGGATCGCTCGAATGGTGGATGAGGTGCAGCGCCGGGCTGAGGAACACCTCGCGAAATCCCTTGGGGAACATCAGCCAGACATGCGAATGCGACAGGTGATAGGCGCCGATGGTGAAGTGCAGGAACACCAGTACATTGACGCTGAGCACCGCGATCTCGGCGACGGGTCCATGGTAGACGTAGAGGAACGCGCCATTGACCAGCCCCATGCAGCCGCCAAACACCTGTGTCGCCACCATGTCGCTGACCGGATGCACCCGGATCGCCGTGACGGGCGTGAGCACCTCGGCTGAATGGTGGACCTTGTGGAACTCCCAGAGGATGGGGATCCGGTGCTGGATGTAGTGCCCCACGAACTGGGCAAAGTCGGTGACGACGAAGACCAGCAGCGTGAAGGCGATGCTGGCGAGCCAGCCGGCTTGGGCGCCGGACGATGGCCCGGCGAGCGCGGTCAGCCCGTTGACCACCCAGCCCGTCGCGGTGTTGACGCTGAACAGCATCGCCCCCAGCACCGCCGCAAACAGCGCGTGATTGATCACCACAAAGCGGTAGTCGAGCAGCGCCGAGGGATGGAGAAACACGTCGGAGCGGAACAGCTTGGCCAGCACCGCCGCCGATGTCCGCTGCCCGCGTGGCTGGCGGAACCACAGCACCAGCGCGCCAAGCAGCGCCGCCGAGGCCAGGTACACGACATAATAGCGGCTCTGCGCATAGAGCGGCGCGAACACGGGCGCGATGAGGCGGATGGCGATGTCGTGCAGCATGGCGCGGGTCCAGGACATATCGCGGGTACCCGTCGATGCTAGGCAGCGGCGCTTAAGGCGGGGTTAACCTTGGGGTGGCGGCAAGTTTGGTCGTAGCGACGGCACGCGGCGGCCCGCCGCCATTTGTTGCACAACATTCGAAAATGTTGTACAAGACTGGCGCGTAGCCGGAGGCTCACCCAACATGAAAACCTACCCCCTCAACGAAGCCCGCGCTGATTTTTCCAAACTGATGGATCGCGCTCTCGCAGGCGATCCGCAACGCATCACCCGCTACGGCAAAGATGCCGTCGTGGTGGTGTCCGAGGCGGCATGGGCGGCCAAGACTAAATCTGCCGCTTCGTTGGGCGCACTCATTGCCAAACACGCCCGCGCCGGAACATTCGGCGAAGATATGATCCCCGAGCCATGGCTCGAACGCCCGCTCGGCAAGGATTTCGAGTGATGCCATGTACCTTCTCGACACCAACGTGGTCTCGATGCTCGATCCAGCACGGCAGAAATACGAACCGGCTCTTGTGGATTGGCTGGACCGCAACGGAACGAAATTGTTTCTATCTGTCATGACGATAACGGAGATGGAACGAGGCGTGCTCAAACTTCGGCGTGAGGGCAAGATTGAGCGCGCCGCCAAGTTATCGGTATACGTGTCGGAAGTCTTCGACGACTATTCGGATCGCGTATTGCCCTTGGATCTGGAAGCGGCGCGGCATTTGGCCCGGCTTCAGGAGGAGACGCACCAGCAGCAAGTGCCACTGCCTGACCTGATCATCGCCGCCACCGCGGCGCGGCACGATCTTGTGGTTCTGACGCGAAACATGAAGGATTTTGGCAGGCTGAGCGTGAAGGCCGTTGATCCGTTTGTAGAGCTGCCGGAGGACGCTTGAGGGGGAAGCTGTGGCTCCCAATCGACCGGCAGAGCCGTAGCTGGGGTCAAGTTCTTACGCGACCCAACCCCCAAGAGCACCGTTCAGTTGGGTCTGAAAATTGAAATGGCGTGCCCATCACCGCCCATACATCCCCCGCAACCCCTCGCTACTGGCCGCGCACACGCCGCGCTCGGTGACGAGCCCCGTCACCAGTCGCGCCGGTGTCACGTCGAACGCCGGGTTGCCTGCGCCGCTGCCGGGCGCGGCGATTTCCACCGTCGCAACCGAGCCGTCGGGCAGCCGACCGGTCATTTTCAGCACCTCGTCGCTGGACCGTTCCTCGATCTCGATCTTGCCGCCGTCCGGCATCGCCCAGTCGATGGTCGAATGCGGCAGGGCGACATAGAACGGCACGCCATTGTCCTTGGCCGCCAGCGCCTTCAGATAGGTCCCGATCTTGTTGGCAACGTCGCCGTTCGCCGTCACCCGGTCGGTGCCGGTGATGCACATGTCCACCTTGCCGTGCTGCATCAGGTGGCCGCCGGCATTGTCGACGATGATGGTGTGCGGCACGCCGTGCGCGCCCAGTTCATAAGCCGTCAGCGATGCGCCCTGGTTGCGCGGCCGCGTCTCGTCCACCCAGACATGCAGCTTGATGCCCTTGTCGTGCGCCTGATAGATGGGCGAGGTCGCGGTGCCCCAATCGACGCAGGCAAGCCAGCCGGCATTGCAATGGGTGAGGATGTTGACCGCCGCGCCGCCCTTGCGCTTGGCGATGGCCTCGATGATGGGCAGGCCGTGGAGGCCGATATTCCGGCAGGTTTCCACATCGTCATCGCAGATCGCAGCCGCCTTGGCATAGGCCGCCTCGGCGCGCTTGGCGGGCGCCACTGGCGCAAGCACCTTGCGCATTTCCTCCAGCGCCCAGCGCAAATTCACCGCCGTGGGCCGCTGGCTCGCAAGAAACTCGACTGTCCGCTCCAAGTTGGCGTCCGACGGGTCCGCGCGCATCGCCATCGCCAAGCCGTAAGCCGCCGTGGCGCCAATCAAGGGCGCGCCGCGCACGATCATGGTCTTGATGGCGTGCGCCGCATCTTCGGGGCTGCTCAGCGCCGCCGTGGCAAAACGGTGCGGCAGCAGGGTCTGCTCGATGACCTCGATGGACCAGCCATCGGGCCGGAGCCAGATCGTGCGGTAGGGCTTGCCGTGAATGCGCATGGCGGTCAGTGCCCCTCGAATGCCATCAGCGCGTGCGACTTCAGGCCTAGCGCGTTGAGCCGCTGCACACCGCCAAGGTCGGGCAGGTCGATGACGAAGGCCGCGCCCACCAGATCGCCCCCCGACTTGCGGATGAGCTTGGCCGCCGCCTCGGCCGTGCCGCCCGTCGCGATCAGGTCGTCGATCAGCACGATCCGTTGCCCCTTGGCGATGGCGTCCTCGTGCATCTCGATAACATCGACGCCATATTCCAGCGTGTAATCCTGGCCGATGGTGCGGCCGGGCAGCTTGCCTTTCTTGCGGATGGGCACGAAGCCGGTGCCCAGCCGGTCGGCCACCGCGCCGCCAAGGATGAAGCCGCGCGCCTCGATGCCGGCCACCGCGTCAATCCTGGCGTCCTCGAACGGCGCGGCCAGCCGCTTGATGGCCTCCCGGAAGCCTTCTGCGTGACCCAGCAGCGTGGTGATGTCGCGGAACAGGATGCCCGGCTTGGGATAGTCGGGAATCGTGCGGATGAGGCTCTTGAGGTCCATGGGTTCCGGTTCCAGCGTGACGGGTCGGCGGGCAATCCGCCTTGTTGATAGGGTCACCAATAGCCCATGGCAAGGCTGGCGCGAGAAGCTGCTTCTTGCAGCTGCTCACAATCAGGGCGTGCGCGATTCATATTCACCACTTTGCCCCCTAGGCGTCATCCCAGGCAACTCCATCCGGCAAATCACCGCAATGTCGATCTTCTGTACCGGCACGACAACGCGACGCCCGGCAACCCGAGCCACATCGCCTTTGCATGACGACACCCAAATCGCCGCAACGGGTCCAGCCGGATTGGCCCTCTGCCCAGGTCGACAGCGCACGGCTTTGGGCGCGCCTGGGGGAGCTTGCCAAGATTGGCGGGACGCCTGGTGGAGGCGTCGACAGGCCCGCCCTTTCGGGGCTGGAAGTGGCTGCGCGCGAGCGGGTCACCGTATGGGCCAGCGAATTTGGCGCCGGGGCGCACACCGATCCCGCGGGCAATCTGCTGCTGCGCCTGGACGGCGCCGATCCGTCGCTGCCAGCGGTCATGTGCGGGTCGTATCTCGATAGCCAGCCGTCCGGCGGCCGGTATTCGGGCGCTTACGGTATGCTTGCGGCGCTGGAGGCGTTGTCGGCAATATCGCGGCTCGGCAGGCCCGCCAGGCGCACGCTGGTTGCCGTGTGCTGGATGAACGGCGAGGGCTCCCGCTTTGCGCCCGGCTACATGGGTTCCGAAGCCTTCGCCGGGCTGCGGCAGCTTGGCGACCTGCTGCCGGTTGAGGATGCTGCGGGCCGGAGCATGGGATCGGAACTCGCTGCCTTGCTGGCCAAGCCCTCAACACCGCCCGCCATACCCCTTGGATTTCCTGCCACAGCCTATGTCGAGACCCATCTTGAGCAGGGTCCGGTGCTGGAGTTCAAGGCCAAGCAGATCGGCATCGTCACGGGGGTCCAGGGCGTCCGCCGTTTCCACATCAAGGTCATCGGTGAGGCGGGGCATGTCGGCACCACCTTGCGGCGCCACCGCAAGGATGCGCTGCACGCCACCGTGAAGATCGTGGCGGCGCTGGACCAGTTCTTCGCCACGCCCGACGTGGGCTTCACCGTCAGCCAATTGCGTGTCGAGCCGAACGCGCCCTCAATCGTGCCGATGGAGACGAACTTCACGGTTGATGTCCGGCACCACGACAACACGGTGCTCACGCGCCTCGGCAACACCATCCGGCTGATTTGCGAGAGCGAGAAGGGCCGCTGCGCCTATCAGATGCGCGAGATTGTTTCGACGCCGGCGATCCTGTTCGCGCCTTTGGTTCCAAAGGCCATCGAGCGCGCAGCCGCCCGCATCGGCCTCAGCCACATGCCGCTGCTGTCACTCGGCGGCCATGATGCCCAGAGCCTGCACCATCATTGCCCGTCCGGCATCATATTCATTCCGTGTAAGGGCGGCATCAGCCACAGCCCGGCGGAGCAGATCGAACCCGCGCAAGCCGAGGCTGGCGCCAAAGTGCTCGCCGACGTGCTTTGGGAGCTGGCGAACGCCTGATGCCAGGAGTTCCGGCAATCAGGCTACCGCCTTGAGCGCCTCGCCGGTGTCTGCGGCGCCAGCGTCATGGCGCACCAGGAAGCGTGAGGCGATGGCGAAGCTGGCCTCGTCATTGAGCAGGACCGGATGCCCCTGGGCCGCCACCCGCTCGACCTCAAGCAACGGATGCACCGCCCGCATCTCCTCAACCGTCTTTTGGCTGATCATATCGGAGAGCGCGCCGCGCATGAGCAGCGTTGGCACATGCGAAAGCGCGGCGAACTGCGGCCAGAATGAGCGTTCGTGGATGCCGCCCCGGCTGAGCGACAGGGCCTCGGCCAGCGCCTTGTCGAAGGCCCGCGCCGGCCGCCCGGCAACGTCCATGTAGCGCGCCCTGGCAAGGCCGCCCCACTGCTCCGCCGTCAGCCTTGGATACCGCCGCTCATAGAGTGACTTCAGCAGCCCGGCCGCTTCCTGCCAGGTCGCCGGAACTGGCATCGAGGCAATCTCGGTCATCATCCGGACGACGCCATCGACCTCGAATTCCGGCGCGGCGTCATTGAGAATGAGCACGCCCGTCGATTTCGGCCGCAGCAGCGCAACGATCATGGCAAGCTGCCCGCCATGTCCCGTGCCGATGACGGCCGCGTCGGCGAGGCCGGCCAGGGTCATCAGGTCGAGCACGTCCTCGGCATCGGTCAAAATGTCAGGCGGGCCATCCAGCTTCACCGCCTGCGAAGCTCCGCGTCCCCGGCAATCAATGCAATAGACGCTGCGCCCTTCCGGGCTGCCAGACGACAAAGCCTCGGCGAGGTTATGGAAATCGGCGCTGTTGCCAACCATGCCGGCCAGGCAAACAAGCGGCCGCCGGCCCTTGGGCCCGCGATAGCGGCGGGCGGCGAGTTTCGCGCCGGACCGTCCGGAAAAACGGATGTCGTCCCACATTGCCCCTACCCCGCTGCGAGCCAGCGAGCCCATGGGATGGCGGCCGCTGACGCAGAGGGAAAATGGCATGATTGTGGCGCAGCTTCAACCGCCTGGCGTCTGGCCGCGCGGGCTATCAACACCCTTCGCGCAAAGCTCACATCGAGCATGAGCCTTGACGGCCGCCAGGTCTCCCGGAGAAGTGATTTGCCTTGCCGGCGCCGGGCTTGTCAGACTTCCGGCGTCAAACCTGCACCGTCACGTCCGCCGCGCCAGGAGCCCTGTTGTCCTGGCCGGTCTCCTGTTCTCAACGCGCTTAAGGAACCCCGCCCATGCTTCGCGTTTCCCGCCGTAATCTGATCATTGCCGCGCCGCTGGCCGCCGCGGTCTTCGGCCTCGACAAGCGCCTGACCATTTTCGGCGCCTCACCCGCCGCCGCAGCCACGGCCATCGAGGCCGGCTTCTACAAGTTCAAGGTTGGCGACGTCGAGGTGACCGCGCTCTATGACGGCATCTGGGAAAAGGACCACGATCCTGGCTTCATCAAGAATGTCAGCGTCGATGACACCAAGGCCGCGCTGGTCGCGGGCGGCTTCAAGCCCGACTTCGTGCCCATCACCTTCTCGGTCATGGTGTCCAATATCGGCGGCAAGCTGGTGATGTTCGATTCCGGCACCGGCGGCCAGGTGTCGCCCAAGGCCGGCCTGATGATGAGCAAGGGCATGGCGGCGGCGGGAATTGATCCCGGCAAGATCGAGACGATCCTGGTCACCCACCTGCATCCCGACCACGTCTTCGGCCTGATGGCCAAGGACACCAACGCGCCGGTGTTCCCCAATGCCGAGATCGTCATCCCCGCCAAGGAATATGGCTTCTGGATGGACCCGGCGCTGATCGGCAAGCTGCCCGACGGCTACAGGCCGGTCGTCCAGCGCCTGCAAACTGTGTTCCCGGGCTGGAAGAACATCCGCCGGGTCGAGGCCGACAAGGAGGTCATTCCCGGCGTCCACTCGGTCGCGACCTACGGCCATACGCCAGGGCACACGTCCTACATGGTCAGCTCAGGCAAGAGCGTGCTGCATGTGCTGGGCGACGTGTCCAACATCCCGGTGCTTTTCCTCAAGCATCCGACCTGGCAGGCGGTGTTCGACTCGGATGGCGACGCCGCCGCCGCCACGCGCCGCGCCGTCATGGACCGCGTGATTGCCGAAGGCTCGATGATTGCCGGCTATCACTATCCGTTCCCGGCGGCCGGCCATGTCGCCAAGGACGGCGACGGCTACGCCTTCACCCCGGCGGCCTAAGTAGCAGGCGATGAAAATCGTGGCCATGGCGCATTGTCATGGCCACTTCACCACTGGCGGCATGCTCGACAGGATCGAGTCGACATTGCCGCCAGTCTTCAGGCCAAAGATCGTGCCCCGGTCATAGAGCAGGTTGAATTCGACATAGCGCCCGCGCCGGACAAGCTGCTCCTCGCGGCTGGCTGCCGTCCAGGGCAGAGCGAAATTGCGCCGGACCAATTCCGGGTAGACCTTGTGGAACGCGCGGCCAACACTCTGGGTGAAGGCGAAATCGGCGTTCCAATCGCCGCTTTCCAGATAATCATAGAAGATGCCGCCGATGCCGCGCATCTCGTTGCGATGCTTGAGAAAAAAGTATTCGTCGCACCACTGCTTGTACCGGCCGTAATCGGCAACCGCATGCCCCTCGCACGCGCCGCGCATGGCGGCGTGAAACGTCACGCTGTCGGCATCATCCTGCGTGCGGCGGCGCTCCAGCACCGGCGTCAGATCCGCGCCACCTCCGAACCAGGCCTTGGTGGTGACGACAAAGCGCGTGTTCATATGCACGGCGGGCACATTGGGATTGCACGGATGGGCGATCAGCGAGATGCCCGAGGCCCAGAAGCGCGGGTCCTCCGAGGCGCCGGGAATCTGGCCACGGAACTCGGGCGCGAATTCGCCGTGAACGGTCGATGTATGCACGCCGGCCTTCTCGAACACCCGGCCGCGCATCAGCGACATCACGCCGCCGCCGCCTTCGCCGCCAGCGTGGTCCTTGCGCTCCCAGGGCGTGCGCTCGAAGCGGCCCGGCGGCAGATCGCTGCCAGGCAAGTCATCCTCCAGCTTCTCGAAAGCAGCGCATATGTCGCTCCGCAGCGCCTCGAACCAGGCTCGCGCCGCCGCCTTGCGGTCATCCAGGGTCATGTCAATTGCTGAGTTGCTCATGCTTGCCTCACATCACAAATGTATTCTTTACCCGGCGTGAAACCGTGAAGTAGGGAATCCAGATTGCCGCGCCGATGGCTGCCCGCACCACGTCATGGGCGCTCGTGGGATCAGGGTCGAGCAAGCCGCCGCGTTCCAGCCCGATCACCAGGATCGCCAGCAGCAGATTGGCGGCAAAGAACATGATCATTCCCATGGGCGCGAACCGCGAATGCCGGAACATCAGCACCAGAAGAACGATTGGCGCGGCGATTCCCACGCCCGAGCCCAATGCAATCAGTGCCGCAGCAAGCGCCAGCGACCCGGCGCCATCCGGCCCCAAGGCCTGCGCCATATCCCAGAGCGCCGCCGGATCGCTCCGGCTGGCCCAGAGCAGCGAGCCCACTTTGCCCAGTGCCGAGGCATCGCCGCCAAGACCGGCGATGAAATAGCCGATTGTCACCACCGGGCTGAGAAAAAGCGCTATCATCGGCAACACCAGCCAGCCTCCAAGCCCCTTGGCCTGCGGCCAAGGCAGCAATTGCGGCGGCAAGGGTGGCGGCAACACCCCTGGCAGTGGCGGCGGAACGCCTGCGTCCGTGCTCATGCTGCGCCCGTCCTCCCCTCGCCGGAATCACGCGATTGCGCGACATTACAATGTCGCCCTTGATCCTTGTCATACCAGCGTCGATATTGCGCGGCACAAGGCACGCCCTTTTCCCTGCGCATCATGGCAGGCGCCCTCCACACAGGTTTGACCATGCTGCGCTGGTTCGAAGACCATATCGACCCATTCGCCAAGGGGCCGCAGGTGCTGCCGCCAGCGCGGTTGCTCGCCTTCTATTGGCATTACATCCGCCCAGTGTGGCCGGTTTTCATCTTTCTGATGATTGTGGGGGTGGTCAGCTCCATCACCGAGGTGTCGCTGTTCGCCTTTGTCGGCGGGCTGGTCGACCGCTTGCGGCTTGCTCCCGACCCCGCCACGTTCTTCAAGGACAATTGGGCGCTTTTGATGTGGATGGCCTGCGTTGCCGCCATCATCCGCCCGCTCGCCTTCGGCATCGGCGATCTCATCAAGCAGCAGACCATCGCCGCGCCCTTCACCACGCGCATCCGCTGGCAGACGCACCGCTGGGTGCTGCGGCAGTCCTTGGGCTATTTCCAGAACGACTTTGCCGGCCGCATCGCCAACAAGATCATGCAGACCGGCGCTGCCTTACGCGAGAGCGTCATCCAGTGCATCGAGGCCCTGTGGTTCGTGGCCATCTACACCACGTCGGCGCTCTATCTCTTTGCCCAGGCCGATGTGCGCCTGGCGCTGCCGCTGCTGATCTGGCTGGTGTTCTATATCGGCGCGCTGTGGTTCTTTGTGCCGCGCATCAAGGAGCGGGCGATCGCCAATTCCGACGCCCGCTCGCGCCTGACGGGCCGCGTGGTGGACAGCTACACCAACATCCTCACCGTAAAGCTGTTCGCCCATGCCGACCGCGAGGATGGCTACATCGAGCAGGGCTTGCGCACGCAGCTCGACGCCTTCAAGGCCCAGCTGCGCATGATCACGTTCATGAACGTCTCGATGCTCGCCCTCAATGGCCTGCTTATGACCGGCACCATGGGGCTCGGGCTGTGGCTGTGGGGGCGCGGCAACATCAGCATTGGCGCGCTGGCGCTGGCCGCCGGGTTGATCATCCGCATCGTCAACATGAGCGGCTGGATCATGTGGGTGGTGACGGGCATCTTCGAGAACATCGGCCAGGTCGCCGAGGGCATGGAGACGATCTCGCGGCCCCATGATGTGGTCGATGCGCCGGATGCCAGGCCGCTCATGGTTTCGCGCGGAGAAATCCGCTTCGAGGCGATCAAGTTCCACTATGGGCGCGAGAGCGGCGGCATCATCGACAACCTGTCGCTGACGATCAAGCCGGGCGAGAAGGTCGGGCTCGTCGGCCGTTCGGGCGCGGGAAAATCCACGCTGGTCAATCTGCTGCTCCGCTTCTACGACCTGGAAGGCGGCCGCATCCTGATCGACGGCCAGGACATTGCGCGGGTGACGCAGGATTCGCTGCGTGGCCAGATCGGCATGGTGACGCAGGATACGTCGCTGCTGCACCGCTCAGTGATGGACAACATCCTCTATGGCAAGCCCGAGGCCAGCGAGGCCGAAGCGATGGAAGCGGCGGCCGACGTGCGCGCGCATGAATTCATCCTGGGCCTTGAGGATTTCCGGGGCCGCAAAGCCTATGCCGCGCATGTCGGCGAGCGCGGCGTCAAACTCAGCGGCGGCCAGCGCCAGCGCATCGCCATTGCCCGCGTGCTGCTCAAGAACGCGCCGGTGCTGATCCTGGACGAAGCGACGTCAGCGCTGGATTCGGAGGTCGAGGCCGCGATCCAGGAGAGCCTCTATGCGCTGATGAAGGGCAAGACGGTGATCGCCATCGCGCACCGGCTCTCGACCATCGCCGCCATGGACCGCCTGATCATCCTCGACGAGGGCGCGATTGTCGAAACCGGCAGCCACGCCGAACTGATCAAGCGCGGCGGAATTTATGCGCAGCTGTGGGCAAGGCAAAGCGGCGGGTTCTTGGCGCGGGAGGCGGCGGAGTAGGGCGCGCACCTTCACCCC
>Ga0209069_10001351_pt1 | contig 12360 bp, 10 predicted proteins | sample Str013_2_FD_187202 | JGI IMG/M metagenome (GOLD analysis project Ga0209069, IMG submission 187202) | Freshwater sediment microbial communities in response to fracking from Pennsylvania, USA - Straight Creek_MetaG_SC_2013 (SPAdes) (version 2) | ecosystem: Environmental > Aquatic > Freshwater >...
CCAAGGAGGTCACGTTTGGCAGGGTCGAAAGGACCGTCGGCAGCCGCTCCAGGCGCCAAGGGCAAAGCCCAGAAACCTGATCGCCGCGTGACCATTCCGTATGAGGATAACCGGCTGGCGGCCGTGCTGTTCGGTGAATTCGACGCCAATCTCGCGGTGGTCGAATCGCGGCTCGGCGTCGAGGCTGTCGCCCAGGGCAATGTGCTGGCGCTGAGCGGCCCGGATGATGGCGTCGAGACCGCCCGCAAGGTGCTGGAAGACCTCTATGCCCGCGCCAAATCCGGCCACTCGGTCAAGCCCGCCGATGTCGAGGGCGCGATCCGCCATGTGCTGGCAAAGCCGCAAGCAGGCGGCGGCAATCACGCCGATTCGCCCAGCGGCGGCAAGGGCGAAATCCGTACCCGCCGCAAGCTGGTTGCGGCCCGCACGCCCGCCCAAAGCGCCTACATCAAGGCGCTCGAAAGCAAGGACCTGGTGTTCGCCTCCGGCCCCGCCGGCACCGGCAAGACCTACCTCGCCGTCGCTTACGCCGCCCAGTGCTGGGAGCGCGGCGTCATCGAGCGGCTGATCCTGTCACGGCCCGCCGTCGAGGCCGGCGAGCGGCTCGGCTTCCTGCCCGGCGACATGCGCGAGAAGGTCGATCCCTACCTGCGCCCGCTCTATGATGCACTCTATGACGTTCTGCCAGCCGAGAAAGTGGAGCGTGGCCTGGAGACCGGCGAGATCGAGATTGCGCCGCTCGCCTTCATGCGCGGCCGGACGCTGCTCAACGCCTTCGTCATTCTCGACGAGGCGCAGAACACGACCAGTATGCAGATGAAGATGTTTCTGACCCGCATCGGCGAAGGCTCGCACATGGTGGTGACCGGCGACCCGACCCAGATCGACCTGCCAAAAGGCCAGATTTCCGGCCTCGGCGAGGCTGTCGGCCTGCTGAAGGACATCGACGAGGTGGCCACCATCGCCTTCACCCAGAAGGACGTGGTGCGGCGCGAGCTGGTGGCCAAGATCGTCGCGGCCTATGAGTCCGCGAGCGAGGGCGCGAGCTGATGCCGGCGGGACTCTCTGTCGATCTCGTGGTGTTCGACGAGCGCTGGAATGCGGTGCCGGGCCTCGACCGCATCCAGGCGCTGGCCGACGCCGCCATCCGCGCGCTGAAGTGCTGGGATGAAGGCGACGAGGTGGTGGTTGCGCTGTCCACGGATGACGAAGTGCACCGCCTCAACCGCAGCTATCGCGGCAAGGACGCGCCGACCAATGTGCTGTCGTTTCCCGCAGTCGCGGGCATCGAGACCCGCTCGTTCGGCGATGTCATCCTGGCCTATGAGACTTGCGCGGAGGAAGCCGAAGACCGTGGCATCGAGCTTTCCGACCACGCCTGCCACCTCGCTTTGCACGGCATTCTCCACCTGATGGGCCAGGACCACGAGGACGACGCCGGGGCCGAGGCCATGGAGCGGCTGGAGACACGGCTGCTTGGCGCGATCGGCATCGCCGATCCGCATGGCGGCGAGCCGCTGGACGACGAGGAAGAATGAGCAACGATGACGGGCAATCGGGCGAGGCGCTGAAGCCGCAAGGCCAGCCCGCCGCCGCCACCAGCTGGATCGCCCGGCTGCGCGGGCGACTCGGCTTCGAGGACGCCGACAAGCGCGCCATCCGCGACGTGCTGGACAAGGCCTTGCGCGAGGAGGGCGAAGGCGGCCAGGTGCTGGCGCCGCAGCAGCGCGACATGCTGCTGCGAATCGTCCGCTTCGGCGAGCTGCGCGTCGCCGACCTGATGGTGCCGCGCGCCGACATCAACGCCGTCGACGAACATGCTCCGTTGTCGGAGCTGTTGCAGGTGTTCCAGCAGGCGGGCCATTCGCGCATTCCGCTCTACAGGGAGAGCCTCGATGACCTGCGCGGCATGGTCCACATCAAGGACCTTATGGGCTGGGTGGTGGAGCAGGCCAGCACCGGCCCGGTGGTCGCGACCACGGCGGCGCACGCCGAAACGCCGATGCATTTCGCCGGTATAGACCTCACCAAGGCCGACCTCAGCCAGCCGATCAGTTCGACCAAGATCCGCCGGCAAGTGCTGTTCGTGCCGCCCTCGATGCCCGCGCTCAACCTGCTGCTGCGGATGCAGTCGACTCGCGTGCATCTGGCCATGGTGGTCGATGAATATGGCGGCACCGACGGACTCGTCTCGATCGAGGACCTGGTCGAGCAGATCGTCGGCGATATCGAGGACGAGCACGACGACGACGACGACGACATCCAGGGCGACGCGCAGACAGGCTATATCGCGCTTGCCCGGACGCCGATCAGCGAGCTTGAGGAAAAGCTCGGCCTGAAGCTGGTGACAGACCCCAAGGATGCCGAGGATTTCGATACCGTTGGCGGCCTGGTGGTGGCGCTGATCGGACGTGTGCCGGTGCGCGGCGAGTTGATCCACCATCCCTCTGGCATGGAGATCGAAGTGCTCGATGCCGACCCAAGGCGGATCAAGAAGTTGCGCATCCAGGTCACTGGCGCGCCATCCACAAGCGCCGAGCAGTCCGGCAAATAGTCCGGTTGCCAACGGCCGCCCGGTCGGCCAGAGCTTGGCCGCGATGCAAGCCAGCCATCCCCTGAGGCGAACTGTGATGAAACTGCCCGGCCTGACCGGTTGGCGGCGGCTGGCGGCGGCGTTCGGGCTGGGTGCCGCCTCGGTGCTGGCCATGCCGCCGGTTGGCTGGTGGCTGGTGCTGTTCGTCACCATGCCAGGCGTCGTGCTGCTGCTGGACGGAGCCGCCGCAACGCCCGGTGCCTGGCGGCGCGCACGGGCCGGAGCGGCGGTCGGGTGGTGGTTCGGCTTCGGCTACCTGCTGCCGGGGCTCTACTGGATCGGCGGCGCGTTCCTCGTCGAGGCCGACAAGTTCGCGGCGCTGATGCCGTTCGCCATCACGCTGCTGCCGGCCTATCTGGCGGCTTATTACGGGCTGGCAACCGGCGCGGCGATGCTGGTCTGGCGGCCCGGATTTGGGCGTTTGCTGGCGCTCGCCGCAACGCTCGGCGCAGGCGAATGGCTGCGCGGCCACTGGTTCACCGGCTTTCCCTGGAATGCGCTCGGCTATGGCCTCACCATCAACGACGCGCTGGCCCAGAGCGCATCGCTGGTCGGCGTGACCGGCCTCACCTTATGGGCGGCGCTCATCTTCGCCTCGCCGGTAGGCTGGCTGGACACGGGCCCGCACAAGCGCACGGCAAGGGCATGTTCGGCTGCGGCGCTTGCAATCCTGGCGGCGGCATTCGCATGGGGCCAATGGACATTGGCGCAGCCTGTGCCACCCGGCGACCCGTCTGTTCGTCTGCGGCTCGTTCAGCCGAATATTCCCGAGAAGGACAAGTTCCAACCTGGCTCCCAGCGCCGCATCTTCGACAGCATACTTGAGCTCAGTCGCCGCAACGCCGCTGGCGAAGTCGACAACCTAGCAATCACCACCGTGCTCATCTGGCCAGAGGAGCCGCTGAACTTCCTCATGCTCGACTCACCCGAGGCACTGAGCGAGATCGGCGCACTGCTTGGGGGGCACACAACCTTGCTGACCGGCGCCATCCGCGCCCAGGCTCAGGGCACGCCACCGCAAAGGCGCTTTTTCAACAGCCTTGTGGCCATTGATGGCGCCGGCCACCCCCAAGCAATCTACGACAAGATTCATCTTGTGCCTTTTGGCGAGTATCTACCTTACGAGAATGTTCTTAGTTCATTTGGACTAGAAAATCTGACCCGAACGGCTGGCGGTTTGGCTGAGGGCACAAATCCGCGCCATCTGGAGGCGGCTGGAGTCCCCAGCTTCAGCCCACTCATCTGCTACGAAGCGATCTTCCCGGACGAAGCCGCCGGGCCGGGCGCGCGTCCGCACTGGCTGCTCAATGTGACAAATGACGCCTGGTTCGGCGAGCAGACCGGCCCGTATCAGCATTTTCATCAGGCCCGGATGCGGGCAATCGAGCAGGGGCTGCCATTGCTGCGCGCCGCCATCACCGGCATTTCCGCGGTTGTGGACGCCAAGGGACGCACGCAAAGCAGTTTGCCGCTGCTGACGGCCGGGGTGCTCGATGCGAACCTGCCCGCAGCGCTTCCGCCCACCCCCTATGGCCGCTATGGCGACGCCCTGTTGATCCTGCAATTGCTCGCTGCGATTGCATTGTTCGTCATAATCCAGCTTGCCGAAAGCCTATGGTAACGGTAGGCAAGGAAATAGCATCGGCTTGATCAAAAGACGCAATTTGATTTTCAGCCAAAAGACGACATTGCCTGCGCAGTTTCGGCAAGGGAGATTCCGGGTGCCTGAAGACATGCTTCCTGTGCAAGGGGCCGAGGCTCCCAACTCAAAGCGCGCCAATTCCGTTGATGCCCATATCGGCGTCCGCGTCCGTACCCGCCGCATGTTGATCGGCATGAGCCAGGAGCGGCTGGGCGAACTGTTGCGGATCACCTTCCAGCAGGTGCAGAAATACGAGCGTGGCAGCAACCGCGTCAGCGCCAGCCGGCTGTTCGACCTGGCCAAGGTGCTCGGCGTCACCACCGGCTATTTCTATGACGGCCTGGTCGAACGCATTGAACCCGCCATTCCGGGCTTTGCCGAAACCAACGACGACGAACTGTCGATGAATGCGTTTCTGGTGACGCGCGAGGGGATCGAGCTCAACCGGGCGTTCCAGCGCATCACCGATCCGGCCAAGCGGCGCGCGGTTGTCGAACTGGTGCGCTCGATGTCGGGCGAAGAGGCAAAGTAGCGCTGCCGCGCCGCCGCGCTTGACCCCCGCCCCCAAGACTGCAAAAAGACCCGCAACAGACGGGGCTTCACATCAGATCAACCGCAGAAGGACGCGGAAATGGCGCGCAAATCCCACCTTTTTACCAGCGAATCCGTTTCCGAAGGCCACCCGGACAAGGTCTGCGACCAGATTTCGGACGCGGTTCTGGATGCGTTTCTTGCAAATGACATCAAGCTCGGCATCGCTGACAACAGCGCCGTCAACACGCGCCTCGGCTGCGAGACGCTCGCCACCACCAACAAGGTGGTGATCGCGGGCGAGGGCCGCGGCCAAGCCCCGCTGTTCAACAAGCATGGCCAGGTCGCCCAGGCCAACCGCGAGCTGATCAGCGAAATCGCGCGCGGCGTCATCAAGGACATTGGCTACGACCAGGACGGCTTTTCTTTCCGTGGCGCCGACATCGAGGTGCTGCTGCACGGCCAGTCGCCCGACATCGCCATGGGTGTCGATGCCCGGCACGGCAAGGACGGCGAGCAGGAGGGGGCTGGCGACCAGGGCATGATGTTCGGCTTTGCCTGCACCGAGAGCGAGGTTTACGAGAAAAACTCGTTCATGCCCGCCCCGATCTATTTCGCGCACAAGGTGCTGAAGGTGTTGACCGACAAGCGCCACGACAAGTCCCTGCCGGACTTGCAGCCCGACGCCAAATCGCAGGTGACCGTGCTCTACGAGAACGGCAAGCCCATCGGCTGCACCAAGGTGGTCGTGTCCACCCAGCACAACAAGACCACCCGCAACGGCAAGGACTACACGCCGGAAATGGTCAAGGACATGATCGGCGATGCCGTCACGTCGGCGCTGCCCAAAGGCTGGATGCCCAAGAACGGCGGCGATTTTCTCGTCAATCCCACCGGTAACTTCGTGGTTGGCGGCCCGGACGGCGATTGCGGGCTTACGGGACGCAAGATCATCGTCGACACCTACGGCGGCTATGCCCCGCATGGCGGCGGCGCGTTCTCGGGCAAGGACCCGACCAAGGTTGACCGTTCGGCCGCCTACGCCGCACGCTACCTCGCCAAGAACGTCGTCGCCGCCGGGCTGGCCGAGCGCTGCACCATCCAGGTCGCCTATGCCATCGGCGTGGCCGAACCCATGTCTCTGCTGGTCGATACCCACGGCACCGGCAAGGTAGACGACGGCCAGCTTGAGAAGGTGCTGCACGACTTGTTCCCGCTGCGCCCGACCACCATCCGCCGCCGCCTCAACCTCAACCAGCCGATCTACCGGCGCACCGCCGCCTACGGCCATTTTGGCCGCGCGCCCGAGGCCGACGGCGGCTTCAGCTGGGAGCGGACGGATCTCGCCAAGGAAATCCTGGCGAGGGTGAGCTGAGCGAACAGAAGAGCCGGCATTTCTACGGCCGCCGCAAGGGACATCCGCTCAGCGCCGCCCAGGCGGAGCGCTATGCGCGGCTGCTGCCGGCGTTGCGGCCTGACCTGACGCAGCCAGCGCCGGAGCCGCTGACACGGCTTTTCGCGGCACCGGTGCGAGAAGTCTGGCTGGAGATCGGCTTTGGCGGTGGCGAGCATTTGGCTTGGCAGGCTGCGCATCAACCGGACGTTGGCATCATCGGCGCCGAAGTGTTCGAGATGGGCGTCATCCAGCTCGCCACGCGCGTTGACGCCGAGAAGCTCGCCAACGTCCGGCTCTACGACGAGGAGGCGCAAGACCTGCTGGCCTGGCTGCCGCCCGCCTCGGTCACCCGCGCCTTCATCCTGTTTCCCGATCCCTGGCCGAAGCGGCGGCACATCAAGCGCCGCATCGTTTCGCCCGCGACCCTCGCAGCGCTTGCCCGCGTCATGCCATCAGGGGCGGAATTGCGGGTAGCGACAGACATTGCCGGCTACGTGCGCACCACGCTCCTGGCCATCATGGCCAGCCCCGATTTCGTCTGGACGGCAACCCGGCCACCCGATTGGCGCGAGCGGCCTCCTGACTGGCCTCCCACGCGCTATGAGGCGAAAGCGATAGCTGCTGGCCGCCGCTGCTATTATTTCCGGTTCCACCGCCGCTGACATTGGCAAATTTGTGGCAAAAATATCGCTCCGGCTTGCCGCCGGCGGTTGCAGCAGCCGCCCTGCGCCATAAAAATCATTTGATTTTCAACATCTTGTGATAAAATTCCGCTGGGCTATGCGTTCTTGTCATTTTATCATTGCAGATGACGAATAGGCTCCGTATATTGGCCCTGCTCATGATCATCTCAACTTCGGGAGTGGGTCCTTACGGACCTGCTCTTTTTGTTTTGGGATGGCCGAACGGTCGGGACCCGCGCTTCGGCGAGCAGGTCACCGGGTCCGTTTGGTTTGGAAATGACGCCCACGCTCCCGCCTGATGCACACAGCCGCTTCGTCACCGAGACGGGCCTTGCCGCGCAGATCGCCGCGATTGTCGAACCGCGCATCGAGGCGCTCGGCTTCCGGCTGGTGCGCGTCCACATCACCGGGCGCAACGGCTCCACCGTGCAGATCATGGCCGAGCGGCCTGACGGGCGAATCACGATAGGCGAGATCGAAACCATTTCGCGCGACATTTCCCCGGCGCTGGATGTGCTCGACCCGATTTCGGACAAGTATCACCTGGAGATCTCATCCCCCGGCATCGACCGCCCGCTGGTCAGGCCCTCCGACTTCGAGAGCTGGGCAGGACAGGAAGCCCGGATCGAACTGAAAGAGCCTGTCGACGGCCATCGCCGCTTGCGCGGACGGCTTGAGGGCTATACCGGAGGCGAGGTCAGGATCGCGGTCAGCGACCTGCCTGGCGCAACCGGACCGCAAGTCATCGGCCTATCGCCCGCGTTGATCGCAACGGCGCGGCTGGTGATGACGGATGAATTGATCCGCGAAGATTTGCGCCGCAGCAAGTCCAGCATCGAAAACGCCGAAGCCGCAGAAGACGGCGACGGGGATGAGGAAATGGAGACAGGTCATGGCCCAGACAGGCGTTAGCGCAAACAGGCTGGAACTGCTGCAAATCGCCGACGCGGTTGCGCGCGAGAAATCCATTGACCGGCAGATCGTCATCGAAGCGATGGAAGACGCCATCCAGAAGGCGGCCAAGCTGCGCTACGGCACCGAGAACGACATCCGCGCCACCATCGACCCCAAAACCGGCGAGACCAGGCTGGTGCGCGCCATGACGGTGATGGAACTGGTCGATAATGATTCGACCCAGCTCAACCTGAAGGACGCCCACAAGCGCCAGAAGGACGCCAAGGTCGGCGACGTGCTGACCGAGGACCTGCCGCCGCTGGAATTCGGCCGGGTGGCGGCGCAGAACGCCAAGCAGGTCATCGTCCAGAAGGTGCGCGACGCCGAGCGCGAACGGCACTTCAACGAGTACAAGGACCGCATCGGCCAGATCGTCAACGGCACGGTCAAGCGCGAGGAGCATGGCCACGTCATCGTCGATCTCGGCCGCGCCGAGGCCATTGTGCGTCGCGACGAAAAGCTGCCGCGCGAGAGCTTCAAATATGGCGACCGCATCCGCGCCTATGTCGCCGACGTGCGGCGCGAGCAGCGCGGCCCGCAAATCTTCCTCTCGCGCACGCGGCCCGAATTCATGGCCAAGCTGTTCATGCAGGAAGTGCCGGAAATCTATGACGGCGTGGTCGAGATCAAGTCGGTCGCCCGCGATCCGGGCAGCCGCGCCAAGATCGCCGTCATCTCCAAGGATTCGTCCATCGACCCAGTCGGCGCCTGCGTCGGCATGAGGGGCGCGCGCGTGCAGGCCGTTGTCGGCGAGTTGCAAGGCGAGAAGATCGACATCATCCAGTGGTCGGGCGATGCGGCGACCTTCATCGTCAACGCGCTTGCGCCTGCCGAAGTCGCCAAGGTGGTGCTGGACGAGGACGCCGAGCGCATCGAGGTGGTGGTGCCCGACGAGCAGCTTTCGCTCGCCATCGGCCGCCGCGGCCAGAACGTGCGGCTTGCTTCGCAACTCACCGGCTGGGACATCGACATCCTGACCGAGGCCCAGGAGCAGGAGCGCCGCAAAAAGGAATTTGAGGAGCGGACAACGCTGTTCCAGGAGGCCCTGGACGTGGACGAGGTCATCGCCCAGCTCCTCGTCACCGAAGGCTTCGCCAACGTCGAGGAAATCGCCTACGTGGACAGCAACGAGGTTTCCAACATCGAAGGGTTCGACGAGAACTTCGCCACCGAAATCCAGACCCGCGCCAAGGAATACCTGGAGCGCAAGGAGGCCGAATTGGACGAGAAGCGCAAGGCGCTCGGCGTCAAGGACGAACTGACCCAGGTGCCCGGCGTCACCACGCAGATGCTGGTTGCCTTTGGCGAGGGGGGCATCAAGACCGTCGAGGACCTGGCCGATTGCGCCACCGACGACCTGATCGGCTGGAGCGAGAAGGTGGATGGCGAGAGCAAGCGCCACGCTGGCATTCTCGACAGCTTCAGCATGGCCAAGAGCGAGGCCGAGGACCTGATCATGTCGGCCCGCGTGGTCGCTGGCTGGGTGTCGCTGGAAGACGTGATCAAGACCAAGCCGGCTGCGGCCGACGCCGAGGCGGAAGTTCCGGCCGAGAAGCCCAAGAGCGAGGCCGAGGCGCTGTTTGCGGATTTGAAATCGGATCGTTCGGGCAAGACCGGCGCTTCGAGGCACGGGTCGTGACCCGGACAAGGCTGGCGGGTTCTGCCAGCGGAGCAGGTGTGAATGGCGTTACGGCGCAAGCAGGATGTGACGGCGGCGGACGAGGCGTGCGAGAACCCGCGCCATCGGCTGTGCGCAGTCACGCGCCTGCCGCGCCCCACCGCCGACCTCATCCGCTTTGTCGAAGGGCCTGACGGGGCGATCGTACCGGACCTGCGGCAAAGGCTGCCTGGCCGGGGCGTCTGGATCACGGCGGACCGGCCGCACCTGGAAAAGGCGCTCAAGGCCAATGCCTTCCAGCGCAGCCTGAAGCACCCAGTGCGGGCTGATGCGGGGCTGCCCGAGCTGGTGGATGGGCTGCTACAAAAGCAGGCGCTGGACGCACTGTCATTCACCATCAAGGCTGGCGCGCTGGTGCTCGGCTTCGAGCGGGTCCAGGAAGCTGTCAACGGCGGCAAGGCGTTTGCGGTTGTCCATGCCAGCGACGCCGCGGCCGATGGCGTGCGCAAGCTCTCCGGGCGCGGCACAGCCGCTTCCGGCGGTCCTTCTGCCGCCGAAACCATTGATTGCTTCAGCAATGAACAATTGAGTTTGGCACTCGGGCGGCCAAATGTGGTACATGCTGCACTCTTCGAAGCGCCAGCAGCCAGAAATTTCATTGAGCAGACCGGGCGTTTGCTGCGCTTCCGGTCGGGTTTTGGATTTGAGAACGGCCCGGAAACGGGTCTGAAGGACGGTACAATTCGGCATGACTGAAACAAACGATCAGGGCGACAAGACTCAAGGCGACAAGACCGGGCGGGGCGCGGCGCGGGGCGGCAAGACGAGCACGCTCACCTTGAACCGCACCGTCGATGCTGGCCATGTCCGCCAGAGCTTCAGTCATGGCCGCTCCAAACCGGTTGTGGTCGAGAAGCGCAAAAAGCGGACCATTGCCTCACCGGGCGGCGCCGCCGAGGAATCGGCTGTCGAGCGCGTCGAGGAAACTGTGGCGGCGGCGGCAACCGCTACGGTTTCCCAGCCGGCAACCGGGCGCACAGTCACCACAACGCCGCCGCGCAAGGTCACTCCGCCAGCCGCCGCCCGCAACCTTTCGGACGATGAGCGCGATGCCCGCGTCAAGGCGCTCAGCGCCGCCCGTGCCCGCGAGGCCGACGACCGCGCCCGCGCCGAGGAAGACGCCAAGCGCCGCGCCCTGCTTGATGCCCAGCTCAAGCGTGAGCAGGAAGAGCTGGCCCGCGCCAAGGCCGAGCAGGAGCGACTCAAGGCCAAGGAAGCCTTGCGCCAGGAAGAGGCCGGCCCCGGCGCTGACACCGCGCCGCCGAAGGAAGTCCGTGCCGAACCGCAGCGCACGCCGCAACGCACGCAGGCGCGCACCGACACTGCCAATACCGTCGTCAACGCGCGCACTGATATTCCGCTGGCAACCGAGGAGCAACGCCGGGTGGCTGGCCAGGCGGCAAAGCGGCTTGAGCGGCAAGAACCCGAGGACGAGGAGGGCGCGCGCAAGGTTGGTCCCGGCGGCGTCAAGAAGGCGCTGCCGCAGCGCATCCCAGCCAAGAAGACCACCGACGACAGGCGCGCGCGCGGCAGACTCACCATCGTCAACGCGCTGGATGATTCCCAGCGCGAGCGTTCACTGTCGGCCCTCAAGCGCCGCCGCGAGCGCGAAAAAGCCAAGCAGATGGGCCAGATCACGGCGCGCGACAAGGTTCAGCGCGAAGTGGTGATCCCCGAGGTCATCACCATCGGCGAGCTGTCGAACCGCATGGCCGAGCGCGGCGTCGACATCATCAAGTACCTCATGAAAGAGGGCGAGATGAAGCTGATCACCGACGTGATCGACGCCGACACCGCCGAGCTGGTGGTGCAGGAGTTCGGCCACATCCCCAAGCGCGTCTCGGAAGCCGACGTCGAAGAGGGCTTCATCGCCGCCGCCGACGTGGAGGACGACCAGACGCCGCGCGCGCCCATCGTCACCATCATGGGCCATGTCGACCACGGCAAGACCTCGCTGCTCGACGCCATCCGCCAGACCGACGTTGTGTCAGGCGAAGCGGGCGGCATCACCCAGCATATCGGCGCCTACCAGGTGACGACCAAGGATGGCCACAAGATCACCTTCATCGACACCCCGGGCCACGAGGCGTTCACCGCCATGCGCGCGCGCGGCGCCAAGGTGACCGACATCGTGGTACTGGTTGTCGCCGCCGACGACGGCGTGATGCCCCAGACCATCGAGGCCATCAATCACGCCAAGGCGGCCGGCGTGCCTATGATCGTGGCCATTAACAAGATGGACAAGGGCTCCGCCGAGCCTGACCGTGTGCGCAACGAGCTGTTGCGGCACGAGGTTGTCGTGGAAAAACTGTCCGGCGACACGCTCGATGTGGAGGTGTCCGCAGTCAAGCGCACCGGCCTCGACAAGCTGCTCGAAACCATCGTCCTGCAATCGGAAGTGCTTGAACTCAGGGCCAACCCTGAGCGCTCGGCCGAAGGCATCGTCATCGAGGCCAAGCTGGAAGCGGGACGTGGCCCAGTCGGCACCGTGCTGATCCAGCGCGGCACGCTGCATATCGGCGACGTCATCGTTGCCGGTTCGTCCTGGGGCCGCGTGCGCGCGCTCATCAACGATCACGGCGACAATGTCGCCACCGCTGGACCGTCGGTGCCCGTCGAGGTGCTCGGCTTCTCGTCGGCGCCGGAAGCTGGCGACCAGCTCGCCGTTGTCGAAAACGAGGCCCGCGCCCGCGAGATCACCGAGTACCGCGTGCGCAAGCGCCGCGACCGCATGTCGGTTGGCGGCAGCACGGGCGGGCGCACGCTCGAACAGATGATGAGTTCCTTGAAGGGCGAAGGCCGCAAGGAGTTCACGCTGCTCATCAAGGGCGACGTGCAAGGCTCGGTGGAAGCCATCAATGCCGCGCTGGAAAAGCTCGGCAC
>Ga0209069_10001352_pt1 | contig 12358 bp, 6 predicted proteins | sample Str013_2_FD_187202 | JGI IMG/M metagenome (GOLD analysis project Ga0209069, IMG submission 187202) | Freshwater sediment microbial communities in response to fracking from Pennsylvania, USA - Straight Creek_MetaG_SC_2013 (SPAdes) (version 2) | ecosystem: Environmental > Aquatic > Freshwater >...
GGATAAGGTTTAATGGTTAATGGTATTTGATTAGTGCAGCCTCCTGAAAAGGAGGCTTTTTTATGTCCATGCAGTAAATGGAAGAAAATAGATACCTAAGCAATAAGCTCTCATCCGATATTGAGGCTAATGTATAAACGACGTGGTTCTCGTTATAGAAAGATTTGAAAAATCAACTTTTTCCTCGGGTATGAAAACAAATCCCGGAGTAAATAATGCAAATTCCTCCAGCTTTAGTGAAAGTGTTTTTTCTTTATCTGATTTTGCATTGATGATTCTGTCAAAATATTCGTTGGCATAAGTTCCCAGGCAAACAATATTTACAAAGTATTTTCCTTTGGGTACAGTTACTTTTACAGTATTGTCAATAGGGTAGAAAATTTTTTTAACTACACCTGCCCCCCTGCGATCGTATCTGTCAAAAATAAGATATACGGAGTCAATATAAAGTTTGTTGTGCGAAGAGTTGGCCAGCCTGATAATTACAGTTGTTGAATCTTTAAACGATTTGTTTTGAGCGGAGAAACCCGTTATGCACGAAAACACCAACAGGGTCGATATGATGCATCTTGTTAACAACGCTTTCAGTTTATGGGGTCAAATTATCGGGATATTCTTAGGTGAATTGGGTTCTACGGTTCACTTAAGTAGTATCATCCATGTATAAACGAAAAGTTCCCGGTTTTATTAAGACCGGGAACTCTTTTTTCAAAATTTTTTATGTTTTCAGGCTTCGGCCATATGGGGAATGGCTTCCACTTTGTATTCGCCCGCGTCCAGTTTCTTCTTTGTTTGTTCAAATGCCTTCAGTGTAGCATGTATATCGGCATCTGTGTGTATGGCGGTAGGTATAAGGCGATAGATAATATTCCCTTTCGGTATCACCGGGTAAACCACGATCGAACAGAATATCCCGTAATTTTCACGCAAATCCATCACCATAGCCGTTGCCTCTGGCACATCGCCTTTCATATAAATAGGCGTAACTACGGAATCGGTATTACCAATATCAAATCCTTTTTGTTTTAGCCCATTCTGTAATTTTCTCGCATTGTCCCATAATTTATCTTTTAACTCCGGGTGGTTTCGCAATAATTCAAGTCTTTTGAGATTGCCAATGACGAATGGAAGCGGGAGGCTCTTGGCGAATATCTGGCTGCGGATATTATAGCGGATATAATCTATAATAATCTTATCGCCGGAAACAAAAGCCCCGATGGATGCCATTGATTTGGCAAAAGTTGAAAAATACAGATCAATTTCATCCTGTATGCCCTGTTCCTCGCCTGCACCTGCGCCTTTTTTCCCAAGTGTACCAAAGCCATGCGCATCGTCCACCAACAATCGGAATTGATATTTTTTCTTCAGCGAAGCGATTTCTTTTAAACGGCCCTGATCGCCGGCCATTCCAAAAACTCCTTCAGTGATAACAAGTATTCCGCCTGTTTGCTGTTTTTCAATGAGCGCAGTAGCTCTTTGCAACTGCTTTTCAAAATCATCCGTATCGTTGTGCTTGAACACATATCTGTGTCCCGGGTGCAAACGCAACCCATCTATAATACAGGCATGACACTCAGCATCGTAAACAACAACGTCATGTCGGCCGCACAGCACATCAATGATGCTTACCATTCCCTGGTAACCATAGTTGAGCAATGCTGTATCTTCCTTCATTACAAAATCGGCCAGTTCTCTTTCCAATTGTTCATGGTAATTGCTGTTGCCACTCATCATCCTTGCCCCCATGGGTGCTGCCAGGCCAAACTGTGCGGCCCCTTCGGCATCTGCTTTGCGTACTTCCGGATGGTTCGCTAGCCCAAGGTAATTGTTCAGGCTCCATACGATCATTTCTTTTCCACGAAACTTCATTTTACTGCCAATTTCTCCTTCCAGTTTTGGGAATGCAAAATACCCATGCGCTCGTTCTCGGTGCTGACCAATCGGGCCATAATGCTTGATCAATCTTTCAAAAATGTCTGCCATTGGTGATAGATTAAGGGGTGAAAATTGGCGCTAAAATAACGCATTTACACCAAAGGTCAAGCCTGAAATATATGAAACCGTTATTCTATGCTTCAGAAGGCTGAATAAAATCAAATCGCAATAACCTACGAGGTTTCATTTTTCTTTTTTCATCAATTTTTAACATGCAAATGACCTGATTCAAATACTTTTGTTTAAAATTAGGATATGCTCCGTAAAAGTTTATTTGCTGTTATTCTTTCATTGCTGGCCGCTTATGCTTTCGGGCAGCCGCAGCCGCTGAACAGGCCCAAATTGGTTGTAGGGATTGTTGTAGACCAGATGCGGTGGGATTATTTATATCGCTATTATGACCGGTATGGGAACGGCGGCTTCAGGCGATTGTTGAGCGAGGGGTTTTCTTGCGGAAATACTTTTATCAACTACCTGCCTTCGTTTACTGCTCCGGGTCATGCCTGTGTTTTCACAGGATCAATACCTGCATTGGACGGCATTGCAGGGAATGATTGGACAGAGCAACTTACGGGTCTGCATATGTATTGTACACAGGACAGCACCGTAGAAAGCGTGGGTATCCCTAATTCAGTCGAGGGCCAAATGTCGCCCAGGAATTTGCTGGTGTCAACAATTACTGATGAGTTGCGGATGGCCACTAATTTTCAATCCAAAGTGGTGGGGGTGTCATTGAAAGACAGGGCGGCCATTCTCCCAGCGGGGCATACTGGCAATGCTGCTTTCTGGCTGGATGATGCCAGCGGTCGATTTATCAGCAGCACCTATTATATGAAGCAGTTGCCTGAATGGGCAAATCAATTCAATCAACAAAATAAAATTGAGCAATTGATGCATAACGGGTGGACTACATTGTATCCGTTGAATACATATATCCAAAGCGATTCTGATAATAAATTATACGAGGGAAAGTTTGCAGGCGAAACTGCCGCGGTGTTCCCTCATCATATCAAAGAGGCATATGAAAAAAATAAAGGTTTTTTCAGATCTACGCCATTCGGGAATACGTTCACACTTGATTTCGCTGCAGCGGCAATAGATGGATACCAATTGGGGAGAGGAACTGCAACAGATTTCCTTACCGTTAATTGCGCTTCTACAGATTATGTAGGGCATTTATTCGGTCCTAACTCGATTGAAGTTGAAGACACTTATCTCCGGCTCGACCGGGATCTTTCAAGATTTCTTTCCATGCTGGACGCTAAAATCGGGAAAGATAAATATCTTGTTTTTCTGACCGCTGACCATGGAGCTGCGCAGTCGGTTGGCTATTTGCAGCAGCATCAATTGCCCACAGGTTTTTTTATTTCACAAACGATTATTGATGAACTCAACCGAATATTATTATCAAAATTCGGAGAAGAAAAACTGGTGATTTCGGGTATGAATTACCAAATCAATTTCGACATGAAAAAAATCAATGAAAAGCATCTTGATTTTGACGCTATCAAAAAATCAGCAGTGGATTACCTGCAACAGCAACCGGGCGTAAACTTTGCAGTAGATCTGTCAAAAATTGGAGACTCGCCCATACCAGAGCCATTAAAAACCATGATCATCAATGGATATCATTCAAAACGCAGCGGCCCAATCGAAGTTATATTCAATGCTGGCTGGCTGGAATCTTATGCCAAAACAGGTACCACGCATGGTTCATGGAACCCTTATGATACACATATCCCACTCGTGTTCATGGGATGGGGAATTCGCCAGGGAAGTTCGAATGCCATCATTCACATGACAGATATAGCTCCTACCATTGCTGCCATGTTGCATATTCAAATGCCTAATGGGAGTATCGGGGTCCCCATCAGGGAATTGATGAAATAAATTCTATGACGCGGCTACTAAAGTTGATAAACGGTACTACATATACCGTGTAAATAGCGATTTAAGTTGTTTTAGCATATCAAATTAAAAAAATATTTCAAAATGAAAAAAATGAAGACTTTAGGTTATGGTTTTTTCTTATCGTGTGTTGCTTTATTTTTGTCAAAACCAACTTTTTCACAGTTCAATCTTGCTGATAAATTAGCCGTAGACCCTTCCGTAAAAATAGGTAAGCTTTCCAACGGACTCACATATTATATTCGTAAGAATGGAAAACCGGAAAATAAGGTACAGCTTCGCTTGGTAATCAATGCCGGTTCAGTATTGGAAGATGCCGATCAACAGGGATTGGCACACATGATGGAGCACATGAACTTCAATGGTTCCATTCATTTTCCGAAAAATGAACTGGTCAGCTACCTCCAGTCAATCGGCGTGCAGTTTGGAGCGGATCTAAATGCCAATACAGGCTTCGATGCAACAACATATATCTTGCCAATACCATCTGATGATTCAGTAAAAGTTGATCAAGGATTTACCATACTGGAAGATTGGGCAGGCAATGCGTTATTGGATACGGCTGAGATCAATAAGGAAAGAGGAGTGGTGCTAGAAGAATCGAGGCTGGGCAAAGGGGCAAATGAAAGGATGGGGAAAAAATATTTCCCGAAACTTTTCAACGGTTCAAAATATGCGAGCCGCATGCCCATAGGGAAAGATGCGATCATACAAAATTTCAAACCTGCTGCGATCCGGCGCTTTTATAAAACCTGGTACCGGCCCGATTTAATGGCAGTTGTTGTAGTTGGTGATATTGATCCTGCAGTAGCAGAGAAAGAAATCATCAGGCATTTCAGTAAGTTCAAAAATCCTGCGCCTGAACAGCCGAGACCATCAATCATTCCAATTGCTCCAAGAACAATCAGCGAAGGCATGGTGCTCACGGATAAGGAGCAAACGATTAAGTTGCTGAATATTTTTAATTATACAGAGAGATCAAAGCCTGTTACTACCTGGGCCAATTACCGCAATTCAATCATAGAAAATTTATTCAGCGCGATGATCAATCAGCGGTTGAATGAATTGACACAGCAGCCCAATCCCCCTTTCTTATTTGCGAATACTGGAACGAGTGAGCTGATCCGTGGCTACCGTGCATTTACATCATTCGCTGTATTGAGTGATAAGCCGGTGGAAGCTGCTATTGATTCCCTGGTGCGAACCACTGAAGCGGTAAAGAAATTTGGCTTCCTGCAAACCGAATTGGACAGGGCAAAAAGCACTTTGCTGAATGATGTCCAAAATGCATATGAAAACAAGGACAAAACTGAATCCTCTCATTTGGTTGAAGAATATATTAATCATTTTTTATCCGGTACGGCCATTCCGGGGATAACCAAAGAATATGCATTCATGCAGGAAATACTGCCCGGCATATCTCTGAAGGAAGTAAATGCATTGACTGCAAAGATGGAAAACAAACAGGGCAAATTTGTCTTGCTTCTTGCTCCTGAAAAAGATGCTTCTGCATTGCCTGCGGACCATCAGGTGCTTACTATGCTTACTGCAGCTCATCAATTGCCGGTAAAGCCTTACCAGGAAAAAGCGGTGGCAAAATCGTTGATTGATAAAGCGCCCACGGCAGGAAAAATAGTAAATGAAACCAATAATACGAGTTTGGGCACAACGGAGCTCTCTTTAAGCAATGGTATAACGGTTACGCTTAAGCCAACTGAGTTCAAGAATGATGAAATAAAAATGGATGCATGGCGCTGGGGCGGATTTCACAATTACAACCTGGATAACAAGCAAAATGCAGAATATACGGCTCAATTGGTTGGAGCGATGGGTGTGAAAGATATGTCGCCGATAGATTTGCAAAAATTCCTGGCCGGTAAAACGGTTGAAGCAGCGCCGTATATCAATCAGCATGATGAAGGCATCGAAGGGTCGAGCAGTGCAAAAGATTTTGAAACATTTCTGCAACTGGTTCACCTCTATTTCACGGAACCGCGAAAAGATGAGAAACTGTTTCAGTCTTTTGTTACTTCACAAAAAACTTTTTTGCAAAATATCCGTTCAAATCCTTTTGCTTATTTCGGTGACACACTCGCCAAAATAGAATTCCAGAATAATCCATGGGCTGATGGTATACCTGCTCCCAGTGATTTTGACAGGATCAACCTGGAGAAATCTTATGCTATTTATAAGGAGGTATTCGGGAATGCTTTTGGTATGCATTTTACTTTTGTAGGTAATATAGATGTCAATAAAATAAAATCCCTGTTGGAAACTTACCTGGCAAGCCTGCCTTCAGCACAAAAAGAAAATAAGTTTACAGATGTTGGATTAAGACCGGTGAAAGGTGTTGTTGATGCAACTGTTTATAAAGGGGCCGATAAAAAAAGCCTGGTAAACCTGATTTTCACAGGCGAAGTTCCATATAGCCGCGATGAAGAATTAAAAATGAAAGCATTGATAGAAGTGTTAAATATAAAAACCATTGAAAAATTAAGAGAGGAAATGAGCGGCATATATGGAGGAGGTTCCAGAGGTGGTTTTGAAAAAAGACCTTACAATCATTTTTCGATTACTACCAGCTTTCCCTGCGGCCCGGAAAATGTAGATAAATTAACGACTGCTTTGTTTGGAATTATTAAAAACGCGCAGGAAAAGGGCATAGAGCAAAAGGACCTGGATAAAGTAAAAGAAACATGGAAAAGGCAAAATGAGGAACGCATGAAGCAAAATGATTATTGGCTCGGTTCACTCAGCCTTTCCTGGATTAACCAGGAAGACCCTGCATGGATTCAGGACTATGTACAAAAAGTGGATGCATTGACAGCGAAAGATTTACAGGATGCAGCCGTAAAATATTTTAACACCCAGAATTATATCAAAGCGGTATTGAGGCCTGAGAAATAAATAGCTCCTGATTTGTTATGAGAATTTTTCGCGTGGAGCTAGCAGGTCGACCACCTCTTCCAATAGATGTCGGCTTGTTGCCCAAATTGACTGAAGAAGTGGTCGACCTGTTAGCTCCGCGCGAAAACATTTAATCAAACATCAAAAAGTAACCAGAAGTTATTGTTTTGGATTCAGTGCCTGTTTGATTCTTTCCAACACATCCAGCAAATGATATTTGCTCAACTTATCCGTGGTGGTGGGAATGACCGCAGCTATTTCATTTTTCAATGCATTTAAATCGGCACGTGCAATGGAAGGGATATCCGTGTTTTTTATATCTCCCCCAAATGAAATGGCAATATTTCTTGGTAAATTGGATGGGATAAATACCTGTTGGGGATTGATGAGATTGATAAGTGCTTCCACATAAGTTTTTTGCAGGTTCCTGCGGTACACATCAATGGGTTTCCTGGTTTTCAGTTCGCTCCAAATTCCTTTCTTCACGTCCTCTATGAGTTCATCCACGCTATATGTTGCCGCCGTGCCAAAGCGGGCAGCGGTGGTTGACATTCGAAATAAGCGGCCCGATGATAAAACATTATTCAAAACATTGGCCTGTGTATTGGTGATGGTTTCATTGGTTCCGGGATTGCTGAATTTATTCAGGATATCTTTATTCAGCAGCCATATGGGCGTTTCGAAAAGCTGTCCATTCAGGAAAGCTACCGCTTCTTTTTGAATTGATTTCGGGGAAGGTTGATAAACATCTCCTTGTTGTTCTACGCTCTTAAATGTTTCATAAATGCCTCCAATATTTTTTGTAACATGACCCATATACCGGCCAAACTGGATAAGCAGCTCTCCATACATATCTTCGAGATTTTCAAATCTGTCAGCCTCTTCTTTTGTCCATTGCGGCAGTTCAAGCAGAATGCGTTTTAAATTCTTTATTCCATATTCACTTGCTTTTACACTGTTATCTCCCAGGTCCTCTGTTTGTGCGCGCGGATCAAAATTCTGGCCTTCTCCGCCAAACCACAAACGGGGGTTGGCAGCAAGATTATCAACGATCCATTTATTCAATAGCTTTTTATCTTCTTCTTCGTCTTTTGTATTCACAATGGGTTTATATCCCCATACGATGGCCCATTTGTCGTAATCGCCAATCCTTGGATAAAGGCCCACAGGGCTAATATTATCTTCCGGCTGGGCAACATAATTAAAACGCGCATAATCCATGATGGAGGCAGTATGCCCATTGGCTTCCACCCATGCTTTGTCTCGCAGTTTTTCCACAGGAGTTTTATTGCTGCTACCCATATTATGTCTCAGTCCCAGCGTATGTCCTACCTCGTGAGAAGACACAAAACGGACCAATGTGCCCATCAGGCTATCGTCAAATTTCATTTTCCTGGCCCTGGCATCCACGGCCCCGGTCTGGATCATGTACCAGTCGTGCAGGAGTTTCATTACATTATGATACCATCCGATATGGCTTTCTAGAATTTCACCGCTTCGGGGATCTGATTCATTGGGGCCATAGGCGTTTTCAATTTCAGACGCAAAATAACGGATCACAGAAAACCGGGCATCTTCGAGGCTCATAGAGGTATCATTTTCTGGCCATTCTTTTCCGAGGATGGCATTTTTGAAGCCAACTTTTTCAAAAGCGTTTTGCCAGTCATTGATGCCCGCAATCAGGTAAGGGCGCCATTGTTTGGGTGTCGCCGGATCTAGGTAATAAATGATTTGTTTTTTAGGTTCTACAAGTTCTCCACGCTTCCATTTTTCGATATCCTCGTCCTTTGGTTCCATTCTCCAATGATGTATAAAAGTGGAACTAGAAGCTTTTTGCTGATCGTCTGTATATACAGTATAGCTGCTTGCAAAATAGCCTACCCTTGGATCGAACAGGCGTTTGCGCATAGGAGTTTTAGGAAGCAGGATAAAGGAATTATTCAACTCCAGGGTAACTGCACCTGCAGCTTCTGCAGCCGGAAGGGTTACAGTAGGAGAAGGAGAAAGTATAAAACCGCCTGCTGCCGGCGAAGCAGTAAAAGTTTTTACCGTTCTCACTTCGGTGTTGATAGGAAAAGTATGAATTGTCTGAATGTAGGATCTGTCTGCCGCGATCCCGTTGAGGTTGAATTTTCTTTTTACAGCGGGACTCAAACTTACCGGCTGATTATCGGCTTTAAAAAAATCTGTTACATCGATGATGGAGCTGGTTGAGTCTTTGCCAAATGCTTTGATATCAAAAGCAGCTGCAATAGGATCCAGGTTTGAATTGCGAACTGCCTGTGCAATGGGCTGTGTGGAATCCTGAGCTATACTAACTATTGTGACTACACGAAGAAAAACGTTATTAGATGGGCCTTTTTCCCAGCGAATGGTTTGTTCATTTACTTTTTCACCTCCATAACTATTACCTCCTGCGGCAGTTTTGCTGAAACGTGTAACAGCAAGAATTTCTCGGTTCATAATAGAATCTGCAATTTCAAAATACCATTTGTCTTCTACTTTATGTACAGTAAATAAACCTTTCTTGCTAATCGCTTTGTCAGTTATAACTTCTTTATAAGGTTTGGGGCCCTGCTTTGGTGCAGTGCTCCCGGCTGCCGGAGCTGCTGTACCGTTGCCGGACGGGGCGGGAACGGCAGGTTTTTGTTGCGCAAGAACAGGTAATGTTACAGCAAACAGTAGCAAGCAGATCAGATTTTTTTTCATACAGTTTTAATAATTATTGAATATTCGATGAAATTAAAGAAGAGGGGCAAATAAATATGTTTAATTATATGAATGGTTGGTTAATGTGCGGATGTCTGAACTGGGATTAGTGGGATGAATGAGATGGGTGGGAAAATGTTAATCAAAATGCAATTTATTATCCCATCCATCTCATTCATCCCACTAATCCCAGTTCAGACATCCGCATATTGAATTTATGCATTTCTATTTATGCAGTTAAGATCTTCAAATGCAACTTCCAATCGTTTGCTGAAATTTTCTTCTCCTTTACGCAACCAGACGCGGGGATCATAAAATTTTTTGTTTGGTTTGCCGGGCCCTTCGGGGTTGCCCAACTGGCCCTGGAGATAGGCCTCATTCTTTTTATAGTATTTGAGCACACCTTCCCAAAAGGCCCATTGCAGGTCGGTATCAATATTCATTTTAATTGCTCCATATCCTATTGCTTCCCGGATCTGGTGCTGCGGCGATCCACTGCCACCATGAAACACAAAGTATACAGGCTTAGCTGCTGTTTTCAATTCTTTTTCAATATAATCCTGGCTGTTTTTTAAAATGATGGGGCGCAATTCCACATTGCCGGGACTATACACTCCATGTACATTGCCAAATGCGGCGGCCACACTGAAAAGCCTTCCTACCTTACTTAGCTCCGTATATGCGAATGCTACATGTTGCGGCTGTGTGTAGAGTTTTTCATTCTCAATGCCGCTGTTATCAACGCCATCTTCTTCGCCACCTGTTACGCCCAACTCAATTTCAATAGCCATGCCGAGTGGTTGCATGCGTTTAAAAAATTCAACGGATGTATGTATGTTTTCTTCAATCGGCTCTTCAGATAAATCAAGCATGTGTGAACTATAAAGAGGTTGTTTCTTTTCTTTGAAAAACGCTTCTCCTGCATCAATCAGTGCACTTACCCAGGGCAACCATTTTTTTGAGGCATGATCCGTATGCAATATTACCGGTACGCCATAGTACCTGGCAACATGGTGTATATGCAATGCTCCTGATACTGCGCCGGAAATATTGCCCTGCAGCTGATCATTCGGCATTCCTTTGCCAGCATTGAATTGTGCGCCTCCATTGGAAAATTGTATGATAACGGGTGAATTGACTTTGGCTGCCGTTTCCAGGGTTGCATTGATTGTATCGCTGCCAGTAACATTCACTGCCGGCAATGCAAATTGGTTTTCTTTTGCGTCTTTGTATAATGCTTCCAATTGTTCACCGAATAATACTCCCGGTTTGTATTTGCCCATGATTGAAAATTTTGGTTTTAGTAAAAAAGAGGCGCTAAGATACGTTTTTAGCCAGAAACATATATATGCACGCAAAGGCGCGAAGCCACAAAGAGTGAGATTTCTTTGCGGCTTTGCGCCTTTGCGTGAAATAACATTGCCTCAATCTTCGAAATTTCCCAAGTTCTTTTGAATCAGTGCAAGGTTTTTCTGAAGCGTTTGCTTCAACTGCCTTTTTACCAATTGTCCCATCGATTTACATTTATAAAAAGCTGGAGCTGCAAAATATTCAGCCAATCCGGTTCTCAGTTGGAACAATTTTTCCTGAGTTGAAATATTATCTTTTGACATGATATTCAACAATTCCATCAGTCGAAATCTTGAGGAAGCCACACGGAATGCCATCATGGTTCTTTCTTCTGTCTGGTATTGTTCTATTGAATCCTTATTTAGGAACTTCATGCTTAATTCAACAAAAGGATTATTTTCTTTAAAAAACTGGGGCAGGTATAGATTTTTTCTTCCTTCATAAGATTGCTGATCAAAATCAATTGCACGGATCCGGTACTGGAAATCTTCTATATCTGGAGTGATCTCAACCACGAAATTATAGGCTCGCATATCGCCCAGCAGGCGCACAAAACATCGTTCATTGAATTTTACAAATTCCTTGGTAAGCCGGATTTTATTGGTAAGCGGATCATCCAGGTAATTTATTATGAATACATCACCGGGAATGCCGGGAATATGCTCTTCTACCAATGTGTCGTTATGTGTGAGGTAGGTGATGCGGTTGGGCGATAAAAGATGTTCGAGCTCAAGCCCATAAATTCTGGAGGCATCTGCTTGTTTTATATAATAATGATCGTAATTATCATTGAATTTGTTGACGATCCGTATACGAAAGGGATTTGAGTTGGCAAAAAAACAGTAATCGATCCTGGCCACATCCAGGTGTTTTGTAAAACTAAGATCACCTTCGGTTTTAAGAATGGCATAGATTTCCACCAATCCCTGCCTGATAAAATTCCAATGGTTCATATCATACGATACGGTTTCCCACAGTGTGTCCTTTCCGTTTTTATCTTTTAACGGAACCGAATAAGTGATATGGAGCAGATCGTTGTACGATACAGGTTGTCTTACTTCTCTTCCATGATGTTTGAGGTAATTGCGCAATGAATCATTAACCGGGAAAATGGGTTTTTTCCGGGAAGGCTTATTGGGTTCGTCTGTTTCCGCAGCATTTTTTTCCAGGGAAAAACTCATGAAAAACTGGCTGATTATAAATATTAAATGTAGCAGATTATTGTTGTATTTCCTGCAGCAATTGGCGGAAATATGCTGGTGCATGTAAAAGCCTGCTCCCATACCAACTGAACATTTCTCCATCAACCAAAATGATTTTTGTACCTGGTAAATAAGGTTGCAATTCAGCGATATGTTTTTTTGTGAATGGATAAGGCTCTGAAGAAAGCAATAAGAGTGAAGGGGCTTTTGACTCTCGCTCACCCTTCGACTTCCGCTCATCCTTCGACTCCTGCTCAGGATGTATTTGCAATTGCCCGATATTTATTTCAGGATAGCGTGTATATGATTCGAAAATATTCCGAATACCGCAATATTTCATCATATCA
>Ga0209069_10001353_pt1 | contig 12358 bp, 9 predicted proteins | sample Str013_2_FD_187202 | JGI IMG/M metagenome (GOLD analysis project Ga0209069, IMG submission 187202) | Freshwater sediment microbial communities in response to fracking from Pennsylvania, USA - Straight Creek_MetaG_SC_2013 (SPAdes) (version 2) | ecosystem: Environmental > Aquatic > Freshwater >...
ATCCGCCCGCGCGCACCGCCAGCGTCGGGCTGATGACCTGGTTGACGTCGAGCACGACACGCTTGGTGGCATCGGTGCCGAACGTGGTGTCCATGTTGCAGAAGCTTTTTTCCGTCGTCGCCTGCTTGCTGACGATATTGATCGCGCCGCCGGTGGTGCCGCGGCCGGCGAAGGACGAGCCGGGACCGCGCAATATCTCGACCTGCTCGGTGAAGAAATTCTCGCGGACGCTGACGCCGGCGTCGCGCACGCCATCGAGGAAGATATCGTTTCTGGCATCGAAGCCGCGAATGAAGAAGCGGTCCCCGAAGGCATTGCCGCCCTCGCCGGTGCCGAGCGTTACACCGGCCGTGCTCAGGATCGCCTGCTTCAGCGTGGTGGCGTTCTTGTCTTCCAGAACCTCCTTGCTCAGCACCGTGACGGTCTTCGGTGTGTTCAACACCGGCTCGGGGAATTTACCCGATGCCTGCAGGTGATCGACTTTGTAGGGCGCCGCCGCATCGGCGTAAGGGTTGCGATCGGCGCTGAGGCTGCCCGCATTGGGAAACGGCACCGCCGCGACCTGCGCCGGCTGCGACCGCCGCGCGGCGCGGCGCAGCGCGTTGCGAGCGCGGATCTGATCCGGAGCAGGTTTTGACATGGCAGGCCGCGGCCGTTCGACCGGCGCATCGACCGTCACCGGCGGCAGATTGGATTGCTGCGCCTCAGCGCCGGAGAACGACGCGACCGCGATCAGGCCAGCGACCGCCGAAACTTTTCGTCCCGAGTAATTATCAAAGATTTCGTTGGCGAGGTTCACTGCCGCGACTGAACGCAACGACCTCGGTGTTATTGCCTGACCCATCCACTTGCCCCAAGAACCCAAATCCCGATTCGCTGTTGCGGTTCATTTGCAACAAGCGATGAGGCGTTGGTATCGGGCGCAAAAATTCGGGTCAATGCGATTAGGGCTTTGGTTTACTTGAATACGTCCAGATCAAAACGATTCTAAAATCGGAAGCTTGAATCGTTCCAACGCACGTTTGTACGCATTCCAAACTGATGCAAAAAGTAGCTGCGAAATCGGGACTTCTTGCATCGATCAATCGGCGCTGGGCGGCTTCATCAGCGAAAACAATTCATCGACGGTTCGTTGCGCCGCCTGCCGCACGCGATCCGTGTTGTCCATTCCGGCGATGTTGACGCCTTGCACCACGGCTCTGATTTCATCGCGAAAGTCGGTGAGAAAGCGCAGCGGATCGGGTGAATTATTGGCGACGCGCGCGATCAGGCCCGTGATCAGAATCTGGCAGGCGATCATGCGTCCGTTCAACTCGTCCATCGTGCTTTCCTCAAGCCGTGGTGCTCCGCCATCCCGGCGCGACAGCCACACCCGTCGTGGTATGGACGACACCCGCCGCGGTGACAACGCGCCGCGGCATGAACCAGATTGGAAACGTTCAATTTCGGGAATAGGGATGAGAACTTGCGGCAGGCGCGCGGCTTGTGTTGACCGCCAGGGCAGTCCGATGACTTGTCGCTCAGATGACTTGTCGCTTACTTGGCTGCGATGTTGCCGGAAGGTTCGGCCAACCCCTTGATCCGCTCCTTGACGTCGCGGAGCGTCTGCAGGCTGGTTTCAATCGCGCTATCCGGGATTTCCTGCAGCACATCCGAGGCGATGGAATCGCGCAGGCTGTCGAGGTCGTCGACCAACTGCCGGCCGCTCGCGGTCAGGAACAACCGGTTGGCGCGGCGGTCCCTGGGATCGTGCCGCCGCTCGAGCAGACCATGCTCGACCAGACGATCGAGCAGCCGCACCAGCGAGATCGGCTGCAGTTCGAGCACTTCCGCCAGATCGACCTGGGACAACCCTTCCTGTTGCCGCAACCGGAATAATACGATCCACTGCGCACGCGTGGTGCCGCGGCCCTTGGCGCGGTGGTCGATATAATTACGCAACAGCCGCGAGCTTTCGACGAGTTGCGCAACCAATTGTCGTTTCAGATCGAGAGACATCCGTGGTTTCCCGTCCCCAAAGCTTTCCAATTGTTTAGGTTTCTTCAAGCTATAGTGTGTTTACACATAAAGTGCACGCATATTATATCTGCGCAGTGGGAACTGTTGTGAAGACCCATTACTTATTCTTGAACGCATGAGCTCACATGACCGTAGCGCGGACCATCCGTTGGGTTTTGCTGGCCGCCGTGATTGCGGCCGCAGGGTATTACGGCTGGCAGAGGTTCCACGGCGAGAATCAGGCAGCTAACAACGCGCAAAAATCAGCGCGGCCTGCCGTGCGCGTTACCATCGCACCCGTCCAGAAAACGGACTTTCCGGTCTATTTGACCGGGCTCGGGACGGTGCAAGGCTTCAACACCGTGGTGGTTCGCACCCGTGTCGACGGTCAGATCGACAAGATCGCCTTCAAGGAAGGACAACTCGTCAACCAGGGCGACCTGCTGATCGAGATCGATCCCCGGCCCTACCAGGCAGCCCTCGATCAGGCCAAGGCCAAGAAGTCCCAGGATGAGGCCAATCTCGCCAACGCCAATCTGGATCTGCAGCGCTACACCAAGCTCGGCGAATTCGCGACAAAGCAGCAGACCGACACCCAGCGCTCCACCGTGGCGCAATTGACCGCGCAGATTTCGGCCGACGATGCCGCCATCTTCAACGCCCAGACCCAGCTCGATTACACCCAGGTGAAGGCGCCGATCTCGGGCGTTGCCGGCCTGCGCCAGGTCGACATCGGCAACATCGTCAACGCCGCCACCCAGAGCGGCATCGTGACGATCGCCCAGATCGAGCCGATTGCCGTCATCTTCACCGCGCCGGAAGAGCAATTGCCGTATATAAACGAGGCGCAGGCGATAAAGCCGCTGAAGGTCATCGCGCTGACGACGGACGGCAAGAAGACCCTCTCGGAGGGATCGCTTGCGGTGATAAATAATCAGGTCGATACAACCAGCGGGACTATTCGCCTCAAGGCGGTGTTCGACAACAAGGACCATGCCTTGTGGCCGGGTCAGTCGGTTTCAACGCGGCTTCTGGTCAAGACGCTGAAGGATGCCACCGTGGTTCCGGACGACGCGATCCAGCACGGCACCGACGGTCTCTATGCGTTTGCGGTCGCCAAGGACAACAAGGCTGAACTGCGCAAGGTCAAGGTCAGCCAGTCGATCGACGGACGCTCGGTGGTCGATGAAGGTCTGTCGCCGGGCGACCAGGTGATCACCGCCGGCGTGTACAAGGTCCAGCCGGGCACCCTCGTCTCTACGGCGGTGGCAAGTTCGGATCCAGCACAGGCCGGGGTCAAGCAGGAATGAGCGAAGGCATTTCCGCACCTTTCATCCGCTATCCCATCGGTACCTCGCTGATGATGGCCGGCATTCTTTTCGTCGGCCTCGTCGCCTATCCGCTGCTCCCGGTCGCGCCGCTGCCGCAGGTCGACTTCCCGACCATCCAGGTCACAGCGAACCTGCCGGGGGCCAGCCCCGAAACCATGGCCACCTCGGTGGCGCAGCCGCTGGAGCGGCAGTTCGCGCAGATTCCCGGCATCGCCCAGATGACCTCGACGAGCTACCTCGGAACGGCGGCCGTCACCATCCAGTTCGATCTCAACCGCAGCATCGACGGCGCCGCCAACGACGTGCAGGGCGCCATCAACGCCGCCAGCGGCCAGTTGCCGAAGAACCTTCCCTCGCCGCCGACCTACCGCAAGGTCAATCCGGCGGATTCGCCGATCCTGCTGCTGTCGGCGACATCGGACACCCTTCCCCTGACCACGGTAAGCGACGCCGTCGACGCCCAGCTCGCGCAACAGATCAGCCAGATTTCCGGCGTCGCGCAGGTCGTCATCGGCGGCCAGCAGAAGCCGTCGATCCGTATCCAGGTCGATCCGGCGAAACTGGTCGCCAAGGGCCTGTCACTGGAGGACGTCCGCAACCAGATCGCGATCACGACGGTCGACAGCCCCAAAGGCAACATCGACGGCGCAACGCGCGCCTATACGATCTACGCCAACGACCAGCTGTTGGACTCCAAGGACTGGAACGACGTCATCATCGCCTACCGCAATGGCGGGCCGTTGCGGATCCGGGATATCGGTCAGGCCGTCACCGGACCGGAGGACGCCAAGCAGGCGGCCTGGGCCAATGGCAAGCGCGGCGTGTTCCTGGTCGTGTTCAAGCAGCCCGGCGCCAACGTGATCGAGACCGTCGACAAGATCAAATCGCTGCTGCCGCGGCTGGTCGCGGCGATCCCGCCGGCAATCAAGATCGAGCTGATCAGCGACCGCACCCAGACCATTCGCGCCGCCGTCGAGGACGTCCAGTTCACCCTGCTCCTGACCATCGCGCTGGTTGTCATGGTCATCTTCGTCTTCCTGCGCAGTTTCTGGGCGACGGTGATCCCGACGATAACGGTGCCGCTCGCCTTGCTCGGTGCCTGCGCGCTGATGTGGGTGTTCGGCTATACCCTGGACAATCTGTCACTGATGGCCTTGACCATCGCGGTCGGCTTCGTGGTCGACGACGCCATCGTGATGCTGGAAAACATCACCCGCTACATCGAGGAAGGCGAGCGGCCGCTGGCCGCCGCCTTCAAGGGCGCCAGGGAAATCGGCTTCACCATCGTGTCGATCAGCATTTCGCTGGTCGCGGTGCTGATTCCGCTGCTGCTGATGGGCGGCATCATCGGCCGCCTGTTCCGCGAATTCGCGGTGACGCTGGCGATGACGATTTTCGTGTCGATGGTGGTGTCGCTGACGCTGACGCCGATGATGGCATCGCGCTTCCTGCGCGCCCACGGCGAAACCAAACACGGAAAATTCTATCAATGGAGCGAGCGCGCGTTCGACGCGATGCTGCATGCCTATGAACGCGGCCTCGATCTGGCGCTGCGGTGGACCAAGACGACGCTCCTGATCTTCTTCGCGACCCTGGCGTTGTCGGTCTATCTGTTCATCGTCATCCCCAAGGGCTTCTTCCCGCAGCAGGATAACGGCCTGATCACCGCTACTTCCGAGGCCTCGCAGGACATCTCCTTCGCGGCGATGAAGCAGCACCAGGAGGCATTGGGCAAGATCGTGCAGGCCGACCCCGACGTCGCCAGCGTGGCGATGGCGATCGGCGGCAGCGGCCGGGCCGGCAACAATGGAAACCTGTTCATCACGCTGAAGCCGCGCAACGAGCGCAATGCCACCGCCCAGCAGATCATCGCCCGCCTGCGTCCCAAGCTCGAGAAGGTCGAGGGCGCCCGGCTCTATATGCAGGCGGCGCAGGACGTGCGGCTCGGCGGCCGGCCGACGCGAACGCAGTTCGAGTTCACGCTGCAGGACGCCAATCTCGGCGAGCTGAACGAATGGGCGCCGAAGATCCTGGCGAAGATGCAGACCCTGCCGGAATTGCGCGACGTCGCCACCGACCAGCAGACCCAGGGCACGACGCTCGAACTGAAGATCAACCGCGACACCGCCGCGCGCTACGGCATCCAGCCGCAGCTGATCGACGACACGCTTTACGACGCGTTCGGCCAGCGCCAGGTCACGCAGTATTTCACCCAGCTCAACAGCTATCACGTGATCCTGGAAATCCTGCCCGACCTTCAAGGCAGCCTCGACACGCTGAGCAAGATCTATGTCAAATCGCCGACCACGGGCGACGAGGTGCCGCTGTCCACGTTCGCGACCTGGACCAGCGTGCCGGTCCGGCCGCTCTCGATCAGCCATCAGGGCCAGTTCCCGGCCATCACCATCAGCTTCAATCTCGCCCAGGGCGTGGCGCTCGGCCAGGCCACCGATGCCGTGCAAAAGGGAATGGTCGAACTCGGTGCGCCCGCCACCCTCAACTCGAGCTTCCAGGGCACCGCGCAGGCATTCCAGCAATCGCTCAGCACCGTGCCGCTACTGATCCTCGCGGCGCTGGTCGTGGTGTACCTGATCCTCGGCATTCTCTACGAGAGCTACATCCATCCACTCACCATTCTCTCGACGCTACCCTCGGCCGGCGTCGGGGCGCTCGCGATCCTGATGGCGTTCGGATTCGATTTCAGCCTGATCGCTCTGATCGGCATCATCCTGTTGATCGGCATCGTCAAGAAGAACGGCATCATGATGGTGGACTTCGCGATCTCGGCCGAGCGCGACGATCATCTTTCTCCGGAGCAATCGATCCGAAAGGCCGCGCTGCTGCGATTTCGCCCGATCATGATGACGACGATGGCGGCGATGCTCGGCGGCGTGCCGCTGATGCTGGGCACCGGCACCGGATCGGAAATCCGCCAGCCGCTCGGCTATGCGATGGTCGGCGGCCTGATCGTCAGCCAGGCGCTGACGCTGTTCACGACACCCGTCGTGTATCTCTATCTCGACCGGCTCTCGAACTGGTTTTCGGGCTGGGGACGTTCGGGAGATGCCGATCGGCATCACCCCGACAGCGACCGAGGCACGATCAAGCAAGCCGCCGAGTGACTTGACTCTGGCCGCATCGTTCTCGTAGTTCTCGCCGCTCTTACTGCCTCGCCATTTCCGCGTTGCCGACGCCGTCGCCGTCGAGCTTCTGGTCGTCATGCATGACAACCGTGACCCGCAGCAATCGCCCGGTGAATTCGAACGGCGCCTCGTAATGCGACACCGGGCTCGAGCGATCGCGCCCGATGTCGAGACCTGACCACGAGATGAAATTGTTGAATGCCAGCTGGGTCTGCAGCGAGCCCGAGGGCTCGCCGTCGATCAGTAGCGTGTAGGCGCTGAAGCCGGTGCGGGCGCCCTTGGCCGGCGGAGTTTCCCGCACCAGCCGTTCGACCCGCACGCCCAATCGATGCGCGCCCGCCGGGATCTTGCGATCCGAACGCACGATCTCATGGCCGCCGCCGATATTGAGATCGTGAACGAGGTGTCCATCCTGGATGTAGAGGCTGTAGCCGGAGGTCGCATCGCCATGCGCGATCAGCACGCCTTCGGCGCCGGCAGTGTCGATCTCGACATGGGCTTCGATGGTATAGCTGCGGCTGCGCACGTCGGGGGCGACGTCGGTCGGCACATGACCCATGCCGGCGTGAAACACGAAACGGTTCCGCGCACCCTGAAAGCGCGCGGCGTTCTCGGCAAAGCGCGCCGCGAAGCGGTCGTCGAGCGGCAGCACGTTGTGCTTTTCCGCCTCGCTCCACCACAATTTTATCAGGTCGGCCAGGCGCTGCGGCTCCGCGGCGGCGAGATCGTGGGTTTCCGAAAAATCGCGGTCGAGGTGAAACAGCTCCCATTTGTCGTTCTCGAACGGCGTGCCCGGCGGATGAAACGCGACCGCCTTCCAGCCCTGGTGCCAGATGCCGCGATGCCCGAACATTTCGAAATATTGCGGCGAGCTCTTTGACGGCGCCGACGCCTCCTTGATGGAGCGCGCGAAGCTCTCGCCCTCGATCGGCATCTGGGGGCAGCCTGCAATTTCCCCGGGCGACTCGAGGCCGACCAGCTCGAGCAAGGTCGGCACCAGATCGCTGGCGTGCACGAACTGGTGGCGCAGCTCACCCCTTGCCGGCACCCGCTTCGGCCATGAAATGACGAAGGGATCGCGGATGCCGCCGCCATGGGTATTCTGCTTGTAGCGCCGCAGCGGCGTGTTGGAGGCCATCGCCCAGCCGTGTGGAAAATTGCTGTGCGAGTCCGGACCGCCGATATCCTCGATCCGCCGTACCTTCTCCGCGATCGGCTCGGGGCGGAAATTATAGGGCCCCATCGCATTGACGAATCCGAACGGCCCGCCTTCCTGGCTCGCGCCGTTGTCGGACAGCACGAGGATCAGCGTGTTGTCGCGTACGCCTGCCGTTTCCAGAAACGCGATCAGCCGCGCCAGATGCCGATCGGCATGATCGAGCATGCCGGCGAACGCCGATTGCAGCCGCGTGAACAGCCGCTTCTCGTCGGCGCCGTGCTCGTCCCAGGCCTTCACGCCGTCGTTGCGCGCGGGCATCTTGGTATCGTGCGGCACGATCCCCATCGCCTTCTGCCGCGCCAGCCGTTGCGCGCGCTCGACGTCCCAGCCGTGCGCGAACACCTCGTCGTAGCCCTTGATGATATCGGCCGGCGCCTGATGCGGCGCGTGACAGGCGCCAAGCGCGACCCAGGTCAGCCAGGGCAGATCGGGCCGGTCAGCGATATGGTCGCCAATGAAGCGGATCGCCTGATCGACCAGGTCCGGGGTCAGATGATAGCCGTCGGCAAACGTCGCGGGCGGATCGATATGGGTGTTGTCGGACACCAGTTCCGGCGCGAACTGGTCGGTCTCGGCGTCAAGGAAGCCATAGAAGCGGTCAAAGCCGCGGCCGAGCGGCCAGCCGTCGAACGGCCCGGTGGCGCCGCTTTCGGTCAGGGGCGTGACATGCCATTTGCCGACCATGTAGTTGCGATAGGCATGGACCTTGAGCATTTCCGCCAACGTCCCCGCTTCGCGCGCGATCTTGCCGCGATAGCCGGGATAGCCGGAATCGAAATTGGCGAGGCAGCCGACGCCGACGGAATGATGGTTACGTCCGGTCAACAGCGCCGCGCGCGTGGTCGAGCACATCGCGGTGGTGTGGAAACCCGAATAGCGCAGGCCTTCGTTTGCCAGCGTGTCGATGGTCGGCGTCTTGATCGGCGAGCCGTAGCAGCCGAAATCGGAAAAGCCGACGTCGTCGAACAGCACCACCAGGATGTTGGGCGCGCCGGCCGGCGGTTTGCGCGCCGGTGGCCACCAGGGTTTTGAGCTCGCGACGGTTTTGCCGATGGTGCCGCGAAAGCCTTCGTCGCTGCCTGCGCTCATGCGCTCCTCCCTGTGAACACGCCGGCGGTTGATCCGCCATTCGTCGATGTCGTACCGGTCCTGCGGCCTCGAATCTTGTCGGGTCCTTCGGCCGGAGCCGACGCCGTTCCCGGCCGGCATTGCCATAAATCATAATCCGAATTATGATTATGATTATTCTGCAAGGGAGCGCAACAGCGGATGCAGGGCCAAGCGGGCGATCTGGACTTTCCCGGCGTCATGCCGTCGCGGCAGAAGCGGAGCCGCGAGATGACGGCGGCACTGCTGGAGGCCGGCGCCGACATGCTGCGGACGCGCAGCCTCGCCGAATTATCCATCGAAGCGCTGTGCAGCAAAGTCGACGCCACGGTCGGCGCGTTCTACAGCCGGTTCGAGAGCAAAGAGGCCTATTTCAACGCCTTGATCGAACTGGCGGCGCGCGACGGCGGACGCAGGCTGTCGGCGATATCAGCCGATACGGCGTTGAAGGACACTTCGCTCGCCGGGCTCTGCCGCCTGCTGGTCAGCGGCATCATCGGCTGGATCCGAAACCACGAGGGCGTGCTGCGCGCCGCGCTCCAGCACGATGATACCAGGCCGGACCGCTGGAATACGTTCAAGGGCCTGGCGCGCGCAACCGCCGCCGGCGCCACGCCTCCCCTGCTCCGAGCCATGGGCAAAGGCCGCACCGCCGCCAAGAGCCGCGGCATCGCCTTCGGCTTTCAGGTGGTGCTGGGAACGCTGGTCAACGCCATCCTCAACGATCCCGGGCCGCTGTCGCTTCACGACCAGGAGATGGAGGATCGATTGAGCGGCTGCCTGTTGCTGCTGCTGGAGGCGGAGATGAAGCCGGCCACCGCCGACAGGCGCAAGAAATACAGGAAATAATCGGGCTGCGTCCCTTAGCCGGTACCGAGATAGGCGCGCTGCACCTGCGGATCGTCGGCGAGATCAGCCGCGGGACCCGAAAGCACGCTTTTTCCCACCTGCAGCACGGTGGCAAAATCCGAAACCTCGAGCGCGAGCTCGATGGATTGCTCGGCGAGCAGGATCGTCAGGCCTTCCCGGTGCAAGCGCCCGAACGTCTCGTACATCGATTCGACCACGGCCGGCGCCAGGCCCAGCGATGGCTCGTCCAGCATCAGCAATTTGGGATCGCTCATCAGTGCACGGCCGACCGCCAGCATTTGCCGCTCGCCGCCCGACATGGTGCCGGCGCGCTGGCTGCGACGTTCGGCAAGCCGCGGAAAGATCTCGTAGACGCGATCGAGCAGTTCGGCCGCGCGCGCTTTGTTGCGCAACGGCGTCGCTCCCAGCAGCAAATTGTTCTCGACGCTTTGCTGCACGAACAGCCGCCAGCCTTCCGGCGACAGCGCCAGCCCCTTGCGCACGATCGAAAATGCCGCTTCGCCGCCGATCTCCTCGCCGCGAAACGCGATTGATCCGGAATGCACGGGAATGAGACCGGCGATGGCGTTGAGCGTGGTGGTCTTGCCGCCGCCGTTGGAGCCGAGCAACGCCACCACGCTGCCTTCGGGCACCTCGAGCGATACATCGGAGACGCCGATCAGATCGCCGTAGCGGACTTCGAGATGCTCGATCCTGAGCAGCGGCGCGGTCATGTCGCAGGTCCGCCCATCAGCTCGATCGGCGTATGGCCCGCGGCGGCCTTGGCGGCACGCTTGCCGAGATAGGCTTCGATCACGGCCGGGTTGCCCGTGACCTCGCGCGGACTGCCGCGTGCGATCTCGCGGCCCTGGTGAAACACCACCACCCGCGTCGCCAGCGACATGATGACTTCCATGATGTGCTCGACGATGACCAGCGTGACGCCGGAACGATGGATGTCACGCACGAGATCGATCGCGAGTTGCACCTCGCGCTGGGTCAGGCCTGCCATCGCCTCGTCGAGCAGCAGCACTTTCGGCTGGGTCGCCAGCGCACGCGCGATCTCGAGCCGCTTGCGGCCGGGCGTCCCCAGCGAGCGCGCGGGCGCATCCGCGAGCCGGCTCATGCCGACCCGTTCCAGCACGGCGCGCGCGCGTGCTTCGGCTTCGCTGCGATGGGAAGTGCGAAGAAACGCGCCGATCATCACGTTTTCCAGCACCGACATGCTCTCGAAGGTCTGCGGCACCTGGAACGAGCGTGCGAGGCCGAGCTGCGCGCGCGCTTCCGGCGCGAGATAGGTGATGTCCCGGCCTTCGAAGATAACCTTGCCGGATGTCGAGGTCAGGTCGCCGGTCAGGCAATTGAAGAAGGTCGATTTGCCGGCGCCGTTCGGTCCGATCAGGCCGAGAATATCGCCCTGCTCCAGCGTCACCGTGGCCGCATCCACGGCCTTGAAGCTGCCAAATGCCTTTGTCAACTCGCGGGCTTCAAGGAGCATGGCTGGCTCCCGCTGCGACCGGCGCGTCCTGCGCCTTGCGGCGCCTGGCCCACAGCCGCTTGATCAGGGTGACGATGCCGCCCGGCTGAAACCGCGCGATCAGCACGATGATCGCGCCATACAGGACGAAGGTCAGGCCGGCGCCCTTGCCGCCGAGCAGATTGTTGGAAATCTCCTCCAGCGGTACCAGGATCGCCGCTCCGACCAGCGGTCCGAACAGCAGCCCGGCACCGCCGAGCGCCGCCATGATCAGAATCTTCACCGAGATCAGGATGCCGAGGCCGGATTCCGGATCGACGAAGCCGAACATCATCGCGTAGAGCGCGCCGGCGACGCTGGTGAGCCCCGCGCTCAGCATGAAGGCATAAAGCTTGGTGCGGCTCGCCGGCGCGCCGAGCGAGCGCGCCGCGCGTTCGGAATCCCTGATAGCGCGCAGGTAGAATCCCATTCGGCTGTTGGCCATCCACCAGGTGATCCCCAGCGTCAGGCCGAGGATACCCAGGAACAGGTAATAATACGGCAGCGCCGATATGAAGGAGAGATCGAACACGTTGCGCGGCACGGTGGGACCGCTCAAGCCCACGGCCGCGCCGAGGTAATCGGTATTGGTCACGATCAGCCGGCAGAGTTCGGCGACCGCGATGGTCGCCATGCTGAAATAATGTCCGGACAGCCGCAGGGTCGGCACGCCGATCGCGGCTGCGATCGCCACGCTGACGACGATACCGGCGGGAATCCCGACCAGCGGCGACAATCCGAAATGGGTGTAGGCGCCCATCGCGGCATAGGCGCCGCAGCCGAAAAACACCACATGCCCGACCGAGACCTGGCCGGCATAGCCGCCGACGATGTTCCACGCCGACGCCGCGATGGCGTAGAGCAGCACCAGCGCGCCGAGCCGCTGTTGGAACGGCGTCGAGAACAGCAGCGGAAAGGCGATGAGCAGCGCCAGCACCACCGAGGCCCACAGCAAGCGACGCATCAGGCCTTGCCCATCAGGCCCTGCGGCCGGAACCAGAGGAAGCCGAGGAAGAGCGAATAGACGACCATGTCCTTGTACACGGCGCCGATCCAGTACGCCGACAACGACTCGATGACGCCGATCAGGAGCCCCGCCATCAGCGCGCCGGGCACGCTGCCGAAGCCGCCGAGCGACACGGTGATGAATGCGACGATCCCCAGGGTCTCGCCGACGGTCGGCACGATATAGAAG
>Ga0209069_10001354_pt1 | contig 12353 bp, 8 predicted proteins | sample Str013_2_FD_187202 | JGI IMG/M metagenome (GOLD analysis project Ga0209069, IMG submission 187202) | Freshwater sediment microbial communities in response to fracking from Pennsylvania, USA - Straight Creek_MetaG_SC_2013 (SPAdes) (version 2) | ecosystem: Environmental > Aquatic > Freshwater >...
GGACCATGGCCGCAGAGGGCCGGACCGTCGTCTTCATCTCGCACAAGCTGCACGAGGTGAAGGCGGTCGCGGACCGCGTCACCGTCCTGCGCGGCGGCCGGACCGTGGCCACGGTCGCCGCCGCCGCGGCGACCACGCGGGAGCTGGCCGCGATGATGGTCGGCCGTACCGTGAAGCTGCGGGTGGACAAGACCCCGGCGCAGCCCGGGCCGGCGGTGCTGACCGTGGGCGGGCTGGTCGTGCACGACGACCGGGATCAGGTCGCGGTGGACCACGTCGACCTGACCGTACGGGCCGGCGAGGTGCTCGGCATCGCCGGCGTACAGGGCAACGGGCAGACCGAACTGGTCGAGGCGATCATGGGGCTGCGCCCGGTGGTGGCCGGCCGGATCGACCTGGCCGGGCGCAGCCTGGCCGGGCGCAGCACCAAGGCGGTACTGCGCGCCGGGGTCGGGTACATCCCCGAGGACCGCAGCGTGGACGGTCTGGTCAAGGAGTTCTCCGTGGCGGAGAACCTGGTCCTGGACAGCTACGACCAGCCGCCGTTCGGCGGCGGGATGGTGCTGCGGCCGGCCGCCATCCGTACCGGCGGGCAGCAGCGCATCGCCGAGTTCGACGTGCGTACCGGCTCGGCCGAGGCGCCGGTGAGCACGCTGTCCGGCGGCAACCAGCAGAAGGTGATCGTGGCCCGGGAGATGTCCCGCCCGGTCCAGTTGCTGATCGCCGCCCAGCCGACCCGGGGCGTGGACGTCGGCTCCACCGAGTTCATCCACGCCCGGGTGATCTCCCAGCGGGACCAGGGCACGGCCGTGCTGCTGGTGTCCAGCGAACTGGACGAGGTGCTCGCGCTGGCCGACCGGATCGCGGTGATGTACCGGGGCCAGATCCTCGCGGTACTGCCGGCCGACGCGCCACGGGAGCAGATCGGCCTGCTGATGGCCGGTATCACCGACGCCACCGGTACCGCCGGACCGGCCGGCCGCGACACGGACGGGGACCCCGCATGAGTACGACAGCCCCGACCGGACAGGTCGACCCCGGTACCCGCCCGGCCGGTGAGCCGCCCGACGCCCCGGCGCCCCCGGCCGCGGTACGGCGGCTGCTGGACGCGGCCACCCGGGCCAACACGGTCACCGTGACCGTGCTCGCCATCGTGCTGGCGCTGGTCATCGGCGCGATCCTGATCGTGGTGTCCAAGACCGGCCTGCTGGGCGAGTACGGCTACTTCTTCGCCGCGCCGGGTCAGGTGCTCGGCGACACCTGGGCGGTCGTCGCCAACGCGTACGGCAACCTGTTCAAGGGCGCGCTGTTCGATCCGCAGGCGGTCTCCGCGGCGGCCGGCGGTACCGGTACCTGGAGCGCCGCGTTCTACCCGCTGTCCGAGACGCTGACCTACGCCGCCCCGCTGGTGTTCACCGGCCTTGCCGTGGCGCTGGCGTTCCGCGGCGGGCTGTTCAACATCGGCGCGCAGGGGCAGGCCGTGGTCGGCGGCATCGCCGGTGGCCTGGTCGGGTTCGGGCTGCACCTGCCGCCGGTACTGCACGTGCTGGTGGCGCTGCTCGGCGCGGCGCTGGGCGGCGGCCTGCTCGGCGGGCTGGTCGGCGCGCTCAAGGCCCGTACCGGGGCGCACGAGGTGATCGTGACGATCATGCTCAACTACATCGCGCTGTCGTTCCTCACCTGGCTGATCAAGCAGCCGGGGGTGCACGACCCGAACCGTACCGACGCCATCTCCAAGCCGGTGGACGCCAACGCGGCACTGCCGTCGCTGGGCGGGGCGAACCTGCGCTGGAACCTCGGCATCGCGCTCGGCGTGCTGGCCGCGATCGCGGTGACCTGGCTGCTGGCCCGCTCCACCACCGGGTTCGAGCTGCGGGCCGTGGGCGCCAACCCGGACGCCGCCCGTACCGCGGGGATGAGCGTCGGGCGCACGTACGTGGTGGTGATGATGCTCTCCGGCGCGCTGGCCGGTCTCGGCGGCGGTACCGTGCTGCTGGGTACCGCGCACACGCTCACCTCCCAGTACGCCGGCAACATCGGCTTCGACGGCATCACGGTGGCCCTGTTGGGCCGCGGCCGGCCGGTCGGCGTGGTGGTCTCGGCCCTGCTGTTCGGGGCCTTGTACGCCGGCGGCAACCAGATGCAGCAGGCCTCCGGCGTGGCGATCGACCTGGTGACCGTGGTACAGGCGATCATCGTCATCTTCATCGCCGCGCCGGCACTGGTGAAGGAGATCTTCCGGTTGCGGGGCGGCGCCTCCGGCGTCGCCGGCACCCTGGCGAAGGGCTGGTAGCGATGGCGGTCACGACGGCGCCACAGGACGCCGCGCCGGTGGAGATCACCCCCGGCTTCTGGACCCGGCCCCGGCGGGTGGGCGCGGTGCTGGTCGGGCTGGGCGTACTGGCCGCGGTGGTGTTCGGTCTGCTCGCACCGGCCGGGCAGGACGCCCGGTTCACCTTCTCCCGAACCACCGCCGGTACCGCGCTGCCGATCCCGGCCCGGCCCGGCGCGGTCGTGTTCGGCCTGATCGGCGCGCTGGCCGGCGCGGCGCTGCTGTCCGGCCGGGCCGACCGGCGGGTACGGGCGCTGGCCGGGCTGTTCGGGGCGGCCTTCATGGTGTCGTTCCTGTGCTGGCAGGTGGCCGGCCAGCGGTTGCCGCTGGGGGACGTGTCGCAGGGTACGGTCGCCGCCGCGGTACCGCTGGTGTTCGGGGCGATGGCCGGGGTGCTGTGCGAGCGCAGCGGCGTCATCAACGTGGCGATCGAGGGGCAGATCCTGTCCGGCGCGTTCGCCGGCGCGCTGGTCGGTACCATCGCCGGCTCGGCCTGGGCCGGGCTGTTCGGCGCCGCCGCGGCCGGCCTGGTGATCGCCGGGATGCTGGCCGCGCTGTCCATCCGGTACCTGGTGGACCAGGTGGTGCTCGGCGTGGTGCTGAACCTGTTCGCGGTCGGCCTGACCACGTTCCTGTACCTGCAGATCATGCAGCCGGCCAGCGACCGGTACAACTTCCCGCCGATCTTCCCGGCCTGGCGGATCCCGGTGCTGTCCTCGATCCCGGTGCTCGGGCCGGGCCTGTTCGACGGCAACGTGCTGGTGTACCTGGCCATCGGGACCGTGGTACTGGTGCACGTGGGGCTGTTCCACACCCGCTGGGGGCTGCGGACCCGCGCGGTCGGGGAGCACCCGACCGCGGCGGACACCGTGGGCATCCGGGTACGCGGGATGCGGTACCGCAACGTGCTGCTGGCCGGCGTGGTGGCCGGCCTGGGCGGGGCGTTCCTGACCATCGGCAACGTGGGCCAGTTCAACACCAACATGTCCGCCGGGCGCGGGTTCATCGCGCTGGCCGCGCTCATCTTCGGCCGGTGGAGCCCGCTGGGCGCGACCGCCGCGGCGCTGCTGTTCGGTTTCTTCGGCAAGCTGGCCAGTTCCCTGGGTACGATCGGCAGCACCATCCCGAACGAGTTCCTGGGCATGCTGCCGTACGTGGTGACGATCGTCGCGGTGGCCGGCCTGGTCGGCCGGGTACGCGCGCCGGCCGCCGACGGCAAGCCGTACGTCAAGGGATGAAGCCGTACGTCGAGGACGACTGGGGGTCGTGACCGGCATGTCCACATCGGACTCCAGCGCGCCGCCGCCGGTACCGGCGGTGTCCACACCGGACGGTGGGATCGACTGGCCGGCGCTGCGCGCGGCGGCCACCGAGGTGATGCGCAACGCGTTCGCGCCGTACTCGAAGTTCCCGGTCGGTGCGGCCGGGCTGATCGACGACGGGCGGGTGGTGGCCTCCTGCAACGTGGAGAACGCCTCGTTCGGGCTGACCCTGTGCGCCGAGTGCGGCGTGGTCTCGCAGTTGCACGCCACCGGCGGCGGCCGGCTGCGCGCACTGTCCTGTGTGGACGGTGGCGGCGAGCCGCTGATGCCGTGCGGGCGGTGCCGCCAGTTGCTGTGGGAGCACGGCGGTTCGGCCTGCCTGGTGGACGCCCCGGGCGGCCCGCGCCGGCTGTCGGACCTGCTGCCGTACGCGTTCGGGCCGGCCGACCTGGACGCGGCGCCGGCGGTACCGCTGGTACCGGCCCGGCTGTGGGAGTACCAGGGCACCGGTACCGTCTTCGTGCACCCCGACGTGTCCGGCGGCCAGCGGGTGTGGACCGGGTACTGGGACCGGTCCTCCGGCGCCGGCCGCGAACCGGCCGGGATCCTGGAGGAGGCGCCGGCCTGGGCCGCCGCCGCGGACGGGGTGGCCTGGGGGCTGGCCCGTACCCCGCGGGTGGTCGTGGTGGACGCCTCCGGCACGATGGCCTGGGCCGGCGAGGGTGCGCCGCCGGCCGAGGTGCCGGACCGGTGGGCGGGGTGAGCGCCGGGTCCGGCGACGCGGCCGGCGGGGCCCGGGACGGCCCGTCAGGCTTGATGTCCGCTCAGGTCGCCCCGGGCCCCACTGGCGGGGCGGGCGGGTTCGCTGCGGTGGACGTGATTGCGGCGAAGCGGGACGGGTACGAACTCAGCGATGCGCAGATCGACTGGGTGGTGGCCGGGTACACCGCCGGTACCGTGGCCGAGGAGCAGATGTCCGCGCTGGCGATGGCGATCCTGCTGCGCGGCATGACCAGCCGGGAGATCTCCCGGTGGACCAGCGCCATGATCGCCTCGGGGGACCGGCTGGACCTGTCCGGGGTGTCCCGGCCGACCGTGGACAAGCATTCCACCGGCGGCGTCGGCGACAAGATCACCCTGCCGCTGACGCCGCTGGTGGCCGCCTGCGGGGCGGCCGTACCGCAACTGTCCGGCCGGGGGCTGGGCCACACCGGCGGTACCCTGGACAAGCTCGACGCCATCCCCGGCTTCCGTTCCACACTGTCCACTGTGGAGTTCATCCGCCAACTGTCCACTGTGGGCGCCGCGATCTGCGCGGCCGGACAGCGGCTGGCGCCGGCCGACCGCAAGCTGTACGCGCTGCGCGACGTCACCGCCACGGTGGAGGCCATCCCGCTGATCGCCAGCTCCATCATGAGCAAGAAGATCGCCGAGGGTACCGCCGCGCTGGTGCTGGACGTGAAGGTCGGCTCGGGTGCGTTCATGAAGTCGCTCGAGCCGGCCCGGGAACTGGCCCGGGTGATGGTCGATCTGGGGGCAGCACAGGGCGTGCGTACGGTGGCGCTGCTGACCGACATGTCGACTCCGCTGGGATTGGCCGTGGGCAACGCGCTGGAGGTGGCCGAGTCGGTGGAGGTGCTGGCCGGCGGCGGGCCGGCCGACGTGGTCGAGCTGACCCTGGCGCTGGCCGCCGAGATGCTCGCGCTGGCCGGTCGCTCCGATATGGACCCGGCCGCGGCGCTGCGCGACGGCCGGGCGATGGACGCGTGGCGGGCGCTGGTCCGGGCCCAGGGCGGCGATCCGGACGCGGCGCTGCCGGTGGCCCGGGAGGTCGAGCTGGTCCGGGCCGACCGGAACGGGTACGTGTCCACTGTGGACGCCCTGGGGATCGGGCTGGCCGCGTGGCGGCTGGGGGCCGGCCGGGCGCGCAAGGAGGATCCGGTGTCCCCGGGCGCCGGGGTGCTGCTGCACCGCCGGCCGGGCGAGCCGGTACGCGCCGGCGAGCCGCTGTACGAGCTGCGCGCCGACGATCCGGACCGGATCCCGGCCGCGCTGGCCCAGGCCCGCGCCGCGGTACGGGTGGGCGACACGGTACCGGCGGGTACCCCGCTGGTACTCGAGCGGATCGCGTGATGGCGGAGCTGATCGGGGCGGCGACCCGGATCCCGGTACCGGGCGGGAAGACCATCGACGAGTACGTCGGCCGGGTCAACTCCGGCGAGGCCGCGGTGTCGGTGGCGCACATGGTGGCCCCGGGCGGCTGGCAGGAACCGGCCCAGCGGCCGGACTTCGACGAGTTCACGCTGGTGTTGCGCGGGACGGTCCGGGTCGAGTACGACGGCGGGGTGCTCGACGCGCACGCCGGGCAGGCGGTGGTGACCCGGGCCGGCGAGTGGGTGCGGTACAGCACCCCGGCCGGGGCCGGCGCCGAGTACGTGGCGATCTGCCTGCCCGCGTTCGCGCTGGACCTGGCCCACCGCGACGACGGGGACCCTACCGGCCGCGCCGGCGGTACCGTCCCGGGCTGACGCGGGCGCGTTCGCGGGACACCGCGGCGTGTTGCCGGCCCGGCCATTGACCCGGTGCGGCCGCGCCGCGAAGATCTGCAGGAAGTACGCGGCCCTGTCACGGTCAGCGAGGTCCGATGCTCGTACCCGCGCCCGACCCGGAAGCCGTACGCGCCCTCACCCTGGAGGAGCTGTACCGGCTGCGGATGCCGTTGCCGCCGTCCAACTTCCCCCTGGTGTGGGACACCGGCGACCGGATCGCGCTGCGCTCCCGGGAGGAGCTGGAGGCCCGCGCGGCCATCCTCACCGTGGTGCTCGCCCGGGCCTTCGGCATGCCCTCGCACCGGGCGATGGGGTGGCTGCTGGAGGCGCACCTGGTGGACCGGTTGACCCCGCCGGAGTGGCGGTTCGTCGCCTCCGGCGAGGGAGACGTGCGCTCGTTCGCGCTGCACGTGGAGGCGCTGGCCGCGCTGGGCTGGCTGCTGTCGATCGTCAAGAACCTGGACCCGGCCGCGCCCGGCGCGGAGAACCTGGTCAGCCACTTCCCGGACCTGCCGGCGGCCGAGCCGTACCTGGCCTGGCGCTCGCGTACCCTCGCCTCGCCCCGGGACCCCCGGGCCGCCGCCACGGTGCTGGACCTGTACTACTGCCTGGACTGGTCGTACCTGGAGGCGGAGCGGCGCGGGCAGCCGCTGCCCGGGCTGATCGACTCGCACGCGATCGGGCAGCGCCGGTGGGCGCTGGAGTGGGCGGTGGTGTTCCAGGGCCCGTACCATGACGCGCCGCCGGGCTGGGAGGAGGTGGACCTGTCCACCTGAGCGCGGGCGCCGCTCACCGGCCGGGCGTACCGGCGCGGGGCCGGTACGCGGCCACCCGTACCGCGGCGGTGACCGCCACCGGCTCGGCCAGCCGGTCCGGGTCCCCGGCCCGGTCGTGCCATGCGCTGGGCCCCATCCGGACCACCGCGGCCACCTCGGCGCGGCGCAGCGCCAACCGCCGCCGGTACCCCGTCGAGCCGGCCGGGGTGAACCACGGCGCCAGTGCCGCGGCCAGCCGCCGGGGCTTGTCCGGGTCGACCGTCAGCAGCCCCAGCGGGGCCACCAGTTCGGCCAGGTGCTCGCGCGTGGGCGTGGCGACCAGCAGCACCCCGTCCGGGTGCAGGACCCGGGCGAACTCGGCCGGGTTGCGCGGGGCGAACACGTTGACCAGCACCCGTACCGCGCCGTCGGGTACCGGCAGCCCCCGCCACACGTCCGCGCGTACCGCCAGCGCCCGCGGGTGGGCCCGGGCCGCCCGGCGCAGCGCCGGCCGGCTCACCTCCACCGCCAGCCCGAGCGCGGCCGGCCACGCGTCGAGCAGCCGACCCAGGTGGTACCCGGTGCCGGCGCCCGCGTCCAGCACCAGCCCGGTACCGGTGCCCGGTGGCCCGGCCCGCTGCGCCTGGTCGTGCAGCGCGTCGGCGAGGAAGTCGTAGTGCCCGGCGGCGAGGAAGTCCTGCCGGGCGGCCACCATGTCGGGGGTGTCGCCGTCGTGCGTGACCGGCCCGCCGGCCAGGTCCACGTACCCGGCCCGGGCCGCGTCGTAGTGGTGCCCGGCCGGGCAGCGCAGCCCGCCGCCGGCCGTGGCCAGCCCGGCGGCGCAGCGCGGGCAGCGCAGGTACCCGGTGATGTCCGCGCGCATCGCCCTCCACGGCGGCCGTACCGCCGGCGACTCACCCGGTACGCATCGGGCGGCCCGGTCGGCGGTGGGGATAGGGTCGCTGTCATGGTGTCACCCACGTTCGACGAGATCGTCAAGGCCCCGAAGGCGTTGCTGCACGACCATCTCGACGGCGGCCTGCGCCCGGCCACGGTGGTGGAGCTGGCCGCCGAGGCGGGGCACCGGCTGCCCACCAGCGACCCGGCCGAGCTGGGTCGCTGGTTCGTCGAGGCGGCCGATTCCGGTTCGCTGGTGCGGTACCTGGAGACGTTCTCGCACACGGTGGCGGTGATGCAGACCGCGCCGGCGCTGCGCCGGGTCGCCTACGAGTGCGCCCGGGACCTGGCCGCCGACGGCGTGGTGTACGCCGAGGTCCGCTTCGCCCCGGAGCAGCACCTGGCCCAGGGGCTGCGGCTGGACGAGGTGGTCGAGGCGGTACTGGACGGGTTCTCCGCCGGGTCGGCCGCGGCGGCCGGTGCCGGTACCCCGATCCGGGTGGCCACGCTGCTGACCGCGATGCGGCACGCGGCCCGCTCGATGGAGATCGCCGAGCTGGCGGTACGGCACCGCGACGCCGGCGTGGTGGGCTTCGACATCGCCGGGGCCGAGGCGGGGTACCCGCCCACCCGGCACCTGGACGCGTTCGAGTACCTGCAGCGGGAGAACTTCCACTTCACCATCCACGCCGGCGAGGCGTTCGGGCTGCCGAGCATCTGGCAGGCGATCCAGTGGTGCGGCGCGGACCGGCTGGGCCACGGGGTGCGCATCGTGGACGACATCGACGCCGAGGGCCGGCTGGGCCGGCTGGCCGCGTACGTGCGGGACAAGCGCATCCCGCTGGAGCTGTGCCCGTCGTCCAACGTGCAGACCGGGGCGGCCGACTCGATCGGCGCGCACCCGATCGGGCTGCTGCGGGACCTGCGCTTCCGGGTCACCGTGAACACGGACAACCGGCTGATGAGCGGTACCTCGGTGGCGCGGGAGATGGCGCTGCTGGTGGAGGCGTTCGGGTACGGGTGGGCGGAGTTGCAGTGGTTCACCGTGAACGCGATGAAGAGCGCGTTCATCCCGTTCGACGAGCGGCTGGTGCTGATCAACGAAGTGATCAAGCCGGCGTACGCCAAGCTCGTCGGCTGAACGGGTGGAGCGTCCCGGCCGATGGGCGGCGGTACCGGGAACCGTGTGCCGCCCTGTGGGGAATCAGGATTCCGGTCGCTATATGGAGTTTTAATGTCGCTTTTCCCCCGCTTTAACAGAGGGGACGAAAGCGGCAGTGGCCATCAATTCCCTCGTAACTATGGCCGATTTTGGTAACCCCACGTACCCGTGCTACAACAGACCGGCGCGGGCGGCCTGTCGTGAAGGCGATCATGATGGGGCGGGCTTTCTCTTTCCGACCGGACATGGTGGAATCTCGAGGTCCGACCCGTCGGGGTCGGCGACTCAGCAGTGCCTGTAGAGCGTCAGGCGCCGGCACGGAGGGCGGATGAGGTGAGCAAGCCTCCAACGGCGGGAGCCGAGTCCCGAACGCGAGTGCGTGGCCTGAGCAGCTATCTGAGAGACCGCCCGATCTGGGTCAAGCTTGGTCTGATCATGATGGTGCCGACCATCGCCACGGTCGTGGTCGGCTTCGGTGCGCTGCTGGCCAGCATCACGGCGGCAAACAACGCCGAACGGGCGCGGTCGCTGGCGGCGCTGTCGACCGACATCGGTGGGCTGACCAACGCGGTACAGGAAGAGCGGGCGGCCGAGGTGCTGCTGCTGGACACCCCGCACCCGACCCCGGACGTGACCAAGGCGCTGACGGCCAGGTACCAGAGCCTGTACGCGGCCACCGACGACGCGGCCAAGACCTTCAGCCAGGACCGCAGCCAGCTGGTCAACATGCCGGCGAGCCTGGAGTCCCTGCTCAAGTCGGTCGACGCCGGCCTGGCCGGGCTGACCGACCTGCGCGGCAAGATCGCCAAGGGCCCGGACATCGAGCTGAACGGCGCCACCACCGCATACACCGCCCTGGTCGACGGCCTGCTGGCGATCCGGGACGCCTCGGCCCAACTGGCCGGCGACCCGGCGCTGAGCTTCGAGATGCGCGCCGCGGCGTCGCTGGCACAGCACAAGGAGTACATCTCCCGCGAGCGCATCGACGTCAACCGGATGCTGCTGGAAGGCACGCTGAGCCCCGACCTGCAGAAGTCGATCACCCGGGACCAGCTCGGCCAGGGCCTGGCCGACCGCGCGTTCCGGGGTGTCGCCACGGCCGCCGAACTGGACTCGTACCAGCAGCTCGTGGCCGGCCCGGTGATGCGCGGGGTACAGGGTTTCGAGACCGACCTGGGCCGGCTGACCATCGGTACGCTGCCCCCGTCGATCTTCAGCCAGGACTCCTGGGACACCGCGGTGACCGGCTGGTCGGCGCTGATGCGCCAGGTCGAGAAGAAGCTCGACGCCGAGGTGCTCGCCGACGCCACCACGCTGCACAGCCGGGTACAGAACCAGATGCTGATCGAGGCCGGCCTGCTGCTCGGCCTGGTACTCGTCGCGGTACTGATCGCCTGGTTCGTGGCCCGCTCGATGAACCGTTCGCTGCGCGAACTGCGCCACGGCGCGCTGGCCATCGCCCAGTACGGCCTGCCGCAGGCGGTGGCCCGGCTGCGTGACCCGTCGCTGCACACCTCGATGTCCCCACACCAGGTGGCGCAGCAGATCGCCGAGCCGCTGCCGGTACTCGGGCGGGACGAGTTCGGCCAGGTCACCGAGGCGTTCAACGCGGTCCACCTGGAGGCGGTACGCACCGCGGCCGAGCAGGCCGCGCTGCGCTCCTCGGTGTCCACGATGTTCGTCAACCTGGCCCGCCGTTCGCAGATCCTGGTCGACCGGCTGATCGGCCACCTGGACCGGCTGGAGCGTGGCGAGGAGGACCCGGATCGGCTGGCCGAGCTGTTCCAGCTCGACCACCTGGCTACCCGGATGCGGCGCAACGACGAGAACCTGCTGGTCCTCGCCGGTGCCGACTCCAGCCGGGTACAGCGGGAGCCGGCCGCGCTGGTCGACGTGCTGCGCGCCGCCCAGTCCGAGGTCGAGCACTACACCCGGATCGAGTTCGGCGTCATCGACCGGGACATCGAGATCGCCGCGCACGCGGTCAACGACCTCGTCCACCTGGTCGCGGAGCTGTTCGACAACGCCACCGCGTTCTCCCCGCCGGACTCCAACGTCTCGGTCGAGGCGCGCCGGGTCGGCGACCGGGCCGTGCTGTACGTCGAGGACCGTGGCATCGGGATCTCGCCGGACCAGATGGCCGAGATCAACGAGCGGCTCGCCACGCCGCCGATGGTGGACGTGGCGGTGTCCCGGATGATGGGCCTGGTCGTGGTCGCCCGGCTGGCCGTACGGCACAGCATCAAGGTCGAGCTGCGCCCGTCCGCGGAGCGGGGCACCATCGCCGACGTACTGCTGCCCATGCAGGTCCTGCAACCGCGGGGGGTGGCCGGCCGTCCGGCCGCCCCGGCCGTGGCGCCGGCACAGCCCGGGCCGCACTCGGCCAACCTGCCGGCCCGCCCGAACGTCCCCGCGCCGCCACCGCTGGCGCTGGAGAGCGCACCGGCCACCCCGCTGCCGCCGGTCGAGCGTCCCGGGCTACCCCCGGCGCACCGCAGCGGCGTACCCGAGCCGGTCAACGGCGGCCCGCCGGCCACCCGTGGCCTGCCGCCGTGGTCCGACCTCACCGGCGCCACCCTCACCGGCTCGCCCAACGGCGGCCCGGGTGGCGCCCACGGCGGCGGCGGGTTCACCCCGCGCAACGGCGTACCGGCCGGCGGCTCCGGGTACGACCCCCTGCCGCACCGGCGCGGCGAGCAGGGCGAGGCGCGCAACAGCACGCCGGCCGCCCCGACCGGCTGGGCCGAACAGCCCCCGCCCGGGGTCACCGTGCCCCGGCAGGTACCCCAGTCGCCGGAGGCCACCCGCCAGGTACCGGACCTCTGGGGACAGCCCGACACCGGCGACCGGTACGCCGACCAGCAGGCGTACCACCGTGACAACGGGGTACCCCCGGTGTGGCCGCCCAGCGGTCCCACCACCGGTACCGGTGGCGAGGAGGCACCGCAGGTACCGGAGACCCTGGCCGCGGCGCTGGACATCACCACCGAGATCCCGCACCTGCGGGACCGGTCCGGTGGCCCGCTGGACGTGGAGGCGCTGCGGTGGGAGCCGCCGGTGCAGCCCGCCCGGTCGGTACCCGAGGCCGCCCCGGTCCGGGTGACCGCCTACGCCGACCAGACGATGGAACTGCCGATCTTCAAGGAACTGGAGTCGGCCTGGTTCCGGACCCACTCCGAGTCGGTGGCCCTGAGCAACCCGGTGGGCGTGGGGGCGCGTACCGGTACGACCGAGTCCCGCCACCGGGGGATTACCGCGTTCTTCATCGACATGGACACGCCGGGGATCACCGTCGCGCCGCTCGAGATGCTCAACGGCGTGCGCGAGTTCGCCGAGGTGTATTTCGACGATGTCGTCGTGCCGGCCGATCGCATCCTCGGGGAGGTCGACGCCGGT
>Ga0209069_10001355_pt1 | contig 12349 bp, 11 predicted proteins | sample Str013_2_FD_187202 | JGI IMG/M metagenome (GOLD analysis project Ga0209069, IMG submission 187202) | Freshwater sediment microbial communities in response to fracking from Pennsylvania, USA - Straight Creek_MetaG_SC_2013 (SPAdes) (version 2) | ecosystem: Environmental > Aquatic > Freshwater >...
GTCCACAATGAGATCGATGGGGTGCGTTTGAGGTAGGGGGCGAGAAAGTCGTCCTGATGCTGCGCTGGCAGCATCCCTGCCAGGACCAGCGGCGATGCGTTGCCAAGCACGATTGGCGCCAGATCGGTCCGCCCGTCCTGGCCGTCGCGTCCCTTGTGGTGAACACCGGTCACCCGGCCGCCCTCGATCAGAACCGCGTCCGCCTCCCGCCCGGTCTCAAGTACGCCGCCGGTCTCCTTGATGATCGCGACCAGACGATCACTGAGCGCCTGCGACCCGCCACGCACATAGTGACCGCCGCCAACCAAAAAGGACGCTTGCGCCACGGCAAAGCGCAGGAACAGTAGACTATCTGGATCGTCGTGATAGTAGCTGAGATTGGCTGCAAGTGCGAGTTTCACAGCCTCATCGTCGCCGAACAATTCGCGCAATACATCGCCGAGCGTGGCGCTCCCCTGTTTCAGCAGTGGCCAGAGCGTTCGCACGGCCTCTGGCGCGTGCAGCAGCCACCAGCTGGCATCCTCCTGATGGTGAGAGGCCATTGACGCGGCTGCGCGCAAGGCCAGCAAGCGCCGGAAATATTCGGCCAGCCCCGCTGCGTGCTCGGGAAAGCGGGCAACGGCGGCGGCCAGCGCGGCATCGGGGCCGTTAGGCAGCACGAATGGCTCGTGCAATAAGCCGCCGCGCACCTCGTAGAGAGCGCCTACATCGACGAACCGTAGATCCCGATCAAGTCCCAGGGACTGTATCAGCGGCAGTTTCGGATCGTCCGCATCGAGCCCATCCAGCTCGTGCAGCGAGGTCTCGATGGCAAGGCCGTTATGACGGTACACAGTCGCGGCGCCGCCAAACGTTTCGTTGCGCTCGAGGACCAGGACGCGCAAGCCAGCCTTGCCACACAGCGCGCCGGCTGTGAGCCCACCGAGACCGGAGCCGATCACGATCGCATCGAACGTGCCAGCCTCGAGGTAAGTCACGAGGGAACCCTCCGTCATTCTTGAACCTTAAGGGCAATAGTGCCGCTGGCCGTCGAAGCCGAGATAGGTTTGGCTCTCGCGATCGTAGGATCGGAAGTGCCGGATACAATAGGCTACGCCACGATTTGACGGCCCGAAATCGTCGAAGTTGTCGTTGTCATCTTGGATCGCGTTGTCCAGGATTGCGCCCAAGATTCCAATGCCAATTCCGACGCCAATGCCCACTCCGGCATTGCCGCCATTGCGGTGGCGGCCGTTCCATCGCACCGGCTCGACGGTTGGACCATTCAGGCTGGACGCGGCTGAAGCGATTGGCGCGCTTGGCAATGGCATCGCCGATCCGACGGCTGGGTTTAGCAATACGGCCGCTGACATGGCGGCCACAAGAAAGCTCGGTCGCAGATAACCCATCATCGCTTCTCCGGTAATGATTGACTTCACATTCGCAACCAAAACGCGGTGCTCGATCAAAAGGTTCCCTGCGGAAATCGATTTTGGTCGCAAACAGCGGTCGCCATGGTCATCGGCAGGCGGTCTGAGCCCATGCCGGCGATCACTTTCACGCAAACCCAGGGAAGAAATCCTCTTTGATGCGGGACCGGGCGATACCCAGGTCTCGCAGCACCCGCCGGAAATTCATCACCATGGCGCGCGGGCCCGAGATATAGAATGTGCGCTCCTTGAAATCAGGTATTTCATTCTGGATCAGGGTCTCATCGATAAAACCTTGATGAAAATTCGAGCCGCGCACCTGCTCGTCGGCGACGGCATAGACAGTGCGCAGACCCAGCTCCCGCTCGGCGCGTTCAAACACGCTGGAATAGGCAATTTCGTCGGTCTTGTTGACACCGTAAAGCAGCACCACCGAACGCTTGTCTTGCCGATTCAGCAGGTCCCCAACCATGCTGCGAAACGGCGTGACGCCGATGCCGCCGGCGATGAACACGAGTTTCTTCTTGCGGTTCTTGGGCAGCGTGAAGGCGCCGGCCAGCTGCGAGCCGAATATCACGCTGCCTGGCGTCAGAGAGCCGAGCGCGCGCTTGAAGGCGCTGGCGCCGGGATAGAATTTCACGCCGAGCCGGATTTCGGCGTCGGCCGGCGATGACGCGAGGGTGAACGGCCGGCGGTTGCCACGATCGTCGGCATCGCGAACGGCCAGCGTCCAATCCATATATTGGCCTGGCCGGAAGATGAGCTTGCGATCGGACTTGAAGACAAAATCGCGGCACCCCGACGCCATGTCTTCGATGCGCACAAGTGTCAATTTGTAACGACCCTTGGGGCTGACAACATAGGCAAAGAGATTGCCGGCCAGAAGGGCCAGTTCCGGTGTCAGATAGAATTCTCCGACATGGACGTTAGGCGACGACAACGCGCCGACCAACGCGGCATAGATGATCCGAGGCCATTTGGCCTGCGGCGCTGTCAGAGGTTCCGTCAACATCGCAAAGCCGGCAAACAAGAGCGGTGAATACAGCACGGACTGTTTGAGCGCCTCGCCATACATAGCCGGAGCCGTGGTCGACAGAGTAGCCGCAATATTGCAAACACCGTAGGCAACAATCATGTCGAAGCGCTGCACCTTGCGCACGACCAGCACGCCGCCGGCCAGCACGACTGGCAGCAGCATGAGATTGCCGCCCACCCACCAGGTCGCCGGCTGATCGAGCAGCAGCGCCGAGGCGGCCACACCGATGGCGACCGGATTGAAAATATGCTTGCGGCCAATCGCCAGCACGAATTTCGAGGCCATGGCGACGATGCTGGCCAAGACCAACCCTTCGACCCCCAACAGGTTCGCTGCGGTGACGGGCGGCATGATCAGCGCCAGGATGAACGCGGTAATATACACCGACTCGGTATTGACCGGCACACGCAGCAACATCCCGAACAGGCGGTTGGTCGCCCAACAGACAGCGGTGATCAGCACCACCGAAAAGGCCAGCGCCGTCGGGTCGCGCGGCACCAGCTTGAAGAAACCCAACCCAAAGCTGACAGCCAGAAGTCCGGCCGCGTAGTAGAGCACCAAACGATACATCGTGATGCGGTTGAGCAGATAATCGATGTTGTAGTTCATGACGTTACAAAGGCTCCAAAGCCGCTGGTCTGGGTGGCGACGCCGTTGACAGAAACGACATAACCCTCGAGGTCCGGTTGCTGTTGGAGAAAGTGGATCCCGGACTTGCCCATGGCAAATGCAGCAGTGGCGAAGCGGTCAGCTTCCAGGACGTCGGCAGCGATGACGGTCAGGCTGACGATGTCGGCGATTTGCATAAGAGGTTGGTACGGATCATAAATGTGGTGACCACGGACGTAACTGCCACTGGTCGCGATCCCGCGCCCCTTGGGGACCAGCACCTTGATGATTTCGGCCTCATTGAATGGGCTGCGTATGCCGATCCTCCAGTCCTTGCCATCGGCAGTCTTGCCGCCCGATTGGATGTCGCCTCCGGCATCGACATAGAAATTATCCACGCCGGAAGCGCGGATGAGCGAGGCCGCATTGCGAATGGCCCAGCCTTTGACGATGCCGGATGGATCGAGTGTCCCATCGGCTCGGCGGATATCGAAATAGCCGCGGCTCTCGCGTTTGGTGCGGTCAGCCAGCGCCAGCACCTCCCGCATCTCCCTGCTGAAGTCAGGTTCGGCGAGACGGTTCTGGTTGATCCTGCTGATTTCGCTGTCCGGCTTGAAAACGCTGAAGCGCTGGTCAACGGCGGCGAAGTAGGCAAAGACGTCATCGACGAGGCCAGCCTTGGCCTCGCCGACGATCTCCACCGTGATCGGCATGCCCATCAGGATGCGCGTCTCACGGCTCATAGTCCTTGTCCTGCCTTGCCCAGGGCGCTGGTCAGGGATCGCAGATAGGCCTCGCTGGTCAGCGTGGCGCCGGATATAATGTCCACTTGAGTGTTCTGTGCGCTGACCACTTCGCTTTCCAGCATCGGCAGGGCTTGCGCGTTGATGGATCGGCTGGTGCGGCGGTCGGCGGGATATTGCAGCACCTCGACGGACACCAATTGCCCGCCTTGAATGTTGGCCTGCACCTGCAGCGGGCCGTAATAGGCGTCGACCGTCGGGCCCTTGTACGTGCCGTCGCGATAGGCGCCACCATTGGTGGCGAGTTGGGTTGGCACTGTGGCATCGGGAGCCGGCGCCGCAGCGCTCGGCAACTGGCGGCTCTGCGTGCCTGACGAGGTTGAGAACGGCCACCAGGACGCCGCCTCTGCTGGAGCAGTGGCGAGGACGCCGAGGAGGGCGGCGGCGGAAAGAACCAGGGTTGAAGGGCGGTATGAGAACGACATGAGTCACCTCTCGGGGTTTGCTTTTAGTCCATCGTCACGGGACGAGCTTCTAGCCCGCCGACCTGAAGCCAGCCTGAACGCTGTCTGTATTTTCCGTCAGGCTCGCGTCAGGCTTCGCGCGTAGGGTGCCCGGGCAAGAGGTGTGAATGCGCGTATTGTTGATCGAAGACGACCATGTGCTGGGCGATGCCGTGCGTGAGCATGTCGCCGCGCTCGGACATGGTGTTGACTGGATGAAGCGGCTCGACGATGCGCGCGAAGCCGTGGCGACGGTTGCCTATGAGCTGGTGCTGCTCGACCTCAACTTGCCGGACGGGCGGGGCATGGATTTCCTGCGCGAATTGCGCCGGCAGGGCAGCGCGGTCCCCGTCATCATCTTGACCGCGCAGGACCAGATTGCCGCGCGAATCGAGGGCCTCAACAGCGGTGCCGATGATTATCTCGTCAAGCCGTTCGACTTGAGCGAGCTGGCAGCGCGCGTCGGCGCCGTCGCACGCCGCTATGGTGGCAGTCCCAATCCGCTGCTGCATCTGGGCGAACTGGACCTGGATCTGGCCCGGCGCTTTGTCAGCATTGCGGGAAAGGCGGTGGATCTGACGGCGCGCGAATGGGCGGTGCTGGAACGCCTGGTGCGGCAGCCCAACGCGCTGGTATCCAAATCCGAAATCGAGGATTCGCTGTATGAGTTCGGAGCAGAAATCGAGAGCAATGCGGTCGAGGTCTATATCAGCCGTTTGCGCAAGAAATTAGGGCGTGACGCGATCAGCACGGTGCGCGGCGCGGGTTACAAAGTGAGCGTCTGAGCATGCGAGGCGACCCGTTTTCCCTGAAATCGATTACCACACGCCTTATTCTTGGCCTGACCCTCGCCACCACTGTGCTGTGGTGCGGGGCGGCATCCTATTCGAGCTATGTGTCCTATCGCGAACTGAATGAAACCTTCGATCGTGCCCTGCGGGAGGCCGGGCGGCGCATTCTGCCGCTGGCGAGCGACCATATTCTCGGCCATGACAGCGAGAATTCACGCGCCATCCATCACGTCATTGAGGGGCGCAAGGAATATCTCAGTTATCAGCTGCGGGATGTTTCCGGTCGCATTGTCTTGCGCGCCCATGACGCTCCGTCCGAGCCCTACGATCTGACGCCGACTGCGGGGTTCAGCACGGTCGGTGAGTATCGGCTGTTTACCGATACCGACAGCGCCACTGGCCTCACCATTACCGTAGCCGAAACCACCGAGGGGCGACGGGAGGCAGCGATCGGCGGGACAGAGGCGATGCTCTGGCCGCTGCTGGGCCTCATCCCGTTAAATATCCTTGCAATCTGGCTGACGGTTCGCGGCGCGATGCGGCCCGTGCTGCGGCTCAGTGGCGACATTGCCGCGCGCAGCGGGCAGAATCTGGCTCCGCTCGATATCTCAGATCAGCCAGGCGAACTCAAGCCGATCGCAGAGGCTGTGGCTCGACTGGTCGACCGCCTGCGGGCCGCCTTGGACGCAGAGCGGGCCTTCGCAGCCAACAGCGCCCATGAACTGCGCACGCCCATCGCTGGCGCGCTGGCTCAGACCCAACGCCTGATCGCAGAGCTTGGAGATCCAAAGGATCGCCGCCGGGCGCGCGAGGTCGAGACCACGCTGAAGCGGCTATCGGGCCTGGCGGAAAAACTGATGCAGCTCTCACGCGCGGATGCTGGAGTGGGCGTCGGCGACAAGGATGTCGACCTGATCCCCGTTCTCGATCTGATGGTCGCCGATTGCGCCAAGCGTTTGGACGATCACGAACGCATTCACTATCTCAAACCGGATGGCGCCGCGCTGATTGCTCCGATGGACTTGGACGCCTTCGCCATGGTGGTGCGGAACCTCCTCGACAACGCGGTCAACCATGGCGCCGCTGATGGGGTGATTGAAGTCAGGTATGAAACTGACGGCATTGTTCGCGTCATCAACGATGGTCCAGTCGTGCCGCCCGATATTCTGGCCCAGCTGAAGAGCCGCTTTGCGCGCGGGCTAAGTCATCACGCGGGGGCCGGGCTCGGTCTGGCGATTGTCGAAACCATCATGGCGCAGACGCACGGAAAACTTGAGCTGTTCTCGCCCGCGCCTGGTCGCGAGGCCGGATTCGAAGCCCGTTTGACGATCAAGACGTCGCGTTCCGTTGCGGGGTAGCTGAGGCGCAAGCTTCGGCAAGACGGAGTTGTGACGCCAGCGGTCGCTCAGCACGGTGAGAGTGCGACGCCGAATTCATGGATATCGACCGGGGAACTGACCCCTTGCGTCGCGGCAAATAATTCCACTCACCCTAATCCAAACTTGCGCGTGAACCATGCCTTCATGAGATGCGTCAGCGTCGCGTAGCCCAGGAGGATCGCGGCAAGCGGCAACCAGTAGGTCGCGGGCAGCGGGACAAAGCCCAGCGTCGCACCGATCGGGGTGAACGGCAGAGCGACGCCGATGGCGGCGATGACAAAGCTGGTCGCGATCACCGCGCCGCTGGCCAGACTTTCGACGAACGGAATTTTCGTGGTACGGATGATATGAATAATGAGGGTCTGCGTGAGCAGGCTCTCGACAAACCAACCGGTCTGGAACAGGGCCGGCTTGTCCCAGGCGTGGAACACCGTCAGCAATAGCAAAAATGTGACGCAATCGAAGATCGAGCTGATCGGCCCGATCAGCAGCACGAACTTAGCGATATTGCCGATGTCCCACCGTCTGGGTACGGCCAGATAGTCGGCATCAACGTTGTCGGTCGGGATCGCCGTTTGCGATACGTCATAGAGCAGGTTGTTGGTCAGCACCTGGATCGGCGCCATCGGCAGGAACGGCAGAAAGATGCTGGCGCCGATGACGCTGAACATGTTGCCGAAGCTGGAGCTGGCGCCCATCTTGATATATTTGGTGATATTGCCGAAGACCTTGCGTCCCTCGAGCACGCCGTCGCCGAGCACCTCCAGGCTCTTTTCCAGCAGGATGATGTCGGCGGTTTCCTTGGCGATATCGACGGCGCTGTCCACCGATATTCCGACGTCGGCGGCCTTGAGGGCGGGGCCGTCATTGATGCCGTCGCCCATATAGCCGACGACGTGACCTTTGCGCTGCAGGGCGTTGATGATCGCCGCCTTCTGCGCCGGTGAAACCTTCGCAAAGACGGTCGCCGCCTCCGCCAAGTCAGCCAACGCTTCGGGCGAGAGTGCACCCAACTCGTGGCCAAGCACAATCCGATCGACGGGCAGGCTCACATCACGACAGATCTTGCGGGAGATGATGTCGTTGTCGCCGGTGAGGATCTTCACGGCGACGCCGCGGGCCTTCAGCGCCGCGATGGCGGGGGCGGCCGTCTCCTTCGGCGGGTCGAGAAAGGCAATGTAGCCAAGCAGCGTCAGGCCGCTTTCGTCCGCAACGGAGTGCGCGACCTGAGCCGGCGGGATTTCCTTGAAGGCGATGGCAACCACGCGAAAGCCGTCAGCGTTGAGCTTGGCCGTCATTGCCTTGGCATCGGCAAAGTGGCTTTCGTCCAGCGTTTGCACGGCATCGCCGATGGCATAGCGGGTGCAGATGCTGAACACTTCCTCGACGGCGCCTTTGCAGATGAGGATGTGCGCGTGGTCGCCCCGCTCCAGCACCACCGACATCCGCCGCCGCTCGAAATCGAACGGTATCTCGTCGATCTTTTTATAGTGCTCCTCGGCCTTCAGCGCCTCCTCGAACTCGACATGCTGTAGGACAGCGACGTCGAGCAGGTTCTTGAGACCCGACTGGTGGAAGCTGTTCAGATAGGCGTATTCAAGGACGCGGCCGGACTCGTTACCGGCGAAATCAAGATGCTGCTTGAGGATGATCCGATCCTGCGTCAGCGTGCCGGTTTTGTCCGTACACAAAATATCCATGGCGCCAAAATTCTGGATGGCATTGAGGCGCTTGACGATGACCTTTTTCTTCGACATCGCCAGAGCGCCTTTGGCGAGATTGACCGTCACGATCATCGGCAGCATCTCGGGCGTCAGCCCCACGGCCACGGCGAGAGCGAACAGCAGGGCTTCGAACCAATTGCCTTTGCTCAAGCCGTTGATCAGAAACACCAGCGGCGCCATGGTGGCGATCAGCCCGAACATCATCCAGGTGAAGCGGGTGATGCCCTTGTCGAAACTCGTCAGCACACGCTCGCCGGCGATGGAGCCGGCGACCTCGCCAAACGCCGTCCGCGCGCCGGTCAGCACGACGACTCCGCAGCCGACCCCGCTGACGACGGCGCTGCCCATGAAGCAGATGTTGGGAAGGTCGAACGGCGTTTCGGCGCTGCCAGCATGGGGCAGAGCCGTCTTCTCGAGCGGCATCGCTTCGCCGGTCAGCGCCGACTGGTTGACGAACAAGTCCTTGGCCGAGATCAGCCTGAGATCGGCCGGGATCATGTCGCCGGCCGACAGCATAACGAGATCGCCAGGCACGACCTGCCCAATCGGCACATCGTGGCCTGCCGTGCCGGCGCCGCCCTGCCGACGCAGGGTTGCCTTGTTCTGCACCATGCGCCTGAGAGCGTCGGCGGCCTTGGTCGAGCGGTGCTCCTGATAGAACCCCAGCGAGACACTGAGCACGACCATGACGGCGATCACGGCGGCAGCCCTCTGGTCGCCGAGGGCATATGACGTACCGGCCAGAACCAGCAACAAGAGGTTCAGCGGATTGATCACTCGGCTGATGATCTCTCCAAGGATCGTGTGCCGCGCCTCTCGGGCGACCTCGTTTGGACCCACGGAGCGCAGCCGCGCCGCGGCCTCCGGCGCAGTCAGCCCCGCACTGGAACTGCCGAGCCGTTGCAACGCCTCTTGCGGGGTGCCCCCCGCGGCTCCGGCCAGAGTGATACCGCTGGCGGCCGACCCGGCCGTTGGCGTCAAGGGACGTTGCCGCAGCCGCGCAAAGCTCGCGCCAAGAAACGCAGTCAGACTGCTGTCAGCCATTCCGTCCCCTACCATTGGCCAGATAGACTGCGGCAACCACGACCCACAGCGCGGCGGCGAAAGCGAGGTCAAAGATCACCACGCGTTCACCCGATATCGCCGCAGGCAGGAGGATCAGCTGAGCGGCTGCGAGAGGTGCATGCATGAGCATCACGACGAGGAGGCTCTTGGTGCGGTCATAGAGCCAGACCATGAGAATCCTGAAGGGGATGAGGAAAGAGAAGAGCATCACGGCGATGTAGAGCGTCGGCGGGATCGCCCCCGACGAGTTGGCGCTACCGGAAAACAGGGGGTAGTGCCAAGCGCCCCAAGGTACACCCAAAATGATCCCGGTGGGAAGAAAGCCATAGCGCTTTCGTAGTTCTGGAGTGGCGAATCCTGTCCAGCCGAGTTCCTCGAAAAAGCACACCACCAGCCCCAGCACGATGCCAGACATGACAAGGCCCACCCTGTCGCCGGTTGTGACGATGGCGGGGACGTATGCGGGGGATGTCAGCGAAAGCGTGAAAAGTATCGCCGCCATTAGGAGCGGGGCGGTCAGCAGCGCGACCAAATACCAGCTTAAGCCCACCTGCCAGCGGAACAGCGCGGAGAGCAAATCGCGAATGCCTGCTTGTCCGCCCATGAGGAAAGCCATGAGGATACCGGCGACGCTGGGACCTGCGAGCGCGGCAAAGTATATGAACTGCGTCAGTTCTGCGGGGTTAGCCTTGGAGTTGAAAATCCCGCTGGGGCCTACGACCAAGAGCATGCCACCCCAGGAGATGGCGAACACCAGGGCGTAGTACGCCAGGACCGGGTGCCTCCTGATGAAGGCCTCAAGGGTCGTTCCCATGATCCTTCAAACCTTCGCCGAGCCGGCGTTGGTGCTCGTGGTGCTTAACGCCTTCTCGAACGTGGAAAGCAGACCGCCAATGGTTCCCACCTGCACCTCACTTTGCCTGATCGCGCAAACAGCGCGCGGCCTCTTGCCGATAATGGCAGTCATCTGCGCAAAAGTACTTTCACTTCCCATGCCGCCAAGGCTGCAGAAGAATGCGACGTCCGGAAGTTGCGCTGCAGTCGCCATCAGATAAGCTCGAACTGGCGAACTGAGCGACGAGCCCCAGACAGGCGTGCCGACGATGACGAGGTCGTACGCCGCAACGTCGCGCTGCTTCGCGGCGATGACGGCAGGGCGCTTCTGCAGGGCTTCCATCGCGGAACGCATGTAACCGATAAAGCCAGTCCGGGATTTGGGTTCGGTGATTTCCTCAAGGTCGCATGGCAGCGCTTCGGCCAATGCTTGAGCAATCCTGCGCGTGTTCCCAGACCGCGAATAATATACAACAAGTATTTTCGAATGATCCATAGGAATAACTCTCTCGAGACGATTGGCGTGCAATTAGCCAGCAAACTTCGATGCGCCAGGGTAGGGCATTCTATCGTGCTGGAACAGTTTCGGAAATTACTCAGGCCAGCCAATCCGAGCAACAACAATTTCAGTGGAAATTTTCCAGCGATCTTTACCTGGAAGCAGGGCGAGAGAACCGTATCAGGAACCTATTGCGCTTATTCCAGCCCGATGCCGATGGTTTGTAAGAAATTCCTGATACCGATCAGTCGCGATCCACCCCTCTCGTTAGTTTAGGGGAGGGTTCGGCCTGACCACCGCTATGTCTTATTGCCGTCATAAAGCCTCAGCAAAATCCAGCGCTCGCTGGAAGCGCAGGTTGTCACACTCCATCGGGGGTGATGGAGATGACGACGTTCCCTTTCTTGTGCTCTTGCTCGACGTAGCGGTGGGCTTCGGCGATTTGCTCGAGCGTGTAGCGTCGATCGATGACCGGCTTGAGCGCGCCGCGCTCTGCAAGGTTCTTGAGCTCCGCGAGGTCGGGCGCGGACAGTTCGGGGGTTCCATCATCGACTGAAAGCACGCGGCCTCCTGGGAGAAGCGCGTGCTCGCAGGCCGTCCGCAGCGCCGACGTCTTGCGCTTGCCCACCGTGTCGAGCACCAGGTCATAGCGCGCGCCATCAGGAAGCGTAGACGTCTTCGTGCAATCCAGCACGTGGTCCGCGCCAAGGCTGCGCACCAGTTCGGAGTTCTCCGGGCCGCACACCGCTGTGACCTCGGCGCCGAAGTGTTTCGCGAGTTGCACCGCCGCGATTCCTGCTCCGCCTGATGCCCCGTAGAGCAGCACCTTCATACCCGGCTTCACGCCGCCCTTGCGGAGGTAGTGCAGCGCCAGTAGTCCTCCGAAGGCGATGGCGGCGGCCTCGTCAAAAGTTAGACCATTCGGCGCGAACCCCACGCTGCTCGCCTCGCGCAGGCACGTAAATTCGGCGTATCCGCCCAAATGGAATTTGGTGAAAGCCCAGACGCGATCACCCAAGCGAAAGCGCTGCACCGCAGCGCCGACCTCGACGACTTCGCCGGCCAGGATCAGGCCCAGAATCTGACGGCGTGGGCGATACACGCCGATCATCAGCCTCATCATCATCCACATGAAGAACGGCGCATTGGGAATACCGCTGCGGATGAACCAGTCACTCGAATTCACCGTCGACGCGTGGATCCGCACGAGCACCTCATCGGCCTTCGGCTGCGGCTTCTCGACCCCTCTCACGACGAGCACCTCTGGGGGCCCGTACCGTAAGCAGATTGCGGCCTTCATCAGTGTCATGAGGTTTGCCGCGTTGAATGCGTTGCCACGTTCGGTGCGCCCGCCGTGATCCCGAACACCAGCAGCCACCCGGCCATGGCGAGTTCAGCGACGGCGGAAACGACCATGCTCGCCGGGACGAGCACGGCGACCGCGCCGCCGCCGGTGACCATCAGTTTGCCGAAACTGTCCACGAGGTACCCAACACTACCCAGCGCCAGCAACACCCCGAGGACCTTGGGCAGGAATCCCGACTTCCAGGTGCAGCGCGTCAATCAAGGTGAGAGCCCGCGTCAATCAGGATGAGACTGCGCCGCTGCTGCCGCTCCTCCGGTCGGGCTCCGCCCTCCCATCGTCACGGCAGCAGCGGCGCAGTCTCATTAAGCACGATCACGCACATTGATGCCTCATCAGCCGCGTTTTCCGATGGTCCGCACTGACACGCCTGCTACGCCCCGTGCCATTCGAG
>Ga0209069_10001357_pt1 | contig 12344 bp, 10 predicted proteins | sample Str013_2_FD_187202 | JGI IMG/M metagenome (GOLD analysis project Ga0209069, IMG submission 187202) | Freshwater sediment microbial communities in response to fracking from Pennsylvania, USA - Straight Creek_MetaG_SC_2013 (SPAdes) (version 2) | ecosystem: Environmental > Aquatic > Freshwater >...
GGGGCTGATGCTGTCCACCGCGGACGTACCGCCGCTGGTGGGTTTCTGGGCAAAGCTGTGGATCATCCAGGCGCTGCTGCACACGCACCATCTGGCGCTCGCGATCCTGGCGGTGCTGGTCTCAGTGATCGGCGCGTATTACTACCTGCGCGTGATCTGGTACATGTATTTCGATGCGGGGCGGGCCCAGACACCCATCGCCAGGGAAACCGGCACGCGCGTCGCCTTAGGGTTCAATACGCTGGCGGTGCTGGCGCTCGGTCTGCTCCCCAACGTGCTGCTGGCCCTGTGCACGCGGCTGATTGGCACGCCCTGAGACCCCGGACGGCCCGGCTATACATCGGACCCCCTTCGTGTAGAATGCGTCTCCCTCCTGGTGCGGGGTGGAGCAGTCTGGCAGCTCGTCGGGCTCATAACCCGAAGGTCGTAGGTTCAAATCCTACCCCCGCTACCAATCAAATCAATGAGTTAGGAAGAAACCAACCCCGGCACAATCGTGACGGTGTGCCGTAATTGTGCCGTATAAACGAGACAGTGCTTGTTGGAATGACTTAACGTTTTTGCTGCGAGCCGCGAAGTGCCCTCGCGAGAGGCGAGAGCGTTTGTCGTACGACGCAGAGTTGGGACACGAACCTCGGCGACACGACTACTGACTAATCAGCGTATTGCACGCGGAACTTGCCGCGGCGCGCTCGCGCATCGAGTACCGATTGTTGGCGGCGGTCGACCACCTTATCTGGTCGAGGCTGAGGTGGCCATATTTCTCCGACGACCTTCGGGTTCTGGCCCCGTACGTCGATCTGTGCACTAGGGCGTCTTGATTTTTTTCGCGCACGTTATTGGTGGCGTTAGCGACATTCCGGGCTCACGTGATTCTATCGTTTGCCCAGATGTGTCTGGCTCCTGTCGGCCATGAGCCGTCGCTGCCCGAGCCAATATGCCTCCTCTAAAGCGGTCATTCTAGGGCTGTGCGAAACCACCAGAACTGCACCGGGATTGGCCTCAGTTTGTGCAATTCGCAAACTGTAGCGGCCGCCAGCCGAAACCGAACCACGACCCTTCAGTCGACTGCCGGCTCGCGATCTCACCGAAGGGTTGTTCACAAACATTGCGAATGCGCGGTGGAAAGTGGCTAATATCGGTGGCGGCAACGTGTTGATCCAAGACTTTGACACTGCATATCTCAAACTCAAGCTGGCGGTATGTTCTGATTCATCCGGAACACATTGTCGTGATCGTAGCGCGCCTTCAGTTGCCGTAGACGTGTGTAGTTGACGCCGTACGCCTCGCGGACCCGCGAGCTGCCCTCATCACCCAGCATGTTGACGTAGGCGCTGTTCATGTACGGGTGAAGCTTAGCCCATGTTTTTTCGGACCAGACTTTGGTTTCCGCAGCCCCGCTGTCATCTTTCCAAATGGCGTTGAAGCCAGCGGACACGCCAGGTACAAAGTGCGGAAAAGCCGTGGCATCCGGCGCCGTACGGGCTGCGACGCCGTGTAGCGTTTGCATAATGATCAAGCGCGCTGCAGGCGGTACGTTGTGCGAGTCGACCAGAATGTCCAGTGCCGCATCGGCCAGCATACCCGACGCTTGGCCCCAGCGCATGAAGTACGCGGTGGGCCCCTCATCATGGGTGCCCACAAATTGAGCGTGAGTGGTCTCGACTACGTCCCCAGCGACTGGCGGCACAACCCGAGTAAGGTATTGATCAATCACTTGCCGGCCTTGGGCTGAATCGCCGCTCCAGCATGGCTGCAAAACGACTTGGGATTCTCGACTAGGCGGCGCCAAGACCAGAGCCGAAACCGTCAGTTCGTCAGGAATTGTCGCAGGCATTTCATTGACAAGCCCCAGCACGTCACGGGCTGCAGCCGATGGAAACACCAAGTTTCCCGCCAATACCTTGTCCTGGCGAAACGCGCGGAAAGTCAGACGCGTGACGATGCCAAAATTCGCGCCTGCTCCCCGTAGTGCCCACATTAGATCTGGATCCCGTTGTTCATCCACCGTGACGATGCGACCGTCGGCAAGTACAATTTCGGCGCCGATCAAGCTGTCACATGCTGCACCGGCAACCCCGGACAAAAAGCCGAGACCGCCCCCGAGCGTCAAGCCTGCAACGCCCACCGTCGGGTAGGTGCCGAGCGGTAGTGTCAAACCGGTCATGGCACTGGCTTGATACACTTGCCAGATCAGCGCACCCGGACCGCAGTTGATAGTGGCGCCAACGGTGTCGATGGAAATGTGATTCATCTTCGTTAGATCAATCACCACACCGCCATCACAACTCGATTGACCCGCCTGGCTATGGCCGCCACTGCGAATTGCGATCAGCGCGTTGCGCCGTCGGCCAAACTCCAATACGCGCACGACATCTTCGGTCGTTGCACAGCGTGCAATTAACTTTGGCCGATGGTCAAAAGCAAGATTCTGAGTGCGCCGGGCCATTTCGTATGGCGCGTCATTGGGGCCGATCAAATCGCCTGAGAAGCGCGACCTCAGCGCGGATGTATCGAAACTGTCCGCGTCAGCTATATATTTGCTGGCGCATCCGCCGATGATCCATGTTTGCGCCAGCGCTGAAGCGCCGAGCAGTACATCGCGACGGGAAGCTCGCATGTGCACCTCCACAACCCGCTATTTTATGCGAACTATCATAGGGCCTTCGCGCAAAGCGCACAAATCGCGAAGACGGCAGCACACGGGAGCCGATGGCTGCGAGAAACTCTCGGTCAAGAATGTATGAGCCGCCGTCAACCACGGAATAGGCCATTTTGCTGTCGATGAACTTGCCGTTCGCGAATAGCAGTAGCGGGTCATAAGTACTCGAGGGCTGACGCCTGCCCAAACGCGATCAGGTAGACCGACATTGAATCTAAGCGGTATTCAACCAAGCGGCCGATTCAGATTTCTCGATTGCCGGAAGTCTGCCGAATCGCCAAGCCTAGACGCTGTCTCGACAGCGAATTGGCGTAGGATCATCCGTCGGAGAGATACTGCCTACAGAACACGATTAACTGCCAGGTGTGGGGGTAACCATGGAAACCGTCGGCGTAATCGGCTCCACTGTCCGCCGGGAAAGGTTCTATTTCCACATGGCCGTCGCGTGCGCACTGGTAGCGTTTATCGGCTTTGCACCTTCTTACTGGGTTCCGATGGGACAGGGGGCACTCAGCAAACCGCTCTTCCTGCACGTGCACGGCGCGATCTTTTTCGGATGGACCTTGCTCTTCGTGTATCAGAGCTGGCTCGGCGTCTCGGGTCAAACCGCAAAGCACCGGGAGATCGGACTACTCGGCGTCGCGTGGGCAACTGCTGTGGCGTTCATGGCGGTTATCGCGGCGTATCTGGCGGACCACATGCACCTGGCCCAGGGAGCAACGCCAAACGACATAGCGCCAGCGCTTGCGGCTGCCCTCGGCAATCTTGCCGGGTTCGTGCCTTTCATCGTGCTGGCGCTTTGCAATACTCGTCGGCCCGACGTGCACAAGCGCGCGATGCTTGTGGCAACGATTGCGCTGCTGGACGCGCCGGTGGTGCGGTGGCTCAACCTGCTGAACCCGCCGGTGTCGCTCGCCGAGAGACTGTCGGTAGCACCGCTGCACGCGGCACTGCTGGCTGACCTGCTATTTCTTTTCCCGCTTATCCACGACTGGCGCACCCGCGGGCGGCCTCACGCCGTGACGCTGGTCGGAACGCTATGGGTCGTCGCGGCGGATGTTGGTCGATTCACCATCGGCACAATGCCGGCCTGGCAGTCGTTGACGCGGGCATTTCTTTCGGCAGGGAGTTAGTGAGCTAACGCGAGTTCAGTCGCTTTGCAGGGCGCGAGTATGTCCAGCGGCCATCGATCGATGCTTGTTGCTTCGCGCCAAGTCGGGTAATGTTCCGACGGCCAACTTGACCTGCTGGTCGGTTCACAACCTGGTGCCTCGGCGTGAACTGGGTTCAACAACGCTTCCATGGCAACCTTGATCACTGCGCCTGGTCCGGAAACAATCAAGGCAACTACCGCAAAGCTAGTACCGCCAGAAACGCCAGTCTGAGGCGCGCTTGAACGTCACTACCTCGGATCGTTGCATCGTCACCGTCAGACGCGCCGCGCGAGGACTCGTGAACCCGAGATTACCGCCGTCGCTGCCGGTCCCGACCTCCCGTTCTAAATCACTCCTGCGATGATCCCCGCTATCCGCCGCTGCCATCCACGCCGTTCTTACCCATCACACAAGTCCGCCAGTCATCCCCAATGGCCGGCAACGGGAGGCTAATCAGGCGCCCGTCAGCCCAAGGACCTCATTCTCTGCGTCGAAGGGCCTGCCTGTATGCGGTCACTAACGGCCTTAGGAGACTAAGGCGCAACTTGTAAGACCAAGGGCAGGACCGGCTGCAGATCGACGCGCATTTGCACTGGGCCTTCGAAGTGAATTTCAAGGACATGCTCTCGTGACTCGAAATAGGTGAGAAGGCCAAGCCGCTCGACGGTCCGAGACGCTTCTGATAGAGCCGACAGACTCCGAAGTCCTACCAATAGGCTCCGGAATCGACCAACAGGCAACGATTGATTAGTAGGCTCGATAGTGGGCACTCGCGGCCCGCGCACGAAAGGCAGATAGAACAACTCGGGTTCCTCAAGTGTTGTTGCCTCCGCGATCTCGATCGCCAATCCTGGAGGCAAGTAGCTTGGGTAATACGACCATGATCGAAACGGCGACTGCGAATCACCTTTGGTGGATGATCGACAAATAATTCCAAATGGACTATTTGCCAGCGATTGACGCGAGCATCGCTCCCACAATCGCGTGCGACGGGCCAGTGCACCGGCAGCCTCTGCCGGGTCTGCTACCCATAGTAGTTCCAACATGAATCTGTCGAAGTAGAAACGGCGATTGGCTGTTCCTTGACCAGGGTGCGAATTGGGTGAGCCCTCGACTAGTCCCAGTTGCAGGAGCGCATCCGCCTCGGGGGCACCCGGAGCGCACGCAATGAACGCATGATCCACTTCAACGGGCATTGATCTTCTTCCAGTCCGCAGGCGCGTTCAGTGTAGCAAACGCGGCTTGATGGCAATCGGGCCGCCCGCCGGCCCCTGACCGTCACCATGTGGGCGCTGGCATCTCGACGAGGTGGACACTCACCACTGTGAACGGCGGGTCGCAACGCTTCCTGAAAACGGCTGAGTCCCCATACCCGTCAACTCGGCTACTCAGCTAACCGCTCAGCGCGAATCTCGTCGGCAATTCATGCCAGAATGAGCAGCTTGGCAATGACGCGGGGCACAAGATGGCATGCGTTAACAACGCGCTGATTGTTGGCGGTGGCATCGCAGGTCTTAGCGCGGCCATCGTGCTATCGCGCCAGGGGATTGCGTGTGATCTGGTGGAAATCACTGCGTCCGGCGAGCCTATCGGTGCTGCGATCACGATCACAGGTCCAGCGATTGCGGCCCTGGCTGCGATGGGCATACTGGAGTCTTGCAGAGAACTCGGGCATGTCAATCCCCTAAGCCAGGATCGTTTTGACGCGATGGGTCAGCCCATCGAGTTGGCTGGCGATCGGCCACCGCCATCGGCTATCGGGATGTACCGACCGGTGCTGGCGGAATTGTTGCGTGCTCAGGCAAGGCAGCACAACGTGCGCTTGCGATACGGTACTAGTGTGAAGTCACTGACCCAACAAACTGATGCCGTCGTAGCGACGTTATCCGACGGAAGCGTAGGTAAGTACGATCTGGTGGTGGGCGCTGACGGTATCCGTTCTGCGGTGCGCGGTTTGCTATTCGGAGCGCACCTGCAGCCAGTGCATGCAGGGCAGACGTCGGTACGCTGGATGGCGGAAGGTTCGCCGATCGTTGGCCCCTCGATGATGTATCGCGCACCGACGGTTTACCTGCTCTCCTATAGTCTGCCTCGGCAGAATCTGACCTATGTGGCCACGGTGTCTGACCTTGATCCGGGTGCACATATCGATGACAGCCAGGCACGCGAGGTTCTGCGGCAGCAGCTGGCTTGCTTCAGCGCGCCTTACATCGTCGAGCTGGCCAAGCGACTCAGACCTGACTCCAAGGTCATCGTGCGACCCTTCGAATGGCTGCTGGTGCCCGACCCCTGGTTTCAGGGGCGCGTGCTACTCATCGGTGACGCTGCCCATGCCACCACGGCGCATCTGGCAGCCGGCGGTGGCATGGCGATGGAAGACGCGGTCGTACTGGCTGAGTGCCTCGCGACGAACATGTCAGTTGCCGCCAGTCTTCAGGCATTCATGCGCCGGCGCTTCGGACGCGTGCGTCTTGTGGTAGAGAGCGGAGTTGCCATCATTGGCTTGGAGCACGATGGCACGTCACCACACGATATTGAAGCCTTCAGATTGGATGTACTGCGGCAGCTCGCGGCACCGTACTGAAAGACCATCGTGCAAGCACCGTCACTTTTAGCTTCGACCCAAATGCGCTCTGATGAGCGCTGAGAGCGTGGCATGTATCCAAGTATCCGGGCCAGTCATGAATTGTGCGCGCTCTGAGCCGCCGGATCCATGATGCACTTGGAATCGATCGCCGAACACGTCAGGGTAGGCGCGATATTGGTTTGACGGCAAACGGGAGTCACGCACGCTGCGTGAGGCGAAGCGATCAGGTTAGGAGAATGGCTGCAGCACTTTGGTCTTGCTACAATTCGATCTTTGAGGCAGGGGCTGCTGAGCCCTCGTTGTGAGAATTTGGTGACGGCTCTCGGCCAGGAGTGGTTAATGACATGTGCGGTAGCACGACCGAAGCGGCCATTCCGAGATAAGAGTTTGCCTTCCCGGTGCCAGAATTGAGACGGCGCTGAGCCAATCGACCTTGGACGCAGAAACATTGATGGATCGACGGTCCACTGGAGCGCAACGCGATGCTCAAGTTCATTATCGTCGGGCGTCGAAGGCCAGAAGACTCTCAGGAAGTCTTCAACTATAACTGGGGCATCATTCATGTGGCGCTGATGCTAACGACGCCCATAGTGTTTCAGACGTTCAAGCGTTACGTACAACACTACAGCGTCGGGCAGGTATCCAATGATATCTTGTGGCACCCCCAGTCGACGATGCAGTGGGGTCATATGGCGGACCACTGGATGGACGGCCCGGCGGATCTGGTCAGAAACGTTCAGGACCCCGGCTATCGAGCTCGCATGCAGCCCCACGTGTTCTTTGATCCCAGCATGCTGATCGAATTCACGTCGGGCTATACCGTCTATGAGAAATCAGGATTTGCCGCTGGCGGCGTGAAATTGATTCATTTCCTGAAGAAGCGTGAAGATATCGAACAGTCGGGGTTTGCGAGACGGTGGAAGGACGAGCATGCGCCCCTGCTGCTCGATGCACTTCGGCCGTTGGGCGTACTGCGCAAATACGTACAGAGCCCGAAGCTTGCATTGGATCCCGCGGCCTTCAAGGGGACGCTCTTTGAAATGGCTCACTTTGGTCAATACGCGGGCATCGAGGAGCTGTGGTTGACCGGTCTCGATGATCTAACAAAAATTGCCAGCGACCGGCTAGTCTTTGAACGGATACGCGCCAGCGCGGCCTGTCTGACGGATGGCGAAAGCAGCTTCGCCATGGTCGCGATGGAGCGTGTTGTCTATGACGCGGTCACCCCTGGCATGCAGAGTCCGTCACCAGCCATTCTTAATCCGCACAGTCTGGAGGCGCTGATTGATGCTCAGGGTTGTGGCGGCTGGCATCAGCCGTGGGGAGGGCAAGCGCCGTGAACCCGAGTGAGCCGGGTTCCCTTGTAGTCAGAGAGGCTCAACGCGAAGCAAAGTCAACGCCGTCAAGGCGCCATCCGCGACCGACTGCAAGGGTCATGAACGCGTGAAGGCAATCGCGTTTCGAGGATGATTACATGAGACATACAATTTATGAAGCCGCTGGTGGGCGCGAAGGGTTCATCGCCCTAGCCCACGCGTGGCATGCCCGTTGCTTGGCGGACCCGGTTGTTAGCCACGCGTTCTCGCACGGTTTTCACCCGCAGCACACAGAACGGCTCGCCGCCTACTGGGCCGAAGCGCTCGGCGGGCCCGCCGACTACACGCAATCGATGGGCGATGAATCTTCAGTTGTTCGTCTACATTCTGGAAATGGTGAACTTCACGAGATGGACGAACGAGCGCAGGTTTGTTTTGCTCAGGCGCTTGACGACGCAGGCCTCCCGGCCGACCAGAAGCTGAGAGCGACATTGAAAGCCTATTTTCGGCGGGCAACCGAATCGATGTCGGCCTATCCGCAGTCCGCGGAGCAAGTACCGGCTAACATGATGCTACGGCGCTGGTCATGGGATGGTCCCTTGTAAATTCATCAGGGCCGATCATCAGCGATGTTCAGGACTGCCGCACCCGATAGCTGCCGCTTGCCATCGACCGCTGGGTCACGAATGTTGGTTGCCCGACACCACCAATTATGGCACTGTTAAGTCCGGCATTTTTGAATGGCAGGTTACCTCGTCGCTCAGGAGTCATTAAAATTCCCGACCGGCCCACAGCCGTCGCTGGTACCTCCGAACCGGCTACCACATCGCTGACGTTTACGGGGCGAGTTAGACTGAGCGAATACACGGTCAGGGCCTACTACTGGACACTCCCAAGAGTGGCGTGATTGGGAACCTGAGCGGCGTAGCCTTTATCGACTGAATCTTTACTATTGGATTACCGGTTCCTTTTGGCAATACGCCGAATCCTGTGCGCTAGTGAGCGCGCTGTTGGCTGCTTTCTGACATGGTCAGGCGTCGGTGCTGGTAGTACGACCGAATGTAGGCAGCATTTAAGGGCTGCTTGGATTCTTTCCTTCTCTGATTCTTGAATGATCGTGGGAGTGTCGATGCCCTGCGTCAACAAAGTTCTAATCGTCGGCGGTGGCATTGCGGGGCTCAGTGCGGCCATTGCCCTTGGGCGCAAGGGCGTTGCCTGCGATGTTGCCGAGATTGGCAAATCCGGAACACCTGTCGGGGCCGCCATCACCTTCCACGGACAGTCCGTGCGGGCCTTGGATGGGCTCGGTGTACTCGCTGAATGCAAGAGGTTGGGTGAGTTCTACGTTTTTACCGTCAACAACTATGACGCAACGGGCCGTCCAATAGACGAACCGCCGCCCGCCGATCGTAAGGGGCCCCCAACCGTATCGATATTTCGACCCTTACTTGCCGAGGTGTTGCTAAGCCATGCGCAGAGATTGGGTGCCAACGTCCAGTTCAGTATCAGCGTTCAGCACCTGGACTTCGACGGCGATATTGTCGGCGCGCACTTCACGGACGGGAGGATTGGCAGGTACGACCTCGTGATTGGCGCGGACGGGCTCCACTCGAGCGTGCGCCGACTATTATTTGGCGACGCCGTTTGTCCGGCCTACGCAGGTCAAACGTCCGTTCGATGGATGGCAGATGGGCCGCCCATTGACGGACCAACTATGATTTATCGTGCCCGTGGCGTGTACATGCTCAGCGTGCCGCTGCCAAAGCAAAATCTAATCTATGTGGCGACGGTATCGAATCGCGATCCCACGGATCATGTCGATGATAACCAAGCCAGGGCAATTCTTGCCGATCAATTGGCCATTTTTACGGCTCCGTACGTGGTGGCACTGGCCAAGCGACTAACCGCGGACTCAAAGGTAATCGTCCGGCCCTTCGAATGGTTGCTGACGCCAGATCCCTGGTTTCGGGGGCAGACGCTGCTGATTGGAGACGCGGCGCACGCCACGACAGCGCAAATGTCGGCCGGTGGCGGAATGGCAATGGAAGACGCCCTGGTGCTGGCTGAGTGTGTTGTGGGCGCCACTTCAGTCAGTGCGGCACTTGGGGCGTTCATGAAGCGGCGTTTCGAGCGCGTACGGTTGGTCGTCGAGGCCGGCGTAAACATTTGTAAATTCGAACAAGACGCCGTGTCCCCGAAGGTCATCGACTCCTACAGGCAAGAGGTGCTCAGGAGACTCGCTCTGCCGTATTGACGCCACGGCTCAAAGGAACAGCGCTGCCCTATGTGTACTCCCATCATTTAGTTCAGCGCTTACTAAAGAAAACATCAACGCTTTTGTTGCTTGGAAGCGGTCATCGGTGGGCGTCAGTTGTGGTCGATTGCGGAAATTAGCATTTATTCTGGAATTAGGATATCATCCTAAAACGAGGATATTTGCACCATGCGCCGAAAGTTGGCTCCCGGTGAGAAACCACTGTTTTGGATCGGTTCAAGCAAACGCGATTTGCTCGCAATGCCGGATTCGGTGGTTCGTCAGATGGGCGCCGCCTTAAGTGTTGCGCAATATGGTGGTAAACATCCGGACGCCAAGCCTTGGAAAGGTCTTGGGCCCGGCGTCTTTGAAGTGGTGAGCGATTTTAAGACCGACACGTTTCGCGCGGGGTACGTGGTGCGTTTCGAGCAGGCAATATACGTTCTACACTGTTTTCAGAAGAAATCACCGAGTGGAACGCGGACTGCGAATACGGATGTTGACATGATTGAGCGCCGCCTAAAGATGGCAAAAGCGGATTACGAGGTGAGGTATGGCCAAGCAAGCCAAAAGCGTCAATAAAGTGGTGGCGAGTTCCGGGAATGTCTTTGCCGATCTCGGTCTTCCAGATGCCGCGGAGCTCGATACGAAGGTACGACTCGCCGTTGCGGTCAATCGCCTGCTGGAAGCTCGCCGACTAACGCAGGCGGCCGCAGCCACTGCGCTATCCATCAATCAGCCCAAAATTTCGGCGCTCAAACACTACAAGCTTGAGGGGTTTTCAGTCGAACGGCTGATGAATTTTCTAACAGCACTCGGCAGTGATATCGAAATCCGCGTTCATTTGCCGAAACGATCTTCCTCACCGGGGAGAATTTTGGTCAATGCCGCCTGAGTGATTTTTGGGAAAATGCTGCATTGATTCGCTCCGTGCCCAGATCGTGACCGTGACAATTTGGGTGTGCCCAAATTGTGCCTTGAATAGGCGGGATAATGGGGTGGTAAGCGCTGCAAGTGACTGATTTTAAAGACCCCCAGTACCCCGCCGTTTGCCTCATAACCCGAAGGTGGTAGGTTCAAATCCTACCCCCGCTACCAATTTTCAGGGGCAATGGCTTAAATCGCCGGATCTGAGCCGGCGACACCAACCCTATTTCATCCAGTGCCTTCATACGCGTCGTCAGGGTCATCGGCTCACAGCCTTCCAATCGAAGTGTAGAGTCGCATAAGAGGTGCCACGGTGAATCCGGCCCGGGATCGGAGCGGGCAGTGTCGCGCGGGATGTAACGCAATGGCGTGTTCAGCGCGCGCGGCGGCAGGGAAATGCAGTGAACTGCCCATAGACAGGCCCTATCTGCTCATGGGAGTGTCAGGATGACGCGAGGAATGCCGCGCGCGGACTTCCCGGTGAAGCGGCGCAACGAACAACACTCCTCTTGAGGAGAGCTGAGCATGAAAGTCTATTTGCGAATGGCGCTGCTGTTGGCGCTAACTTCTTTGTTGGCGCCGACGATCGTCAGCGCCACCGGCCAGCCTACAGACAGCGATGACGGGCTTTCCCGCGGTAAGCAAGGTCCTCCGGGGCCGCCTGGGCCACAGGGGCCCAAAGGCCCTGCGGGTCCAGCCGGTCCCACCGGCCCGCAAGGTGTCGCAGGTCAACAGGGCCGAATGGGACTTACCGGTCCTGCCGGCAAGGACGGCGCCGGGGTTCCGAACTGTGCCGCCCCGAATATCTACCTGGTTGTCGCCAACAACGCTCTGGCCTGTCAGCCGCAGTACGTCGACAACCTTGATGGGACGCTGACGGACAATAGAACGGGGCTGGTGTGGGAGCAGAAGACCGGAACCGTCGGCACGCCCAACCCGACGGATCTACACGATGTCAATAATCGTTATAGCTGGAGTACTACCGGAACGGCAGCAGACGGTACATTGTTCACCGAATTTTTGGCGACTCTCAATTTGGACCAAAGCGCGAACGGCAGCACGACCTGTTTTGCCAGCCACTGCGACTGGCGGATCCCAAACGTTGTGGAACTGCAGACCATCCTTGATGTGAGCGCGACGTGCGGTTCAGGCCCCCCTTGTATCGACACCGCCTTCGGGCCGACGCAGGCGTCCAACTACTGGTCGTCCAGTTCGTTGGCGGACTTTCCGAACCACGCGTGGGGCGTCCTCTTCATCACTGGCCTCATCAACGTCCCCGGCAAGACGAACTCACTCTACGCGCGTGCGGTTCGTAGCGGCCGGTAGCCATTGGATGATTGGATTACTTGATATTTTGAGCATTTGAGGGGGTCTGGGGGGCGTGAGCCCCCCCAGCTCCTTTTTTGCCGCTGGCCCGTGAATCCTGGGGTAAACGTCCGGCCTG
>Ga0209069_10001358_pt1 | contig 12338 bp, 18 predicted proteins | sample Str013_2_FD_187202 | JGI IMG/M metagenome (GOLD analysis project Ga0209069, IMG submission 187202) | Freshwater sediment microbial communities in response to fracking from Pennsylvania, USA - Straight Creek_MetaG_SC_2013 (SPAdes) (version 2) | ecosystem: Environmental > Aquatic > Freshwater >...
CCTTGGGGATATATAAAAACGCGAAAAAGACGAACGCGTTATTCATTTTTGTAAAAATGGGGACAGCCGTAAAAACTGAGTACAGTTCCACCTGAATAAATTCAACGAGTTACGTTTCTCGTCCCCCTCTGTGCGGTTACGCCATAATACCATCCCCCTCATTGTGGCGACCTTGCCGAGTTGTTCACGCGCGTGCAGTTTCAGACGAGGGAGAGGGCAGAGCATCTGGCTGACTCTTCATCATCATGTCTAACAGTTCATCGTGATGACGCCGTTCCTCATGCCGCATACGCTGCAGCCCCTCCGCAAGTTTGGGATCGAGCCGTTCAGCCAGCCGCAAAACGCGCAGGAGATGATCGCAGCAGTGCCGTTCGCCTTCGACGTCCATCTTCAGGCATTCCCAACTGTTCTTGCCGACAGGCGGTGTGTAAGTCACAGTTGGGATCTCTTCCCAACGCGCGAGGAGCTGCTCGCGGAGCCAGTCGACATGGGTCAGCTCCTCACCAGCGATGTGTAATAAGCGATCACGAAACTGGGGATAGTACATGCGCTCGGCATGCCACGAGAGTCGCTGCACATCCTGGCTTTCTTCTATGTATTCTTGTCGAAGGAGCGCCAGCATCTGTTCTTGCTCAGTCATTGTTCTCGATTGCCGCCACTGTCGCCAGTGATCACGAATACGGGTTGCAAAAGACATAATCGACGTCCCCCTGTCGCCTGATGCTCGGCTTAGATCACCCGCACTATTGATGATGATCGACGAAGGTCCAAACGACTTCGTTCGGAGAGGTCAGGCCTTGTGGAGAGTAATGAGCAAGAAGTGCGCCCACGAGACGCTAGTCCCGAGTCCTGCAGGGGAAGTTCAATCCCCATTTTTGAGAAAAACAGGCGGCCGTATTCTTATAGTTGCGAAAATTCCCCACTCCACGCCAACACTTTTGGGCGGTATGCCTTTTGCTCCCTTATGATGCGCGACGCCTCTCGCGGACAGACCAAGCGCAGCACCAAAGAAGGGGAGGCAATTCTCTCATTAGAGGAGAGCGATATGAAAAACGACTTCGATCTACAATGCGATGTCCAAGAGGAACTCCACTGGAACCCACGAGTCAATGCCGCAGCCATCGGTGTGGCCGTCACCGACGGGATCGTCACACTCACCGGACCAGTTCCGCAGTTTGCCGAGCGCAAAGCCGCTGTCCAGTCTGCCCAACGGGTCGCCGGGGTCAAAGGGGTGGTCGACCATCTCGAAGTACGCCTCGGCAGTGCGGGCGAACGGACTGATGCAGAGATCGCACAAGCGGCGCTGAATGTCCTGGCCTGGAACAGCTTTGTGCCAGCCCAGAACATCAGCGTCGCAGTACACGCGGGCTGGATCACGTTAGCGGGTGAAGTGGAATGGCAGTATCAGCGTGTCGCTGCCGAAGATGCGGTACACACGCTCTGGGGTGTTCGGGGTGTGACCAACACCATCACGGTGCGATCACTCAGCGAGGCCGACATTGTCAAAGATATGCTGGAAGCAGCATTGCACCGTCGTGCGCGACTGCAGGACAAGAAGATTACTGTGGAGGTCCATGGCCAGAAGGTCATCGTATCCGGGCATGTCGACTCGTTAGACGAATGGGAAGAGGCTGATGCAATTGCGTGGGAGACCCCTGGTGTATTTGAAGTCGATAATCAGATCGTCGTGGCGTTTTGGAACGCAGCTTCTTAGGTGGATTCTCCCATTTCCGCCCGACACCCTTTTCGACAATCGATGCACACGCTGTGTTCCTCACAGCGTGTGCGTGGTGTGTATGAACACTCTCCCTCACTTTCGGAACTATGTAACAATTCGTGAACACGCCGCGTGGGCGTTGGCTTGATTATCGCGTTACAGCGCCTTGGCGATTTGGGCAAACATGTCGGCAAACTCAAACGGCTTGTTGAGATAGCCGGCGATCCCTAAATCCTCGGCTCTGCGCTTGGCGTCCAAGGCGATCTCAGCCATAAAGATAATGATTGGCATGGCGGGCGATACGCTTTGGACATGGGCGATGACGCCCAACCCGTTCACGCGGGGCATCTGCAGGTCGGTGATGACCAGGTGCGGTTGAAAGGCAGAGAATTGCGCGAGACCGTCGTGGCCATCAGCGGCAATCGCGACCTCGTAGCCTTCCTCTTACAAGACCTCGGCGACGCCTTCGCGCGTGAGCTGGTCATCGTCGATCACTAAAATTCGTTTCATATCTGTCATTCGGGTAGGTGCTCAATATCGTCCGTGGTCTACGTGAGCACGAGTGTACATGATCGGGCATAGTACGGCAAAGGAAATGCCAGAAAGGCCACAAGAAAAGACTGCACTTTTTCACATTATACAAGCAATAATCGGAATTTTGGTGGGAGTATTTCCCAGACGTGAGAAAATCACTAGCGCCCGTCCCTGCGGCTTGTGTCACCACAACGAAAAATTGTGGTCCTGTTCTTGTGCTCGCAATGAGGGCGATGGTTTTCGAGTTGATTCCTGGTTCGCATGTGGGATGACATCGGCCCGTTCGAGATTAGTCTGTATCCGCCCTCGCTCTGCAATACCTCCCTCCACTGCTACTGGCACGTCACTTGCTCTCTAGTCGCCCTATCGGCGTGGCGCCCACACCTTCTACGTATGGCGCCACGACGTGATGGACTACAAGGAGAATCTAGTATGAACGAACAACGACAGCGGACAGCACGTACACGAGAGCGAGTCACGACGAGCACGTACGCTCCTGTTCTCGCTCTGATGACGACGCCACACTATGAGCTTGCACCGGCAGCAGTGCTCCCCGAGCAATTCTACGATGCTGCGAGTGAAGGGAGGCACGAGAGTGGAGCGGTTGCCTTGATCCGCGCCATGCTCGATGACGCCATTGCCTGTTATCAAAAGCACGGCAGTTCAGCGAGTAAGCGCAATCGGCGTTTGGCCACGGAAGCGGAAGCGTGGCTGTTTAGCGATGATGCGCACTGGCCGTTTGCCTTCGTCAATGTCTGTGGAGCGTTAGGCATAGAACCCGGCTATGTTCGGCGTGGTTTGAAGCGCTGGCGTCATAGGTCGCTTGGTCAGGGCCAACCGAAACGTTACCTCAATAACTCGGTTCGTCATGCGCTGCCGATCGCCGCGTGACCTCTTCACCGCAGCATCGCGACAGATTTCTGTGTCGGAGCGATAACACCATGCTATGGTCACTGTGGAAATATAAAAACAATCAGTGAGTAATTGACAAAGCTTTCTGTGCCCTTTCGGGCAAGGTGAAGGAATTTCATGGATCAACTGGATGCAGATGCAATCAAACGAGCAACTCAGACGCAACTGCTCGGGCAAGAGATCGACGTCCAAGGCGAAGTGGACTCGACCAGTGCGGCGCTGTTGCGCCGTGCGCAGGCCGGAGCATTGGAAGGAACCGTGGTGATTGCCGATAGTCAAACGGCTGGGCACGGACGTTTAGGCAAACTGTGGATTTCGCCACCGGGCGTGAATCTCTACCTCTCAGTATTACTCAAACCACCCTTCCACATTCGCGAGGCGCACGTACTGACCCTGCTTGGCTCACTGGCAGTCGCTGATACGATCGAAGCACATGGAGTGACCGCACAGGTGAAGTGGCCGAACGACGTACTGGTCGCCGGGAAGAAAATCGCTGGTGTGTTGAGCGAAGTCGAAGCCGCCGATGGGCACATCGGACATTTGATTCTGGGAATCGGCGTGAACCTCAACCTGGAACGCCACAGCATCGATTCTTTGTTGGGCACCGAAGCTGCTCGGGCCACCTCATTGCAGGAAGTCCTCGGGCATGTGATCGATCGCAACGTGTTTGCCGGGATGCTGCTGGAAAAGCTCGAGGCCCGCTACTTGGCCTTTCAAGCGAAAGGGAGACAGCCTCTGCTCACCGAGTGGCGCAAGCGGTCGTTTTTAGGCTCCCGCGTCACCGTCCGGGTCGAAGGGATCGCCAAAGATATCGATGAAGAAGGGTGTTTACTCGTCACGCTCGACGATGGCTCAACGATCCGCGTCCGAGAGGGAGAAGTACTGCCGCTACCACGTGCACGTGAGTTGCAATCAAGGTGACTCGTCTCCCGGATTCACAGCAATGAGAAAAACCATGCTGTCAGTTGCCATTTTCAGGAATGGCAACGAAAAAGTCGTGCAGTTTCCTTGTCCCTCAGTCGGCAGGAAACTTGCGTCCTTGATTGTCTCATAAATGTTATTTGTCATACGGAGGTGTGTTATGTCGCTCCATAAATTTTGCCAACGACCGGTCGTGACGATCTCGCCTGAGGAGAATGTCCTCGCCGCCTGTAAACTCTTGCGCAACGAAAGCATTGGCTGCGTCGTCGCCGTCGAAGACGGCAAGCCATGTGGAATCCTGACTGATCGCGATATTGCTCTCACTGTCGCTGGAAACAACAGAGATCCGGAACGGATCAAGGTACGTGACGTGATGACGACCAACCCGGTGTCGATTCCGGTGAATAGAAAACTCGCAGACCTCACCACGCTGATGCATACGCATCATGTCCGCCGCGTACCGATTGTCGATGACCACAGCAAAGTCATTGGGCTGGTGACCTTGGACGATCTGCTGGTGCTGCTGAGCACCGAAATGGTCGATATGCGCGAGACGGTCTCCAGCGCGCTCTTCCGTCCCCCAGTGCCTATTGAGCATCTTGAAGCCCTGTCGCTCGATTGGATTACGTCGTATCTGTAAAAGATTCTTCGTTCCGCTCAAATGACAGGCTCGTGAGGCCGGAGCGTACAGCGTACGAATGCTCTGTGTTCCAATTGAGATGAGACACCGTGGCGAAAAACACATTGTTACTTTCGACGCAGATGGAGAAGCTGTGAAACCCCATGTGTATTTCTGCAGAAGCGAGTTTTACGGTCGGTGTGAGTTTAGGAATCACGGGAGTCGCGACGTTACGAAGCGCTGGTGCAAAGCCCCTGTCATGGCTCGCCGCGGTTCCCGCCTTGTTCGCCGTGCAACAAGGCGCTGAAGGAGTCGTGTGGCTCTATTTGAACGGCGGATTCCAGCACACCCCGGTGAGCCTCACAGCACAATATGTGTACCTCATGTTCGCCTACATCTGGTGGCCGACGTATATGCCCTTGGCGGTCGCCCTGGCTGAACCCGTGCCGTGGCGACGACGTTGGGCCTTCGTCGCCGTGGTCGGCGGTCTTTGTATATCAGCATTCGATACCTATTATTTGTTTACCGCAGACCTCACACCTGTCGTGGTTGGTCACAGTATTCAATATGGTCAGGGTGTCACGACGGCACGCATGACCTACGGAACTATCTCCCTGCTTCCGCTCTTCCTCACTAGTGTCCCCAAGCTGTGGATTCTTGGGGCACTCAGTCTCATCATGTTCATCGGCGCAGAGATGTTCTTCCCGCTGACCTTCATTTCTGTGTGGTGTCTCTTAGCTGCGGTGAGTAGTGTCGTCGTGTGGTATGTTATTAAATGCTATGGTGAACCAATCGCATTATGAATTCTTTGGCTAAAGGTGGACGATGCTTCGCGCCCACCTTACGTGGCTTACGCACCACCAGTGTCTTTAATGACCACAATGAACCTTCACATGCTCTACCGAATAAACCAACTGACCTTGACTGTTAGGTTTAGTAGAGGCCATCTCGTGTACATCAAAGCGACCGTCTTCCCCGTCAGAACATCTCCCAAATGTGGTAGACATAAAGCTCAAGGTGACTGGTGCGTACTGCTGTGAGTTTTGGGCGTCATTTTGTCGCATTTGTGAGAATAGAGCGGACCAGAGGCAGGTTTTTGATTGAACTGTTACTAAAGGGAACAGATTGTTTTGTAGACCTCAAACAGTAGCAGTGAGTGGACCTTCCCGCTCACGGTCGCCCATACTACCACCACTGGCGTGACCAGCCGCATGGGCGACCGCCGTACCAGTAACCATCGACCGCCAGCATCCAATGCACCCAGTCTTCATTCTTTGGTTGCCTTCGGGTCTTTGCGCACAAAAGGCGCGAGCAAGTCGATCGGCATGGGAAAGAGCGTGGTCGAGTTATTTTCTGCCGCGACCTCCATCAACGTTTGCAGATAACGCAACTGCAGGGCGACGGGATGCTGTTCGATGATTTGGGCTGCATCCGCCAACCGTTGCGCGGCCTGGAATTCTCCCTCCGCGTTGATCACCTTCGCCCGCCGTTCGCGTTCGGCTTCAGCCTGTTTAGCGATGGCTCGCTGCATCTCTTGTGGGAGGTCAATGTGTTTGAGTTCCACGAGCGACACCTTCACGCCCCACGGATCAGTCTGACTATCCAAAATGCCCTGTAAGCGTGCGTTCACCTTGTCGCGCTCAGCCAGCAAATCATCTAACTCGGCTTGTCCACAGACACTGCGCAGCGTGGTCTGCGCCAACTGCGAGGTTGCGAACAAGTAGTTTTCGATTTGCACGATTGCTTTATTCGGATCGACGACACGAAAGTAGAGCACTGCACTGACTTTGATCGACACATTATCACGGGTAATGACGTCCTGTGGCGGGACATCCATGGTAATCGTGCGTAAATCCACACGCCGCATCTGCTCAAGGATCGGGATGACGTAAATGATGCCGGGGCCGCGGTACGCGACCAGCCGTCCGAGACGGAAGATCACCGCCCGTTCGTATTCCCGTAAGACTTTGACGCCGCTGATAAGCAGCAGCACCCCAATCAGGATCGCCATCGCAACTGGACCAATAGCAAACATCGCGCACCTCCATGCCTCACAGGCTGGACCAAGACCAGACCACCGTCTTGAGAGCCGCAAGAATCACGCCAGGGGGAACGCGTTGTCGGAGAAGGCCGTATTCAATCACTGCACGTGATCGCTCTACGCGACAGCACAACAGTGACCGCGCGGTAAGACATGGCTGCACCTATTGTCTATCTTATGGGTGGTGTGGTTTGGCTTTCTTCGCTGTCGGGCGCCAATTCCACACCGGTCGTCTGCCCGAAAACTGTGGAAGATACAGGCCATCGACCTTGTCAGGCCGGACCCATTTGACAACGAAATCTACCCTTCCCTCACGCTCACACCGCCACACTGCACCTTCAACCGGGTCGAGTGCCCCATGCCCTGACGGTTCCAACCGTTTCTTGGCCTGTGCGACAGAGAGCGCACCGCCACGATGCAATTCCCGTGGCGTGACGAACTGCCCGATACGCATGCGATTGATGAACTCGTCCATCGGTAGTCGTTCGGTTCCGACCATGAGGTCAAAGGCAACGAAAGGCTCATGCGGCAGGGCATACCGCGTGCCGTGCGCTTGCGCGAGCCACTCGCCACACACGCGTTCCCCTTCGTGGAGCACTGCTGCAAAGCGGTTTGCGTTCTCCAGCACCCAGCGGGCAAAGAGCTGATGTTGTTCGTACGGCGATGACCACGCACTGTTCCCGGCCCGCGTAAGCGGAAGAAGCTTCCCTTTGCACTTGAAGCACGCGACGTTACTCCCATCTAGCTTTTCTTGCACGATGATGAGGCCGTGAGAGTCGTGGGTTTGCACCGTCGCGATCCGCGCTTGCTCAGCCGTGCACCGATGGTCCCTCGATCCTATGCGGCTGCCCGGCAGATGGGGGATATGTCCATAGGGTTTTTGGTCAAGAGGGTTCATAGAAAACGGAAACGTCTCGCACGGAGCGGTGGATCTTTTCTGACACTCTATAAGATGACGCAACGGCTCGCGAGCGGACAATTTGTCTGTCGTACGCTTTTGTCATGTCGTCAACGGAACACCTACCTCGCAGAAGTGAGAAACAGAACCATTGTTTCTTGCCACTTTTGCGAATACCAAGGCGCAAATGTCTGTGAGCCATGGCAACTTCTACGGCAAGACAATTGCGTGGGTACACATCATCAGCACCTGCTGAATGACCGCGCGAACATAAGGAGCTTTCTCATGTCAATGAAGAACACAGCAGAGTTGGTTCGTATTCCTGCCGATGGCGTCACGCTCGACGGCGACTTCGTTCTTCCTACTACGGCTACGGGCATCGTCCTCTTTGCCCACGGCAGCGGCAGCAGTCGTCACAGTCCACGCAATACCTTCGTCGCCCAACAATTGCAGGCCGCTGGCCTTGGCACCCTGCTCTTTGATCTGCTCACCCGACAAGAAGATGCGACCTATGAGACACGCTTTGACATTGCCATGTTGACCCGGCGGTTGGAAGCCGCAACCCGCTGGCTCCGCCAGCAACCACGGACTCGTAGCCTCAAGATTGGCTACTTTGGTGCGAGCACCGGCGCTGCGGCGGCGTTGTACGCTGCGACCACCTTTGGGACGCAGATTGGTGCGGTGGTCTCCCGCGGCGGACGTCCCGATTTGGCGATGTCAGCCTTAGGACAGGTGGAGGCCCCCACGTTGTTGATCGTCGGTGGGGAAGATCACGAAGTCATTACGCTGAATCGACAGGCATACGCCGCGTTACGCGCAGAGAAACAACTAGTGATTGTGCCTGGTGCAACGCACCTCTTCGAAGAACCAGGAACACTCGAAGCCGTCGCGCAGGTCGCTACGCAGTGGTTCACCCAGCATCTCAGTACCAAGACCGATTAACCATTTTCCAACTTTTGACACGGTGAACGAGATTTTTTCCTGATTCTGGGAATACGATCGTGTTTGCCTGCCCTGGTTCATCACTCAGCTACCGCAAAATCTCAGCGGTTTTGTTGACTGTCGACTGGACAACCAGCGACACGTATCCGTGCTCCTGCTGGCATATCACTTGCTCTCTACTCCGGTCATCTGCACCCTCACCCCAGAGAATAAGACACCGAAACTGCGTCATGCCGCCCCGGTCCGTCGATTCCCACGTAGTGCCGCCTAAGCTGCGGCAAAATTGAGTAATAAAGGATACGCTAACGATGAAGCCAACACCCAAGCGTCAACTGTGGGGAATAGTTCTAGCCGCTGGAGAGGGCACACGCGTGCGTGAGTTTCTCGCACAGCTCTGTGGCGGGCGCGGCATCAAGCAATTCTGCGCCGTCACGGGGCGCCGGTCTCTGCTCCAACACACGCTGGACCGCACCCAACGACTCATCCCGCGTGAGCGCATCTTGGTCGTGGTCAGTACGGAGCACCGAGCTGAAGTCGAGGCCCAACTCGCGAAGTGGCCAACTGAGAACATCATCTTCCAGCCTGCCAATCGCGACACTGCTCCAGGGATTTTACTGCCCCTTGCTCACATCTCATATCGCGACCCGCTCGCCAACGTCGCCATCTTTCCGTCCGATCATTGCATCCAGCACGAGGCGCGGTTCATGCGCGCCGTCGGTTGCGCGGTGGCTGAGGTCGAACGCTTTCCCCAGGACTTCGTCTTGCTCGGGATGGCCCCAGATGCAGCCGAAGAGGGGTACGGCTGGATCAAGCCCAGTACGAGAGACGAAGGTCGTACCACCCGGGGTGTCCAGCGCTTCTGGGAAAAGCCCGATCCGCCAACGACCCATGCCTTACTCTCGCGTGGAGCGTTATGGAATACCTTTGTCTGTGTGGCGTGGGCACCAACGATCTGGAACATGGTCCGGCAAGTGGCGCCCGACGTGGACGCCGCGTTTGCCGACATCCGTCACGCGTTAGGCACGCCAGCCGCTACGGAAGTAATCGCGCGGGTCTATGCCTCGCTCCGATCGCTCAATTTCTCCTCCGGCGTGTGCGAGCCGTTAGTTGCGCGCCTGCGCGTGATGCCCATGCCCAATGTGGGCTGGAGTGATTGGGGTAGTGTACAGCGCATCTGCGACTCGCTGGCACAGATGGGGAAGCTCGACGAGCTGCTCGCCCGTTTACGACACCACAAAGGTATCGATCCGACGACATTTCCCTTATCGCAACAACGTAAACCGAGCGTTGCGCTTCATTAAGCACAGCAGCGCACAGGAGGTTAGGTATGCCATCCTATATTATGCAAACACGCCTCTCGCCGGAGGCCTTGAAACGGCCGGACTCGGTCGCCGAATTGAACCAGCAGGTCGAAGCGCGCATCAAGAAGGAATGTCCCGACGTCCGCTGGATTGCCAATTATGCTGTACTGGGGCTGTGTGACTACCTCGATATCTTCGAGGCTCCAGATGCAGAGAGTGCTACGAAAGTAGCGCTGTTGGTGCGCTCGTTTGGGCACGCCACGACTGAAACGTGGCTCGCCACACCGTGGGATCGCTTCGTGACACTCGCCAAGTCCCTCGCCACGGAAGATATCGGAGCCATTGACTCACTGGTCGATGCAAGGGAAGAGAGCGATATAATCACTGAGAGTGCCTTGTACTCTTGTCCTGGTACTGCTTGTACAGATCCATTTCTGCAAGCAGCTCCTGCCGCCGTCGTGTACACTCCGCCGCCGTGAGATCACCCCGATCACAGCGCTCATGCAGCTCGGAGAGCCGTTGCTCTATATCCCGCTTTGCCTCGGCTGGCGGCAGAAAAATGCGGTAGCCCCGTGGCGCTGGGAAGCATCCGCTTATGGCGAGGAGCAACATCAGCACGAAACGAGCCCTTCGCCTGATGACGCGCTCGCGATGGTGTTGGTGTCCTTCTCCGGGAAACACTACGGGGTGGGACATACAATCTTGAGTGCCCATCTTAACGCGACCGCGCGATGCCAAGCACCTTAATTGTGACCTGTTGCGCTTGGAATTCAGTGTCTTTCGCCCATGTTTCACGATGCTTACCACATGCACTGATCACCGGTGGACGAGAAGGTCTCCCAGCGATTCATGCTGATGAAGCCGTCGGATCACGTCCGCCACGAGCGTCCTCAGGCTCTGTCGCTGCAGGGGGAATTCCGGCGTGAGGCTGGAGGAAACACTATCTGTGACTACGATCCGTTGCAGTGGCAGCCAGCGCATACGTGCGAGAACGAGTCCGACAAACAATCCGTGACTCGCAACGACGATAAGGGGTGCTGAGGCAGCCCCTGCCTCTTGGAGCGCCTGGAACGCCGCAACGATGGTCCCGCCCGTACTGATCATGTCATCCACCATCACCGGCACCCGGCCCTGCACGTCGCCGACAACCCTGTCTACCCGCACCTCTTCACCACTGAGGCGTGACTTCTGCACGAACGCGAGTGGCATCTGGAGCAAACTGGCATAACGCTCAGCGAGCTTGACTGCGCCGAGGTCTGGCGCCACGATGACCGCATTAGCAGGAAGGTCAGAACGAATCGCGTCTGCCAGGAGCGGAATAGCGCTCACATGTTCGATGGGCATCGGAAAGAATCCTTCGACCGCGCTGGTATGGAGATCGACCGCCACGACACGATGCAGGCCGGCGGTCTTGAGCAGATCCGCCACCAGTCGTGCCGCCACTGGCTCACGCCCGCTGGCGCGACGATCCTGGCGCGCGTAGCCGAAGTAGGGAATCACGGCAGTGAGACGAGCGGCACCGGCCCGACGACAGGCATCGGCAAGCAAGAGTAGCTCGAACAGATGGGCATCGGCGGGTGGGCTGGTGGATTGCAGCAAGTAGACATCGTGCCCACGGACGCTCTCTTCAATTTCGATGTGCAGCTCGCCATCGGGAAACCGTTGCAATACGCGCCGTCCGAGTGGTAGTCCAAGTTGCGCAGCGATCGCTTCCGCGAGCGGAAGGTTCGCCATACCGCTGATCAATGTTAATTCCATCATCATGTGTGCTCCTGTGTCGGGGTGTCTTTGGCTCACGCGTCTCAAACGAAAGCGCGCGCGCTTATCGCAGTGGATGCATGGAAGCGCTTTACACGTTCTGTCGTGAGAGAGCGCAAAGTGCATGCCACGCTGGAAAGACAGGAACTCTAACGGCGACCGCTTCCGACGCCTCCGTGGCTTCTCAATTCTGGGAGAGACCTGCCAGTTTCTTCGCAAGTTTGACAATCGCACGCGTGCTTTGTCGTGTTCTTTCACGGGTTCTCGCACTGGCACGGTCATTGCCTCTCAGTAAGCTATCCCATGCACCACAAAATCTGAGTCGCCTCATACGCACGACAATCATTCACTTTTCACCAAGGAGGATAGGTATGAAAACTCTTACGTTGGTCCTGGCGCTGTTGTTGTCCCCGCTCACCTCGTCAGCCGAACCACCCGACGTCACGACGATCGTCGAACACATGAAAGAAGTATACGAACCTGCCCGTCCCACCGCCCGCAAGATCAAGCTGTCCATCAGCGGCGAGCGTGGCCAGAAGACGGAGTGGACCGCCGCCCAAGCGCTCAAAGTCTTTCCGGAAGGGAAACGACTGCTCACCGTCATCTTGACGCCGGACAGTCTGCGCGGGAATGCCTTTCTCGTCCAAGAACAACGCGACAAGCCCACCGCCATGTGGATGTACTCTGCTCTACTT
>Ga0209069_10001359_pt1 | contig 12337 bp, 9 predicted proteins | sample Str013_2_FD_187202 | JGI IMG/M metagenome (GOLD analysis project Ga0209069, IMG submission 187202) | Freshwater sediment microbial communities in response to fracking from Pennsylvania, USA - Straight Creek_MetaG_SC_2013 (SPAdes) (version 2) | ecosystem: Environmental > Aquatic > Freshwater >...
GGGCGAAGGGGCGGAAGAGGTAGGGCAAGACAAACTCTGACGTCACGCCAGTTATTGGAATCTGTTGGGGCGTTCGTGACTGATGCTAGCGGCGGGCGGCAAATGATCGAAATAAAGGCAACGGCGGAGTTCGAGGCTTGGATGGCGTCGTTACGCGACAGAACCGCACGGTTCAAAATTTCCAAGAGAATTGATCGTTTGGCTGACGGCAACCCTGGTGACGTGAAGCCCATCGGAGGAGGCCTTACCGAGTTTCGAGTCCACCATGGCCCTGGCTATCGGGTCTATTTCTTCCAATCGGGGCAGGTCTACATTATGCTTTTGTGCGGAGGTGATAAGAGTTCGCAAAAAAGCGACATTGAGCACGCCAAATCGCTCGCTGGTCGGGCAAAGGGACAGAAGAAATGATCAAGCTCACGCGTTATGACACCGCTCGCTACCTCGATAGTGAAGAGATGGTCGCTGCCTACATCGCCGAAATCCTGTCGGACGGAAGCGCCCGCGAAATCGCACTCTCGATCGAGACGATTGCTCGCGCCCGAGGCATGACTCAGATCGCCAAGGACGTTGGCATATCCAGAGAGAAGCTCTATGCGGCAGTTCTTGAAGAGGACGAGCCGTCACTGCTGGACCTCAGGCGAATTATCAAACACATCGCCGCAACAACGAAGTCTGCGTCGAAGCGGCGCACGACGACTAAATCTGCGCGCAAAGTCCCGGCCGTGACAAAATCCCGCGCAACGCGCGGACAACGCGCCAGTAAGGCGGCCGTCAAAGCCTAACCCGCCAACGCCTTCTCGATCATCGCCCGCGTATTCGCCACGCCATACACCGCGATGAACGACCCAAAGCGCGGCCCCTGGCTCTGGCCGAACAGCACCTCGTAGAGCGCCTTGAACCAGTCGCGCAAGGGTTCGAACTGGTGCGTCTTGCCGATTTCGTAGACCTGGTTCTGCAGCTCTTCGGCCGTCGCATCCGGCGCAGACTTGCCGAGGAAATCGGCCAGCGCGCGTAACGCAATGCGTTCCTTGTCCGTCGGCGGACGGTACTGCTTCGTCGGCTTCACAAAATCGTGGTAGTAGGCGATGGCGAAACCTACCATGGCGTCGAGCCGCAGGTTCTTCTCCGGGCTGGCGGCCGGGGCGTAGTGGCGGATGAACCCCCACAGCTTGTCCTTGCTCTCCACGCCCGCCCCGCTGACCAGATTGATCAGCAGCGCGAAGGAAATTTCCTTCGGCTTGCGCTCGCCGTTGCCAGGCTCCAGCACGTCCGGCGTGGGCGGATTGCCGCCATGGATGTGCCAGACCGGATTGATCAGCCGCTCTTCTGGCGTCTGCGTCTGGTAGGCCTTGAGATTGTCCGCATACTCATCGACATGCTTGGGTATGACGTCAAAGTGCAGCTTCTTGGCCTCGCGCGGGCGATTGTACATGAAGAGCGCGAGGCTCTCCGGGCTGGCGTATTTGAGCCAATCGTCGATGGTCAGGCCATTGCCCTTGGACTTGGAAATCTTCTGGCCCTTGTCGTCAAGGAACAGTTCGTAGACGAAGTGCTCCGGCGGCGTGCCGCCCATGGCCTTGCAGATGCCGTCGTAGACCGGGGTGTTGGGCTGATGGTCCTTGCCGTACATCTCGAAGTCGACGCCGAGCGCGGCCCAGCGGGCGCCGAAGTCAGGCTTCCATTGCAGCTTTACCTTGCCTCCGGTTACCGGGAGCGTCGTCTCGACGCCGTCCTCGTCGTCGAAGGTGATGGTGCCGGCCTTGCCGTCCACGGCCTTGAGCTGGACGTACAGAACCCGTCCGCTCTTGGGCGAGATCGGCAGGAAGCAGCTGTAGGTCGCCTGCCGCTCCTCGCCCAGCGTCGGCAGCATGATGTCCATGATGTCCTGGTAGCGCTCGGCCGCGCGCTTCAGCGAGGCGTCGAGCTTGCCGGACTGGTAGTATTCGGTGGCGCTGGCGAAGTCGTAGTCGAACTGGAAGGTGTCGAGAAAGCGCCGCAGCATCGCGTTGTTGTGGTGGCCGAAACTCTGGAACTCACCGAAGGGATCGGGCACGCTGGTCAGCGGCCGATGCAGGTTCTCCTTCAGCATGGCCTGGTTCGGCACGTTTTCCGGCACCTTGCGCATGCCGTCCATGTCGTCGGAAAAGCACAAGAGCTTGGTCGGATACTTGTCCTGCGTCAGCAGCCGAAAGGCGTTGCGCACCATGGTGGTACGGGCCACTTCGCCGAACGTACCGATATGCGGCAGGCCCGAGGGGCCATAACCGGTTTCGAACAGCACCAAACGCGGCTTGGGATCTTTCCTGCCCTTCTCTTCGCGCTGCAGACGGGCGACAATTTTCCGTGCCTCCTCGAACGGCCAGGCCTTGCTGGTTTGTGCGGCGGCGCTCAGCGATAGGTCGAGCGTGGGCAGACCCGCCTTGGCCGTGACGACGGCGGTCTTGGCAGGCTTCGGCGTCGCTTCGGCGACAGCGGCTTCGGCTCTGGCAGGAGCGGGCGTCATAGGCGTTCGGGCCACGGGGTCGCGCTTTCGGAATGCAGGGCTGATGTTGCACCGCACGCTAAAGGTGGTGCTGCATGGCGTCAATCCACCGTGCCGCAGGGCGCGGGCTTGCAATCGCGCGTCGGCGCAGCTAATCCTCGCCCCAGGTCGCCGACATAGCTCAGCGGTAGAGCATCCGCTTCGTAAGCGGGAGGTCGGGGGTTCAAATCCCTCTGTCGGCACCAGTCAGCAGCCTAGAAACAAGACTTGGAATGCAGATTTCCCACTCATAGTCGAGTTGGGGGTGTTCTGGTGCTGGGTGCAATGCAATTTTTTACCAGCAACATCAGGGGTTGCACTTGGCCTGTGCGCGCAACCGCAAAAGCCGTTCTCTTGGGCGGCTGAAACCGCTAGGCTCGCACCCATGCAAACCGAGACCAAGCGACCGGCGCCCCCGTCAGGCCCCGGCGGCGATTATGAACGGCTACCCTATCTGTCGCTGCCCTTTGCCTATACGCAGCCATCGCACCTGGCGGCCCTGGCGACCCTGCATGGCCTTGCCGCGCCCGCGCCCGAGCGCGCCCGCGTGCTGGAATTGGGTTGCGCTTCGGGCGGCAACCTGCTGCCGCTGGCCGCGCGGTTTCCCGAGGCCCGCTGCCTCGGACTGGATCTGTCGGAGCGGCAGATCTCGGATGGCAAGCGCAAGATCGCGGCGCTTGGCCTCGGCAACATTGAGCTGCGCCAAGCCAACATCCTCGACTTTGTCCCCACCGCAGGCAGTTTCGATTATGTGATCTGCCACGGCGTCTACAGTTGGGTGCCGCCCGTCGTACAGGCCGCGATCCTGCGCGTCGCCAGCACCGCGCTCAGTGTCACCGGCATGGCGGCCATCAGCTATAACGTGCTGCCAGGGTGGCATTTGCGCCATGTCTTGCGCGATATCTTCTTGCACCACGCCGGCAAAACCGGATCGCCGCAGGAACGCGTCGCCCGGGTGCGCGAATTGCTGCCGAAACTGGCCGATGGCGCTCGGTCCTCACAGCCCGCCGGCGCGGCGCCCTACGGCGACGTGCTCCGTCACGAAGCCTTGCAGCTGGCAAAGATGCCATCGTCCTACATTCTCGGCGAGTTCCTGGCCGACTACAATTTGCCCTGTTCGTTCCAGACCTTTTCGGCGGCTGCAGCTGGCCATGGCCTCAGCTACCTGTGCGAAGCCGACCTCGGCTCCACTGCGCGGTCGCTGCTGACGCCGCAGGCACGCAAGACCGTTGCCGAAATCGCTGCCGGCGACGCCGCCACCACCGAGCATTATCTGGACATGTTCTCTGGCCGCCCGTTCCGCCGCTCGATCCTGGTGTCATCGCTGCGCCAGGGCGCGCGCGCGCCCGCGCTCCAACCGGCGACCCTGCGAACCTTGTATATCTCAAGCCCTCTCAAGCCCAATCCGGCCGCGAGCCAGGGCGACGTGCTGGCCTTTTCCGACGATCACGGACAGTCCATTTCCACCCGGTCTCCGGCCATCGGCGCAGCCCTCCGGCGGTTGGCGGCAAGCTATCCAGACAACGTAGCGGTAACTGCCGTCGTGGCGAACGCGGGGGACGAGACCAATGTGTTGCGTGCCTTGCTCAATCTGCTGCTCGAAGGCCGTGCCACGCTGTCGGCCTTGCCGCTCCGGGTCGGGGCGGCAAGTGATGCGAAGCCCAAGGTCTGGCCGCTCGCCCACGCCGAGGCCGTTGCGGGACTGCCCGGCGTCACCAGCCTGCGCCATGTCACAGTCGCCGTCACCAAGCCTGCGCGCCAGATCGCGGTGCAGATGGACGGCGCGCGCGACCGTATTGAACTGACGCAATGGTTGATCGCTGCGATCGAGCGCGGTGAGATTACGGTCCCGGCTGAGGACACGGGCCAAAGCGCCGCAAGCGTCGCCGCCAAGCTCCTTGACGATACGCTGCAGCACTTGGCAGGCTGTGCGGTTCTGGAACCGGCGCCGAAATCCACCTGATGGCAGTTACTTTGGCTGGCCCGCCGCCACTTTCAACGCTTTGCCGGCCAACGCTGGCTCGGCCGCGTCGCCGCTGGCGGCCTGTGTCGGCCAAGCCCGGGCGGCGTTGCATTCAGTCTCGCCGGCCGCCCAGCGCTCGACATCCGCCTGCATCTTGCCGGCAAAGCCATCCGCGATGCGCCCATTGTCGATGGCAATCGTGGTCGAGGCCTCGCCAGACGGTGTGAGCGACATCGAATAGGCGACCCGCCCGCGATCGCCCTTTACGCCCGCCGCGGCGTTTTTCTCAAAGATCACGATGCTGACCGCGCCGCCGCGCGCCTCGGGACTGGCGTCTGCGGTGAACAAGTAGCCCTGCTGCAGCGGGGCGGGAGCGCTCAGCCAGCAGGCCTTGGCTAGGCGCGCCAGCTTGACATAAACGTCGACCGGCCGTCCCGGCGCGCTGATGCCGAAACCCGGCAACGTAGGGAGCCCGACCATCGACACGTTCGCGCCCTCCGGCGCCGCGCCGCCACCTGCAGCACAACCGGCCAACATGACGGCAAGCGCCAACGCGCCCGTGACTCGGGTCCAGGACGTCACGCAGGCAGATGTCTGTCCAGATCTCGTCAACGGGTCCCCCGCACGTGCCCCTGAGTCGGCGCCATCTTGGCCGTCCCGATCCCATCCGGCAACCGGTTTTCCCAGGTTGATTGGAGCAATCGCTTGCCCGTCGCCCTCACCGCAGCGGTGGCCTTTCGCCACGCACCAGCGTGGTCGGGCGGTGCGCGACTTCGACCCGGCCTGCGATACCCAGCGACAGCCCGAGCCCGATCAGCAGCGAGAACAGCGAGGTGCCGCCGTAGGATATCAGCGGCAGCGGCACGCCCACCACCGGGGCCAGCCCCACCACCATGGCGATATTGACGAACACATGCAGGAACAGCGAGGTCGCGACCCCGGCGATCAGCAGCCTGGCGAACACGGTCTTGGCGCGCAAGGCCAGTAGGATCAGGCACCACACCAGGGCCAGGAACAACAGGATCAGCACCATCGAACCGATAAAACCGGTCTCCTCGGCCCAGAGCGCAAAGATGAAATCGGTGTGCTTTTCGGGTACGAAATCGAGCTGGGTCTGCGTGCCCTGCAAAAACCCCTTACCGGCATAACCGCCGCTGCCCAGTGCGATCTTGGACTGGTAGATCTGGTAGCCCTTGCCGAGCGGATCGATACCGGGGTCCCAGAACACTAGCAGACGCTGCTTCTGGTAGCCATGCAGCAGCGTCCAGGACAGCGGCGCGGCAATCCCGATGAGAGCGACTCCAGCGGCCAGATAGTGCAGCGCCGTCCCCGAGAGCACGATCAGCATCAGGCCAGTCATGCCGAGCAGCAGCGCCGTTCCGAGGTCAGGTTGCTTCAGGATGAGTATCATCGGCATGGCCACCAGGACGAGCGGCGCCAGCACGGCCAGCGGGTGCGAGATCAGCCGCCCAGGCAGGTCGTGGAAATAGCGCGCCAGCACCAGGATGAGCGCAAACTTCATGATCTCGGACGGCTGCAGGCTGAGCGGGCCCAGCACCAGCCAGCGCTGCGCACCGAGCGCCTGGGTGCCGCGCAGCATCACCGCCAGCACTAGAAAGAGAGCGACGCCGTAGGCCGGATAGGCCAACTGCATCCAGAGTTTGCCCGGTGCCAGCATGAGCGCGAACATGACGCCAAAGCCGATGATAAGCCGCGTGACATGGCGCATGGCCCAAGGATCCATGGAGCCGCCAGCGACGGAATAGAGTGTTGCCACGCCGATGCCGCCAATAATCGCGGCCAGCGGCGGGATCAGCCAAGGTATGGGGGTGGCCCAAGCGCCGTGCGGCTCGCGATAGGATTTGGGGAAAGCGAGCGGCATCAATTATCCTTCCCGGTTCGGTCGTCCGGGCGGGGTGGCGTAGGAGCCCGGCCGGCTGCCGGGATCGCGGGCTAGCAGATCAGCCAACACGTCGCGCGCCAGGGGGGCCGCCGCCCGCGATCCACCGCCGCCATGTTCGACCACGGCCGCCACCGCATAGCGCGGCGCCTCGGCGGGCGCATAGCCCACGAACAGCGAATGATCGCGCAGCAGTCGCGACACCGCCTCGTTCGGCACCCCTTGCGAGGCGCGCGCTACTTGCGAGGTGCCGGTCTTGCCTGCCACGACGATTCCGGGCAGCGCGGCGCTGCCGGCCGTACCGTTCGGTTCGTTGACGACGCCAATCAGGCCGTTGCGCACCGCATCGAGCGCGGCGCGACTGAACGGCAGCGCTTCTACGGCGGCGTCTCTTGGGCGAACCGCGCCGCCGTGGCGGATCAGTTTGGGCGGCAGCTTAAGGCCGCTGGCCAGGCGCGCCGTCATGACCGCCAGCTGCAGCGGCGAGGCAACGACAAATCCTTGACCGATGCCGGCCTGCACGGTCTCCCCACCAAGCCAGGGACGCGCGTGCATCTTCAGCTTCCAGGCCGGGTCTGGCATGACGCCGGCGCGCACGCCGGCCAGGCCGATATCGTGCACCACGCCGAAGCCCAGCTCGCGCGCTGCCGCCGCCAGCTTGTCGATGCCGGTGAGCCGCGCGGTCTCGTAGAAAAAGACGTCGCAGGATTCCGTCAGCGCCTGGTGCAGTTCCAAGGTGCCATGGCCACCTGCCTTCCAGCAGCCGAAGGTCTGCCCGCCATAGTCGTAGCTGCCGGTACAGGTTACGCGCGTCGTCGGCGTGATAGCGCCTGACGACAGTCCAGCCAACGCGGTCACGATCTTGAAGGTGGAGCCGGGTGGATATTGTCCGCGCACCGCCTTGTTCACCAAGGGATCGCCGTCCTCGGCCTGCAGCTTTTGCCAGTTGGCGGCGCTGATGCCGGTCATGAACTGGGCCGGATCATAGCCAGGCGTCGAGGCCAGCGCGAGAATCTCCCCCGAGCTGACATCAATGGCGACCACCGCGGACCAATCGTCCGACTTCATTCGGTTGCGAACGAAGCGTTGGCTTTCGGCGTCGATGGTCAGCATCAGATGCTGGCCGGCCTCGCCTGGCACGCGCTCGAGTTCGCGCACGACCCGGCCGCGCGCGTCGACCTCGCGCCGGACCAGGCCAGGCGTGCCGCGCAGCACCGACTCCATGCCTAATTCCACGCCGGATTTGCCGACGCGCTGACCGGTCAGCCGCAACGCCGGGTCCTTGTCCGCCTCTACCGCATCGGCGCGGCCGACATAACCGACGACGTGGCAGTTTTCCGCGCCGTGATCGTAACGGCGCAACCAGCCAGCCTGGGTCTCCACCCCTGGCAGTTGGGGGGTCAATACGTTGATCCGGGCAAATTCCTCCCAGGTTAGATTGTCCTTGATCAGAACAGGCAGCAGCCGATTCTGTTTCGTTGCGACATCGAGCAGCCGTTGCCGGTCTTCGTCCCCCAGGGCGATGATCCTGTCGAGCCGCTGCACCGTGCCCTTCAGATCGTCGGCCAGGTCCGGAATGAGCACCGCCTGCAGGTTTTCCAGGCTCTCGGCCAGCACCACGCCGAAACGATCGCGGATGCCGCCGCGCACCACGGGCAGGTTCTGGGTGTTGATGCGGTTGGCCTCGGCCAGCAGGCGGTAGCGCGGCGAATAGGTGATCTGCAATTCGTAAAGGCGAGCGGCCAACAGTCCAATCAATCCGCCCTGCAGCCCGCCCATGACTAAAGCCCGGCGCGTGAAGCGGCCGGCCAAGACCTGTGCTTCTTCGCCCTTAAGCAGCGGGCGCGGCATAAGCCAGCGCAGCATCCAGATCAGCAGCCGCTGGCGCCGGGCGCGGAAGGTAAGGCGCGTCCGGGTCACAACCAGTCATCCTGCGCATTGGACGTGCGCTCAAGCGTGTAGCCGACGGCCCGCTCCAGGGGCGCCAGTACATAACTGATGACGGGATAGGCGCCGAACGCCACCACGCCACCGATCATCAGGGGCCGCAGCGGCATGGCCTTCAGGAAGAACAAGGATGACAGCACCCAACTCAGGACTGACACCAGCAGCAGGGTCGCGGCGAACAACAGCAGCGCCGCCACGCCGTCACGCCGCCCGCCATTCCAGACCGGTCCATAGACGGCGACGGCATAACCGATGAGAAAATTCAGCGCCCAGAACCCAAGCGGACCGTCGCTGGCAAGATCGGTCAAAAGCCCGAACAGAAACACCAGCGGTGAGGGCAACTGGCCTGGGCGGCGCAGGCCCCAGAAGAAGATGACGCCCAGCGCGATCAGCGGCAGCGCCAGCGCAATGCTGGCGGGCGCGCCCCAGGGCAGCGAAGCGCAAATGACCGCGATCAGGCTGACGGCCACCGGGGTGAGCAAATAGGCTTTATGCAGCATGACTTGGCAGTCCGAAACCCGCTGACGGTATAAAGTCGTTGTCATACCGTGTGTTGAGCACGGCCAAGGACGCTATCGAATGCAATACCTAACGCGGGATCATGGCAATTCGTGTCTGCTTGTTATATCTCGACTGCACGGGGGTGACGTCCTTCTCCCTTTGGGAGAAGGTGGCGCCCCCTGCGCGGAAGCGCAAAAGCATATGGGGCGCCGGATGCGGGGGGCGGCGGTGTGGGTGAGCACGCCCGGCGCGTCAGCCCCCGGGCGGCAATCCCTCATCCGCCCTTCGGGCACCTTCTCCCAAAGGGAAAAGGGCAATCCGCTCGCGTTGGCGCGGATGACCAAGTTGGATTTAACGCGACCTTGCCGCGACCGTCTCGCCGGATGTGGCACCAGCTCCGCCATTGGCCAGTTCCAAGCCCGGCGCGGCATAGAACAGCACACTGGCGAAATCGACCTGATCGAGTTTGACGCGCGGGGCGACTCTGAACGATTGATCGGCCTTCACCACTTGGCCGATCGGCAGGCCGCGCGGCAGCAGCCCGTCCTGGCCCGAGGTCTTGATCTCGTCGCCGACTGCGATGGTCTTGTCGGAGGGCAGGAATTCCAGCACCGGCGGGCTGTCGGCGTCGCCGCGCATGATAGCGCGCACGGCCTCGGCGCCGATCTCGACCGGGACGCGGCTGTTGATGTCGGTGAACAGCAGCACGCGTGCCGAACGGTCCCCGGTTTCGACAATGCGGCCAACGAAGCCCTCGCTGTCGACAACGGCATAACCGTTGGTCACGCCCTGGGCGCGGCCGATGTTGATGAGCGTTGTGTGCACGAACGGGCTGCGGCCATCAGCGATGACGCGGCCGGTGGCGAACCCATAGCTGGAATCATCCACCGCCAGCAGCAGCTTGCGATAGTCGCGCACTTCGGTTTCAAGCTCTTGGGCTCGCCAACGCCATTGCTTGAGCTGCTGATTCTCGGCCTTCAGGTGATCCATCTCGGTCATCAGATCGAGATAGGCATTGAGCTGGTGGCGCAGGCGCCGGGCGGCATAGACCGGCTGCGCCGCCGCCTCCAGGACTGGCGACAGCAGGTCCATCGACGCCGCGCGGAAACTGCGCAGGCCCTTGTGCTCGACGCGTTCCAGGATCAGCAGCACGCCCGAGGCAAACATCAGCATCAAAAGCACGGCAAGCCGGATCGGCCCGGCAGCGCGAACGCGCGGGCGATCCCTGCTCAGTCCGTCCTTGCGCAATACGGTCACGGCTGATGCCAAAGTCACAAAATGTCTTCCACGCTGCCAAAGAAGCGAGGTCGCTTCCCACACCCGCACCGGGTTCGCTTGTACCAAAGAATGCCGTGCGATGACAGGGGCTGTCATGCCGGCCGGATCAGGAACTCCTCGTATTCTCCGTGAGATTCCAACACTTTCCCGCAGCCCAGCACGACGCTCTGCAGGGGATTGGGGGCGAGGAAGAATTTCACTCCGGTGCGCCGCTGCAGGTCGTCGCCAAGCTTGTCCAGCAGCGCCCCGCCGCCGGTGAGGCAGATGCCGCGATCGACGATATCGGCGGCAATTTCGGGCGGCAGTTGCTCCAGCGTGCGCTGGATGGCCTCGGCGATGGTCTCGATTGGGCTGGCGAGCGCCAATGCAATGTCGGCGGGTTTCAGCACCACCTCGGTCGGCAGGCCGCGGCGAATATCGCGGCCGCGGATAAAGACATCCACCGCCTTGCCGTTGACATGTGGAATAGCGGCGCCCGCTTCCAGCTTGATGCGCTCGGCATTGCCTTCGCCAACCAACAGATTGTGCTGGCGACGCACGAAACGCATAATCGCCTCGTCCATGGCGTTGCCGGCGCAGCGGATCGAGATGGCGCTGATAACGCCGCCCAACGCCATAACCGCGATGTCGGTGGTGCCGCCGCCGATATCGACCACCATCGAGCCCTTTGGCTCGTGCACCGGTAGGTCCGCCCCCAGCGCGGCGGCGATCGGCTCTTCGATCAGCATGGCGCGGCGGGCGCCAGCCGAGAGGGTGGATTCATAGATGGCGCGGCGTTCGACCGGTGTCGATGAGGCCGGCACGCAGACCAGCACGCGCGGGCGCAAAAATCCCATGGTGCGCTTGGCGCGCTTGATGAACTGGCGCAGCATCTCTTCGGCGGCGACGAAATCGGCGATCACGCCGTCGCGCATTGGCCGGATGGTCTCGATGCCGTCGGGCGAGCGGCCCAGCATCAGCTTGGCGTTGGCGCCGACGGCAATCACTTCGCGCACGCCATTGCGGGTACGAATGGCGACTACCGATGGTTCGTCCAGCACCACGCCGCGGCGCGGCACATAGACCAGTGTGTTGGCCGTTCCCAGATCGACGGCCAGGTCGTCGTTGAAGCCTCCGATCAGGCCCTTCATCATCGCCAACGGCCGCCCCGATTGCTTATGCCTAACAAAACGTTGACCAATCTCAGGGAAGCCTACAGCAATTCCCGCGCCATGTTGAGAGTTTCGCGATTGTGGGTTTCTTTGACCCTCTCTGGTTCGCCAACATGGCGCTGCCGCACACGCAACGGCTTCCAGTATCGTCACCCTCGCGTAGGCGAGGGTGACGAGTGGTTGGTGTCGGGCGGCCAACTACCCCGCCGACCGCTTGACCTCGCCGATCAAGTCGCGCTGCATCAGTTTGTTGAGCGCGCCGATGTAGGCTTTGGCCGAAGCCGCCAGCGTATCAGGATCGGCGGCGCGCGAGCTGACGCTGCGCCCACCCTGCTCCAGCCGCACGCTCACCTCGGCTTGGGCGTCGGCCCCAGCCGTGACGGCGTTGACGTGATACAGCTCCAGCTTGGCCTCATGCGGGATCAGCAGCTTGATGGCGTTGAACATGGCGTCCACCGGACCGTTGCCCTGTGACTGCACGGTCTTATGCGTGCCTTCGATGTCCAGCGTTATGGTGGCCGATTGCGGCCCCATGGTGCCGGCCACCACCAGCAGCGAGATCAGCTTCACGCGATCCGACGCGGTGGCGATGCGTTCGTCCACCAGCGCCTCGATGTCCTCGTCGTAGACGTGCTTCTTGCGGTCGGCCAGCGCCTTGAAGCGGTTGAAAGCATCCTCGAAGGCGTTCTCGCCAAGCTCGTAGCCAAGGTCCTTCAGCTTGGTCTTGAAGGCGGCGCGCCCCGAATGCTTGCCCATCACCAGCGAGGTTTTCGACACGCCCACCGATTCCGGCGTCATGATCTCGTAGGTGCTCTGGTTCTTCAGCATGCCGTCCTGGTGGATGCCGCTCTCGTGCGCAAAGGCGTTCCGGCCAACGATGGCCTTGTTGTATTGCACCGGGAACGAGGTGGCTGCCGACACCAGTTTTGACGCGCGATTGAGCTGCTTGGCGTCGATGCGCGTCTCATAGGGCAGCACGTCCGAGCGGGTACGGATGGCCATCACGACCTCTTCCAGCGCGGCATTGCCTGCCCGTTCGCCGAGACCATTGATGGTACATTCCACCTGCCGCGCGC
>Ga0209069_10001361_pt1 | contig 12325 bp, 13 predicted proteins | sample Str013_2_FD_187202 | JGI IMG/M metagenome (GOLD analysis project Ga0209069, IMG submission 187202) | Freshwater sediment microbial communities in response to fracking from Pennsylvania, USA - Straight Creek_MetaG_SC_2013 (SPAdes) (version 2) | ecosystem: Environmental > Aquatic > Freshwater >...
GCGGTTGATCGTCGCCAAGTCGGCTGAACCAGCAACTGAAGCAGGCCGGCGAAGAATCCCTCACGAACTCCTCAACTCACCGGCGAACCCGCCGATCGGTAGAGCAACAAGCTCACGGCCTGTGTGTCCCGCTCCAAACCTGCCCCCCGTGCGGAGTGGAGGACCCGGCCGTGGGCGCTTTCGCGTCCAAGACCGCGTTCGCCCGGCGCGGCTGTTAGACACCTCGCCGTGACTCCTCCCCGTCCCCGTCGCACGCTCGTGACCGCCGTCGCGGCGCTCGGCGCGGCGGCGGCCGCGGCAACAGCGGCCTCGTTGTCAGTCCGTGCCCGGCGGCGCCGCGGCCGCGACCGGGCGGTGACGGCCACGGGGCGAGCCGCCCGTAACGTCGAAGTCGCTCGCCTCGGTGCGCGGTTGAGCACGACGTACGCCACGACCGCGGCGCGCAAGGTGTTCGCATCGGCCGAGCGGCGCGTCGAGCTCGATCACGAACGAGAGCTGCGCACCGCCGAAGACATCGCCGCGACGCTCGGTCAGCTCAAGGGCGCACTGATGAAGATCGGCCAGATGGCTGGCTACCTCGACGAGGGGATGCCCGAGCCGTTGCGCATCGCGCTCTCGTCGTTGCAAGCGCAAGCACCACCGATGTCGGCTGAGCTCGCGGCGCAGGTCGTCACGGCCGAGCTCGGCGCGCCGCCCGAGCAGTTGTTCGTCGAATGGGATCCGATGCCATTGGCGGCGGCGTCGATCGGTCAGGTCCACCGGGCGTTGTGGCGAGACCCGACAACGGGCGATGAGCGAGCCGTCGCCGTCAAGGTCCAGTACCCCGGCGTCGATGTCGCCATCGCCGCCGACCTCGACAACACCGACCTCATCGGGACGCTGTTCGCGCAAGCGTTCAAAGGGCTCGATCCGGCGCCGATGGTCGCCGAGCTGCGCGCCCGGATCGGCGAAGAGCTGGACTACCGGATCGAGGCCGCCAACCAGCGCCTCTTCGCCGACTACTACCGCGGCCATCCCTTCGCACACGTTCCCGACGTCATCGACGCGCTGTCGGCGCAGCGCGTCCTCACCACCGAGCTCGCCATCGGCGCGTCTTGGAACGAGGTGCTGACGTGGGACCAACACCAGCAGGACCTCGCTGCGGAAACGATCTTCCGCTTCGTGTTCCGCTCGCTCTACCGGTTCCGCGCCTTCAACGGCGATCCTCATCCCGGCAACTACCTCTTTCGCGCCGACGGACGCGTCACGTTCCTCGACTTCGGTCTCGTCAAGCACTTCACGCCCAACGAGATGCAGACGTTCATGGCAATGATCACCTCGGCGGTGATCGAGCCCGATTGGGCCCGCTTCCGTGCGATCACCGAACGCGCCGGTTTGCTGCGCGCCGGAGCCCCAGTCACGACCGAGGCGGTCGGTGAGTACTTCGGTCACTTCTACGACGTCGTGCGCGAGGACAAGGTCGTCACGTGGTCGCCCGAGTACGCCAGCGCGACGGTCCGCCAGACGTTCGACCGCGAGTCGCCGATCGCCCACTACGCAACCGTGCCCGCCGCATTCGTGATCATCCAACGCATCAACCTCGGGCTGTACGCGCTGCTCGGTCGGCTGCGGGCAACCGGCAACTACCGCCGCATCGCCGAAGAGATGTGGCCGATGGTCAACGGTCCGCCTTCGACACCGATGGGCGAGGCGGAAGCCGGCTGGTTGTCGCACAACGACGCGACCATCTAGCAGACTCATCCGATGGCTGATCACGTCGTCCAACCGCGCCCTGCCGTCGCTGCGTTGCCTGCGTACAAGCCGGGCAAGTCGGCCGAAGCGGCGATGGTGGAGCACGACCTCGACGCCGCCATCAAGCTCGCCTCGAACGAGAACCCGTTCGACCCGTTGCCATCGGTCGGCGACGCGTTGCGCGCCGCCGCCGGGCAGATGAACCGCTACCCCGATCACCGCGCCACCGCCGTGCGCGAGGCGTTGGCGTCTCGCTTGGCGTTGGCGACCGAGCAAGTCGCCATCGGATGCGGCTCGGTGGGTCTCTTGCAACAGCTTGCGCTCACCTACGTGCAGGTGGGCGACGAGGTCGTCTACGGCTGGCGCAGCTTCGAGGTCTACCCGATCTACGTCCAGACCGTCGACGGCATCAGCGTGCAGGTCCCGAACCTAGCGACGCAACACCTCGACATGGCTGGCGTGCGCGCCGCGATGAACGAGCGGACGCGGATGGTGCTCGTCACATCGCCCAACAACCCGACCGGCACTGCGGTCACGAGCGCGCAGCTCGTTGCCGTGTTGCAGGCCGCGCCACCCGATTGTCTCGTCGTGCTCGACGAGGCGTACCACGAGTACGTCACCTCGCGCGACGCGCCCGACGCGCTGGCGCTGCTCGCCCGCTATCCGAACTTGGCGGTCTTGCGGACGTTCTCGAAGGCCTACGGATTGGCCGCGTTGCGCATCGGCTACTTGCTCGCCCATCCCGACGTGATCTCAGCCGTCGACCGCGTCCTGATCCCGTTCGCCGTCAACGGCTTGGCACAGGCGGGCGCGCTGGCGTCACTGGTCGCCGACGCCGAGCTCCACGACCGTGTGCGCAGCGTCCTCGCCGAGCGCGACCGCGTCGTCGCCGCGCTGTCGGCGCGTGCGCTCACGGTTCCCGACGCCCAAGCGAACTTCGTGTGGTTGCCAGCGGGCACCAACGCGCTGGCGCTGGCCGCCGGGCTAGAGCGTCGCGGCGTCGTCACCCGACCGTTCGCCGGAGAAGGCGTGCGCATCACCATCGGCTCCGCAGCCGAGAACGACAAGATGCTCGCCGCGTTGGACGACGTGATGACGAGCGTCGATCTCCACTCTGCCTGGCTGTGAGGCCGGTAAGACGCCTCAACTCATATATGAGATATGCTGATAGCAGGCAAGGAGGTAGCCAGCATGGCCGCTCGTGATGACTTGGACGCCCTGATCGACGACATCAGCGTCAGCGACCCCGGCGTCCATGATCGGGTGGCGGCTGCGCTACAGCGGCGTGCACTGGCCAGGGATCTCGCTGATCGGCGTCGAGCAGCCTGCCTCACGCAAGCCGAGATCGCCGAGCGAATGGGTACCAGTCAGGGGCAGATCGCACGGTTCGAGTCTGGTGCGGACACCCGGCTATCGACCGTCGGCCGCTACGCGTCGGCCCTCGGGCTTGCCGTCACGTGGACGATCCACGCGCCGCCAGCGCCGGCGCGGCCGTCCGGTTCGCCAGCCCGCCGGTCGAGGTCGATGCGCCCTGCTTCAGCAGCCTGACCCGGCCTCCTGGACTCCCTACCCTAAACACTACGCATCGCTCGCCACCTCAACCGAGGGCTGGTCCGACGATGGGCAACACCGGCTTTGGCCGTGGGCGTCGTATCTCTTGGCCCGACTCGGCGAGACGTACGATGGCTTCGAAGAGCGTGTCGCCGGCGCGACGTCATGGGCTAACAAGCAGCAGCGCGTCCGCGACTTCGTGCTTCACCAAGGCCCGGTCGAATTCCGCATCGCCGACGTCCGGCGTGCCCTTCCCGGCGTCAGCGACAACACGATCCGCTTGGTGCTCGCTGAGTTGAAGGCGGCCGACCTCGTCGCAAACGACGGCACCGGACGGTCAGCATCCTGGCGGCGACGTCGTCGCGAGATCATTGCTTGAAGAGATGCGGCGATGCTCAGCACCAACGACACGTACGAGAGCGCGGTCCGGGTGCCGAAGGGGCCGGTCACCGCCTGCACGCCGAGGGTGTCGTCGGTGTCCGAAAGCCGATCACCGCGCGCATCGTGGCACTCTCGCACACGCGTTGCAGGCTGCTGCGGTCACGCGCGACAACGCTCTCATTTCACCTCATCTGTGGCATGCCACGAGTGAGGCAAAATGCGAGCGCGCTCGCGTAGAAGGTTTGTCATGCGGCGGCGTCACGGACACAAGGACGAGGACGACGGCGGCCGATGCGGCGCGCCGAGTTCTACGTCGGACCTACGGAGGCGCTCGGCCGCAGCGGCGAGTCGACGTCACGATCTCGGGCGCGTTCGCGCTCAATCCAGCGAGCGGCCCACCAGCCGGGTGGGCGGCTGCGGTCGAGATCGGCGATCGGTTGGCCCGACCCGGCGACGTTGTCGAACTCGCCCCTGCCTTGCGCTTCGGCGATCAGGCGCTCGGCGATGACCTCGGCGATGTCCACGCCGCGACGCTATCCGCGGCGCCGACACGCATGGCAACAGCAAGCGCAGCATCGACTACGGCGGCGCCGAAGCGGCGACCGGGCCGGCGTGTCAACCGTTCGACCGGGCCGCTGACGCTGACGGCGGCGACGACCACGCCGGAGGGATCACGAACCGGAGCCGACACAGAGCATGCTCCCGCTTCGCGCTCTTCGACAGACTCGGCCCAACCGGCCGCCGTGAGCACGGGACGATCGGCCAACACCTTGCCGGCGGAGCCACGATCGAGCGGCATGAGCAAGCCTTCGGCGACGATCCAACGCAGCGCATGGGGCGACTGCAACGAGACGACGCACCGCCGACGCTCACCTTCGCGAACATAGAGCTGCACGCTCTCGCCGGTCGACACTCGAAGCGCCTCGAGCACCGGACGCGCCGCTTCGGCCAACGGGAACTGCTCGGCCGCCGCCCGGCCGAGGCCGACGAGGCGCAAGCCCAATCGGTAGCGGCCGTCGTCGTCTCGACGCACGAGCCCGTGGTCTTCGAGCGCGCTGGCCAGCCGATGCGTCGTCGCCCGTGGCAGCGCAACAGCGTCGACCAGTTGTGCCAACGAGTGCGGCCCGCCTTCGAGCGCGGCAAGCACGACAACGGCCTTGTCCAAGACTCCGACGCCGCTTACACTGCGTTCCACGGGGCGAGCGTATCGTCCCAGAATGTGAGACGGCAAGATGGGAACAACCCTTCCGCAGAAGGTCTGGGACAGCCACGTCGTGCACTCGGCACCGGGCGAAGCTGACCTGCTCTACATCGACCTCCACCTCGTCCACGAGGTCACTAGCCCGCAGGCGTTCGACGGCCTGCGGCTGACGAAGCGCAAGGTCCGCCGACCCGACCTGACCATCGCCACTGAGGACCACAACGTCCCGACGGCCAACATCGATCAACCGATCGCCGATCCGATCAGCGCCCGCCAGGTCGAGGTGCTGCGCGAGAACACCGCCGAGTTCGGGATAACGAACTACCCGATGGGCGACCCCGGCCAAGGCATCGTTCATGTCATCGGACCCGAGCAAGGTCGCACCCTGCCGGGGATGACCGTCGTCTGCGGCGACAGCCACACCGCGACGCACGGCGCGTTCGGTTCGCTGGCGTTCGGCATTGGCACGTCAGAGGTGGAGCACGTCCTCGCCACCCAGACACTGCCGCAGAGCCGGCCGAGGTGGATGGCGATCAACGTCGACGGCGAGATGCCCGGCAACGTCACCGCCAAAGACGTTGTCCTCGCCATCATCGGTCGGCTCGGTACCGGCGGCGGCATCGGCCACGTGCTCGAGTACCGCGGTTCGGCGATCCGCGCCCTGAGCATGGAAGGGCGGATGACGGTGTGCAACATGTCGATCGAAGCGGGCGCTCGCGCCGGGCTCGTCGCCCCCGACGACATCACCTTTGCCTACCTCGAAGGCCGCGCTCACGCGCCGAAGGGCAAGGCGTGGGAGCAAGCGCTCGACTACTGGCGCACGTTGCGCAGCGATGCCGACGCGATGTGGGACTCGCAGATCACGATCGATGCAACGCACCTGCGCCCACACGTCACGTGGGGGACGAACCCCGGTCAAGTGACGACGATCGACGACGCGGTGCCTGACCCATCGACGATCGCCGACGCCAACGAACGCGACGCTGCCGAGCGCGCGTTGGCGTACATGGGCTTGACGCCGGGCACGCCGATCCGTTCGATCTCGGTCGACACGGTGTTCATCGGCTCATGCACGAACAGCCGGATCGAAGACTTGCGCGCCGCGGCGGCGGTGCTCGATGGCCGCAAGGTGACGGTGAAGCGGGTGATGGTCGTGCCCGGCAGTCACGCCGTGAAAGCGCAAGCCGAAGCCGAGGGCCTCGATCGCATCTTCCGCGCCGCCGGTGCGGACTGGCGCGAACCGGGCTGTTCGATGTGCCTGGCGATGAACCCCGACAAGCTCGCCGTCGGCGAGCGTTCGGCGAGCACGTCGAACCGCAACTTCGAAGGTCGCCAAGGACGGGGCGGTCGCACGCACCTCGTCTCCCCCGCCGTCGCCGCCGCCACTGCCGTTGCCGGCACGTTCTCGAGCCCGGAGGACCTGCGATGAAAGCCGTTCGTGCGATCTCGGGTCGCGGTGTGCCGTTGAAGCGATCCGACGTCGACACCGATCAGATCATCCCGGCCGAGTGGTTGAAGCGCGTCGAGCGCACCGGCTTCGAGAAGGGTCTGTTCTCGACGTGGCGCGACGATCGGAACTTCGTGCTCAACGACGAGCGCTACACGGGGGCCAGCGTGCTCGTCGCCGGAGCCAGCTTCGGCATCGGCTCGTCGCGCGAGCACGCCGTGTGGGCCATCCAGCAGGGCGGGTTCGACGCCGTGATCGCGCCGAGCTTCTCGGACATCTTCCGCAACAACTGCACGAAGAACGGGCTCGTACCGGTCGTCGTGTCAGAAGCAGTCGTGCAACGGTTGTGGGATCTGATCGAGGCCGACCCGGCGACGGAGATCACCGTCGACATGGAACGGTTGCTTGTCGAGGTGCCGTCCGCCGGTATCAGCGAACCATTCCCGATGGACCCGCCGACGCAACACCGGTTCTTGAACGGCCTCGACGACATCGGTCTCACACTGCAACTCGGCTCGGCGATCGACAACTTCGAAGCAGCCCGCCCAGCGTGGATGGGCGCGTAACGGCCCGACGGCTCGCGTCCGGTCGCGCTTGACGCGCCGAGGTCGGTTCAGCGGATCTGGTGCACCCCTGCTGCGTTGCCCCACGCCGTGTCGGCCGTGCACGCCTCGAGACCGGTCCGGTGCGACAGCGCGAGGCAGAGACGGTCGGCCAGCGAGAGTCCCTCGCCTCGCCGCCAGCGATGTGCGGCCCATTCGGCATCGGCGACCACGACCGGCTCGATCTCGATGTCGTAGCTGATGAGTAGAGCACGGGCGAGTGCCCAGTCACGTCCAGCGGCGAGGACCTTTTGTGCCACTTCAGACCAGTTCGCGGCGCCGCACGACGCGCCGGCGGCGAGACACTCCTCAACGGCGTCGGCGCCGTCCTCGCCCTGGAGGTACGCCAGCAACGCCGAGGCGTCGAGGACGGCCGTCACGCCGCATCTTCGGCGGCCGCGTTCTCGCGGCGCTCGGCCAGCAATTGTGTGACCAGGTCGGCGCCAGCGAGATCGTCGCGAACACGAGCCCGAAGCTGCTCGCGAGTGAGCAGAACGATGCCGGCCGCCGTGTCGAGCAACACGAGCGCGGTGCCGTCGCGCAGGCCGGCGCGTTCTCGTACCTCGGCAGGCACGACAATCCTGCCCCGGTCTCCCACAACCACAGAGTACGTCCCACTCATGTGTGGAGCATACCACGTCGCCGTGTGCGGCGGGACACGAGCACAAGCGAGCCGGCGGCGACGAGCAGCAGCGCGGCGGCTGTCACATCGGTGTAGCGCTTCAGCGATGCGTCCGACAGGACTCGGCGGGCCCGAGGAACGGGCACGGGATCGACGTTGACGACGAGTGACGCCGGACGCACGGCGGCTGCCGGACGATCGATCGTCAGTGTCGCTGCGAACGTGCCCGACGCCGGCAGATCGACGGTGCCGAACTCGAACGTGCCAACGGCGGGCGCCGGCGCGTCACGCGTGATCGGCGCACCGCCGGCCTGCGGCACGAGCGTCAGGTGCACGCCGGTGATCGCACCCGGCGGCGGCCGGCGGGTCGACACGATCAGCGCGCTGACGAGGTTCGGACCGGGACGGTTAGGGCGCACCGAGAGCTTGACGGTGAGGTCATCGAGCTGCTGCGCGACGGGCGACGGCGTTGGCGGCGGTGCTGGTTGGAACTGCGGGCCGTTGGCCGGCGGCGTCGCGCTGAGCGCGCCTCCGGCGATGACGATGGCGAGTGCCAGCGCGGCCTCGACGCCCAGGCTGCGATGACCGAGCCGGCCGCGTCCATGGCGCAGTGCGAGCGCGGCGGCGGCGGCGACGAGGAGCAACTTGGCCAGCAAGAGGGCGCCGTACCACGTCGTCAACAAGGCGCTGAGCGAAGCGACGCCGCGCCCCGACAGCAACAGGCCGGTGATCACCAGCGCCGCGAAGGCAGGCGCGCCGACGCGCCCGAAGGCGACGACAGGGGCGCGTCGCTCGTCGTCGGGCAGGGCGCGACGGGCAACGAGCACGACGGCAAGCGCGCCGGCCCACGCTCCCATCGCCGTCAGGTGGACGACGCGCAACGCGGCACCAACGGCGAACGCACCACCGGTTCCGGCGTGACCACCGACGGCCGTAGCGACGCATGCCGCGACGGCGAGGACGAGCAGACCGGCGGCGAGCTCATCGAGACGGCCACGGCGCCAACGAGCGAGCATCGTGTCGCTCAGCGCGCCCCCGACCATCGCCGCCAGCGCAATCGTGCCACCGCCGAGCACGGCCAGCACGAGAGCGCGCCGACCTATAGACGATGTCGTCAGAACGGTGCGCACCGTTCGCCCCCACGGGCTGCCGATGTCGACGATCTCCAAGACGACGAACACGGCCATCGCCGCGATCAGCGCCACACCGCCAACGCGAGCAAGTCCGAGCGCGCGTCGTGCCAGCACGACACCGCCGGCCACGGGCGCGACGAGAACGGCGACGACGATCGCGCCGACGAGCAGCCCGAGCGCGACGCGTTCGAGGGCGCGCGCGAACACCTCGGCCGGCCGCGGCGCGCTGAGCTTCGCGCCGGCCGGGACGAGCGCGGCGACGGCACCAACGCCGAACACGATGCTGCCGCTGGTGAGGTGGAGATCGATGGGATCGCGCACCTTGTAGCTGAGCAGGTAGGCACCGTCCGCGATCGGAGGCAAGGCGACGAGCAACTCGGTTCCGCTGGCGCCGGCCGTGACGCCGACGAGCGGCACCGGCTTCGCGCCCTTGGCCGTCAACGCCACCTCGGCCAAGGCGGGATCGACGCGCTCGTCGAATCGCAGGCGCCACTCGCTCGGCGCGCTCGCCAACACCGCTCCGTCAGCGGGCTGCGAACCAACGACGTTGACGTGGGCACTCGCAGCCAACGCCGGCAACAACACTGCGGCAACGACGGTGAGCAGCGCGACGATCGCATGGCGCACGCGTCGACAACCTCGTCGTGGCGCGCCATGCATCGTGTCGACGCTACCGGCAAGCTGCGAATCGTTGGCGTCGTTGGCGTCGTTGGCGAGGACGGCGAGGACGGCGCGGACGGTCAACCGGGCGTCGTCGTCGACGAGGCGGTAGACGATGTCGGCGTCGCCTTCGATGGCGCACCGGGCACCGGCGTGCCGTTGTCGCCGACCTTCACGACGCCGACCTTGCAGACGTTGGCGCACTTGCCACCGGCCGAGTTGTCGATGACCTCGATGGGGCCCTTGTAGCTGCCGTCGACCGTCGAGCCAGTCTTCGAGCGCACCGTGATCGTGTGATCACCCTTACCACCGAGGCCGCCGACGCCGATGAAGACCGAGTGTGACGCGGCATCGCGGGTCACCGTTTGGTTGGTGCACGTGCCATCGACGCAGATCGCGAGGTCAGCTTGCGTGCCACGCGACAACGAACCGGCGATCTGGTCAAGCACGAACGTGAGCCCGCTCTTGCACGGCTTGCACGACGAGTTCGGGCTGCAGCCGACGAGCGCAAACGTGAGCAGGACGAGGACACCAAGGCGCGCACGGGACATGCGTTGCACCGTATGTCGATGGGCGCGTTCGGCGAGCAGAACCATCAGTGCTTGATGCGATCGGAACAGCGACGGGCGACGGCGCCGCCATCAGGCAACGCGGACGCCCTTGAGGACGATGTCGCCGACCTTGATCGTCACCAACGTCGCCGGTCTGACACCGCCGTTCGTGTTGGCGAGGAGCACGTAGCCCGCTCGCCCGGCGTCGGCGGTGTTCTTCGAGTGCGAGTGACCAGGGATGCCTGGAGCATCGAACACGGTGCCGTCGGAACGAATGATCACCGGGGACATGTCATGCAGCGCGACAGCCTTTTGTGGATCGAGCACTTGGTAGCGCAGTTGGATCATGCCGTTGCCGGCAGTGATCGCCGCGGAGGTGAAGCGGATGCCGAAACGGTCCTCGATCTGCGCGCTCGACGGCATCCCGGCGGCGATCGACGCCGGGTCGCTCCGTGTCGCCGATGCCTGCGGGCGCCAACCGCGCCCGGCAAGCACCGCGAGCGCAGCCAGCGCACCAACGACGACGAAGACGACGGTCCGCACCACTGGCCGGTCGGCACGCCGCGGCCGAACCGGCGACTCGATGGAGAGCTCTGTCACGCTCATGGATTCGCGCCAGCCGCCGGAGCCGCCGGACCCACCGGAGCCGCCGGACCCACCGGGATCACCGGGACAACAGGGACCGCCGCGACTATTGGCGCGGCGCCGGCCCAGACGTTGACAAACGTCATCGCCCCACCGAAGCCGTTGGCAGTCTCGCCACTGAAGCGGTGGCTCTGATCGGTCAATGGGTAGCGCTGCCCGGCCTTGGCGCTGGCTGGCACGGCGACCGTCACATCGGCCGACTCGCCCGGCCCGATCAACGGCGCGACGAACGACTGCGGATGCACGTACGGATCGGCGTTGCGGGCCAGCACGCTCTGGTGCAGACCGAGCAAGCCCATCGAGCGATCCTTCACACCAGCGTTCACGTAGCGGATCAAGACGTTGTCACCGGCACGGGCATCGATGACATCGGTGTCGGGGAAGGCCTTGCCGTTGATGGCGTGGTAAACGCGGCGCGCCGTGCCGTCGGGGTTCGTCGACTGGCCGTAGTACGACATGTCGAACGCGATCGGATCGGTGGCGAACTCGGCATCGAGATCGCTGAGCGCGACCAGCGTCTCGTCCTGATACGTCGTCGCGCCGTAGGCGCACATCGACTTCGGGCAGTCGGCCAGCGACGGCGTGACGACCAGCGCGCCGACGAGTCCCATCGCCACCTGGCGGGGAGCCGATGTCGTGTCACCGGCTTCGTACACCGACGTGCCGATCTTGTTCGCCTTGATCGTGTATGTCGATCCGCTCACCGTGACATCACCGGCGGCGAGGCTGGGGAACGACAGCGCCAGCGCGCCAGCCGCCGACGGCAGGCTGTCGGTGAGGTTGATCGTCACCGTCGTACCGAGCGGCACCTTGATGGTGTTGTCGGGTCCGGCGAGGCCAGCCGGTCCACCGTTGACGCTGAAGCCCCACACGGGGATCGTCTGGGGGCCGCCGTTGCGCACATCTTGAACGGTGACACTCGATGCCTTCGCCTCGAGCGTGATCGTGCAGTCGGCCGTGCACGTCGCTGCGAGCGTTGGCCACACCGGCGCGGCATTCGTCGCCAGGTCCTGGCTCGTCATCGCTCGCTGCTTGAAGGTCGCCGCGCCGGCGACGACGCTGGCACCGGCAAGGCCGGCGATGACGGTGCCAGCGACCGAGGCCGCAACAGCGCGCCGGAGGTTCGAGGTCTTGCGCATGTCGTTGCCTTCCCGCCGAGGGGTTTGCGCAGCGCTCGCCGGCGCGGCGTCGGTTGCTGATGGAACGGGGGTCGTCGAGGTCATCGTCGTGGTCATGGTCGCCATCTTCAGAAGTTGCACTTCGGGACGCTGCCGTTGGTCTGCAGGTAGTCGGGCGGTTCGACCCGGATGAGTGTCAGCATCCCGCCGAAGCTGGCGCCGTAGTTGGTCGCCTGCGAGAGGTCGTGGCTGTGGGCGACGTGGTAGTACTCGCCGCACTGCGTCTTGCCGTTGATGCCGGGGTTCAACTTGCTCCCATCGCCGAGGTAGGGCGAACCGCTCCAGAAATCGCCCTCGGTCAAGTTCAGCGCTGTCGGCGGTGCGACGGGGACGCGGCTACCGGCGGCATCGGCGTACTGCTCTTCGTTCGTCCATCGGAACGTTGCGTCGGTCGTCGCGCCGGGGCTGACCATGATCGAGAACTTCTCCTCGGTCAGGTCGTCGGCACCCGACTTGAGCAACGACGCGTCCTGAGCGAAGACCCGTTCGTGGTTCGAGTGCGGGTGGAACGGGTACGACGTGACGCCAACGCCGACGTAGCGGATCAGCGCGTCGAGCGGGTTGACGCTGGCGTCCCACGGCTCGACGTGCGCGAGACCGCCGTACGGCTGCGCGGGAAGCCA
>Ga0209069_10001363_pt1 | contig 12322 bp, 11 predicted proteins | sample Str013_2_FD_187202 | JGI IMG/M metagenome (GOLD analysis project Ga0209069, IMG submission 187202) | Freshwater sediment microbial communities in response to fracking from Pennsylvania, USA - Straight Creek_MetaG_SC_2013 (SPAdes) (version 2) | ecosystem: Environmental > Aquatic > Freshwater >...
AAATTAGATTGTTAATAAATGCACCTCAACAAGGGTGCCTTCTTCATAACGAGAACCATCTTCTTCAAGATAAATCAAACAATCAGCCCTCGCAAAAGAACTCAAACGATAAGATTCCTGACCATCGAGTGGATATGCTTTACCGTCAGATACCCTCCCTTTGAGAAAATGCGTTAACCCTGGCTTTTTCGAAAATCCTTGTCCGAGGGGAAGACGTATTTTTTTGAGCAGACCATCTCTGCCGGTAAGTTGAGCAATCGCTATCAAAACATACTCGTAAAAACAGCTCAAAACGGAAGATGGATTTCCGGGTAATCCAAATACCAATACATTTTCCTTCTTTCCAAAGAACAATGGCTTTCCCGGTTTTTGCTTTACCTTATGAAAGAGTTTTTGAATGCCCAGCAATTGGGTCGCTTCCAGCACAAAGTCAAAATCACCAACACTGATACCGCCTGTCAGCAGCACGATGTCACTTTTGGCCACTGCATTTTCGAGTGCCTTGTGAACCAGTGAGAGCTCATCATCCACAAAAACTATTTCGGGATTCCCGATGCCTACTGCGCCAAGGGCCGCTATCAACATGAAAGAGTTGGCATCGTAAATTTCGCCTTGATTTCTGGGCTGACCGGGCTGACGAATTTCTTTGCCAGTAATCAGGATGGTAACCCTGGGGTGGGATATCACATTCACCTTCTCGATGCCCATCGCGGCCAGAAAACCGATAGCTGAAGGACTAAGCAATGTTCCTTTGGGAAGGGCTAGCTCCCCCAAGCGGATGTCGGAACCTTTTGGACGAACATTATTTCCCTTTACCAGGCTCACATCCTCAATGATCAGACGATCACCTTCAACGCGAGTTTTTTCCTGCATGACAACTGTATCCGCATTCGCCGGAACGGGCGCCCCGGTAAATATCCGCGTTGCCTGTCCGGGTTGAAGAGAAGGCAATTGTGATTGGCCCGCTGCAACAAAGCCTTCCACCCGCAATGAAACTCCGTTCTTATAATCCTGGAAACTAAACGCATAACCATCCATGTTAGACTGGCTGAAAAAAGGAATATCAGCCGGACTAAACACATCTTCTGCCAAGATATAGTTCGCTGCCTCCCGTAGAGTCAATATTTCAGTGCCCAGTGAGCCGGCATTATTTTTTACAACGTCTTTAGCTTCCGAAACGGAGATCATATTGATAGTTTGCCTTTATTTTCCGGGGGATTGTATTTATCCGAGTCTCTGCAGATCGCCAGGTTCATCTATATCCCAAATACCCTCTTCAAATTCAATAATGGTTTTGTCATCACTGGCCTGGATTAGTGCCTTTGCTCCGCGGTCGCCCCTGAGTTGTAGCAATTCCGGGAAATGAGCTGCATCCAACAGCGCCGGAATACCTAACTGTGTACCATAACGGCAACATACAACCGAGGAGTTTCCCGCGCGATAGGATTGGACAATCTCCTTAAGCAGCGGTAAATTCAATTTCACCTGATCGCAGACCAGGAAAAGAGCCCCTTCATAGTCCATCCCTTCCAGCTGGCCGATGCCTTTACGGATCGAAGAGGCGATGCCTTCCTGCCATTCGTCGTTGTATATTACAGTAATATCCAAGCCCTCCAGTGATTGCCGAACCTCTTTATCAAAAGCACCGGTGATCACTAACACACGGTCCTCCTGTAAATCCATTGCCATCTTCGCTACGCTTCGGATCAGCGTTTCGCCATCTTTTAGTATCAGCTGCTTGGGCCTTCCCAACCTGCTGGAAGAACCCGCTGCAAGAATAATTATCGCGATCTTAGATTTCATATGATAAGCAACTAAATCCTATGGAATTTCCGCAACCGCTTCCTGTCCGTATAATTGTTCCTGAAATTTCAAGGAAGGCGAATTAATCAACGGACCCAGTCCCAAAGCATTCCATTTATTATCAACGGCAACAATCGTTGCCTGATCGGCTACGATGATATTCGGCCAGTCGCGGTGAAAGTCATCCAGCGCAGCTGTTTTCCTGGTTCCATCCAGGCCCATGCAGGCAAAATACTTCGAGGCATTTCCGCTAAGTGGTTTTTGAAAAAGGATATGGTCCCTTTTGGGATCTAGGTTATTGCAAAATCTCCAAAGGGCCGTCGTAAGATCATGGGGATCGACCGTGTGCTCAACATACAATACCAGCTTTATCGATTCCATTTCACTCCACGAATTACACAAAGCATTGTGCAAATCCCCGATATGCTTTTTTCTATCCTTTTTTACAGAGACTATGATGCAGGGAATTTCTAATGATAACAATGAATCATTGATGGATTTGATTTCCGGGAATTGGTTCATGATACCGGTTAAAGGCAGGGATTCGATGGTCGTATCTATTATGTAACCATCGCTCTGTTCTTCTTCCCATTTTCTGGTTCCGTCAATGCACATCTTTCCACCGAAGCCTAATTTACTGCAACTGTGATCGAGTACATCCATCGGTCCCTGGGAAAAATAGATATCCGTAGCCGGATTCAGGTTGGCCATCGCATATCTTGCCAGCTGAGGATATTGTTGAATACTAATATTTTCATCGGCCAGCACCAGGATTTTATTGAACATCATTTGTCCCGCGCCCCACATCGCATTCATTACTTTTTGCCCCTGACCGGCAAAATCCTTTTTTATTTTCGCGATGACAAGATTATGAAAAACTCCTTCCACCGGCATATCCATGTCGATCATTTCAGGGATCATGGTCATCTTGATGGGGGCGAGAAAAATCCTTTCTGTAGCTTTTCCCAGCCACGCATCTTCCTGTGGAGGAATGCCCACGATCGTAGCAGGATATACCGGATTTTTTCGCTGGGTGATGGCCGTTACATGAAAGCGCGGGTACCAATCAGGGAGAGAATAATATCCGGTATGGTCGCCAAAAGGGCCTTCCCAGATCAATTCATCACCAGGATCAACATATCCTTCAATAATAAAATCTGCATCTGAAGGCACTTCGATGGCAGGTTGCGTAATGCATTTTACGAGTTCAACTTTTTTCTTGCGCAGGAAACCGGCGAGCATGTATTCATCTACATTTTCCGGTAAGGGCGCCGTGGCTGCATATGCGTAAACAGGATCGCCACCCAATGCAACGGCCACGGGCATACGCTGATTAAGTTTTTTGTATTCGGAAAAATGTTTGGCACTCACCTTGTGTTTGTGCCAGTGCATACCGGTAAGTTTTGGTCCGAAGATCTGCATACGGTACATACCCACATTTCGAATTCCGGTGTGTAGATCCTTGGTATGAATCACAGGCAGGGTAACAAATGGTCCACCGTCTTTCGGCCAACAAGTGATAACAGGCAGCTTTGTAAGATCAGGATCTTTCCAGATAATTTCCTGGCATTCACCCCTGCCGCTTTTTACTTTAGGCATCCAACTGGCAAACTTGCTTAATTCCGGGAGCAGCTTTAGTTTGTCGAGCATATTTTCTTTGGGCGATGACAGCATTTTAAACAGCGCTTCAATATCCCGCGCCACATCATCCAGTCGATTCACGCCGAGTGCCATACACATGCGTTGCTCGCTGCCATAAGCATTCATCAAAACGGGAAAATCATAACCTGTATTTTCGAATAGTAGTGCTTTGCCCCCATTCCCTGATTTACTCACCCGGTCGGTAATTTCTGCGATTTCCAGGTGAGGGTTGACGTAGGTTTTAATACGAATCAGTTCACCTACTTTGTCCAATGCCTGGATAAATTCCTGCTGATTGCGATAAGCCATAATGAGGCAAAGGTAAGCACAATGGAAAGTTTTATCACCTAGCCGAAAGCAGGGAAAATATCAGAAGTATAGAATGTAATGTGGCTTTATGGCAGTTTCGGACATTCCGTACTACCTCTGCGGGAATAGTCATTTCTTCCAGGGTTTATCGCAATGCTGACCCTGATTCCGGAGTTATAGTACCAGTCTTTTGCGTTAGGGCTGCCTCTTTTTGTTCCGTCTGGTGGGTAAGTTGGGTTACCACCTTTGACTTCTCCGCCGCGATAAGCCATTTCTACTGCCTTCGGCCCGCGGGCATTGAGCAATGTGGTTCCATCAACGTACCAGGTACTCACATCGTCGAGGTAATCTGTGAAGAGTTTCCGGAAAGAAATTTCATAGGCAATGACAACACCCTCGGATATACGAAATTTAATGCCGCCTCCAAATGGAATGGATAATTGTGTGAGACCATAAGGCTTGCGGTCGGGATACTGGGGAAGTCCTTCTCCTTCCGTACTCAGCGGGTTTAAGTATACCTTGTTTGCGCTGGTATCGTAAGCATAAGGATTAAAGTGAAACACTGCTAGTCCGGCGAAAACATAAGGGCTGAAACGTTGCCGGGTTATATCCATAAAATTATATTCCGCCAACACATTCCACTCGAATATGTTAGACTGAAAACTGAGATTTCTGGCCTGGAGACTGGGTTTGTTGTAAACATCTGAAGCTCCTACATGTGCATAGGTAATATTGCTGAGGACCGAGATTTTAGGAGTAAGGTCGTATTGGGCACCGCCACTAAAACTGGCATATGACTGATCGAGCGTAAACAATTTACTTTGGAGATCGCCAGAATAATTAGAAAAACCGCCAAACAAATTAACATGCCAGCGTTGGGCCTGCAATAAAACGGGACATAACATTACAACCAGGAGGATTTTCTTCATGTTTAGTACTTGGATAAACAATAACTGTTTTCCGGAATACGGGACTTTAGGTTAAATGGTTTTCCAGGTTGGAATATTAGAAATCTTCGAATGCCTGCCCATTAACGCAAGTATTGCGCCAAATATTGGTTAATGAAAACACAAAGGTTTTACAAAAATACATTTTCCAGGCGGTTTAGACGCCAGAGGCTCTTGTGTAGATGGTTTTGAAGTGCCATTTTACGGGAAGATCGCATTGTAGCATGCAATAGGGCAGCCATACAGCTGCCCTATCATAGGTGGGACGGAAATCTGTTCTAACACTTTTATAAATTAATTTTTCATTGTGTGTTTAGGTTTTGAAATGGTAAAGACCCGGGATAGATTAAAACCAAACCGGATGGCACCATTACTCCATTTGTCGGTCGTTTGCAAAAGGAGTGCCCTTTCATTCATCCCCTGGCTATTTGAAAAATGCAATTGGAATACATGACCGCCGGTTTCAATATCAAATCCAATCGACAACGGGTCTGCGTAGGTACCAGGTTTTAAGCCATATAAGATATGATGATAGTCTACTACAAAAGCAACCCGTTTGGAAATTTTGAACCTGGCACCAATTCCGAGTGCATAAACATCATTTGATTGCAACACCGAATCTACCAGGTTGCGATGTACCATTTCCGGCGTCAACTGTAAACTGAATCGTTCGCTGAATTTCCGGCCAATAATCAACGCGTTATAAAATGCCAGCCGGGAAGTATAGAATTGGAATTTAAGTGTATCGACAGGAGGAGCTTTTGTGGGATCGAGCGTTATAGAAGTTACAATCACAATGGAGAAGGGAAAAGAACCGGGGCCCCTGGACTGCCATACTGGTCTAAATTTGATAAAGCCATCAAGCTCTTTCCCAAGTGTACTTCTTCCGAATCCCACCATAAGGTTCCGGGCAATTCCATAGTCTAGACCAATCCGCATTTTTGCTTCATCAAATCCATACAAATTTTGAACGCCGGTATTGACAGGTCCAAAACGATGAAGGATTCTAAAATCTAAAACTCCTGGCCCTAAGAACTCCATGGAATGTCCACTAATTACCCGCGTTGATTTAAATGCATTTGTTACATGTTCTTTCTGAGGTTTGTTGTCAGGCAACAAACTGAGCAGGTCGTTTTGCTGGCTTCGTCCCTGGGTACTCATCAAGCAAGAAACAATCAAAAAGGCGATTGTCAAACGGAACTTCGTCATATTGTTGGATTGCTGGGTTAATATTGGATTGATGTCATTATCCTTTCAAAGGTTCCATCAGGCACTCAATAGTTATTTTTGTATCGTTGGAAATATTTTCCCGGACCAGTCCGGGTATGTCAATCTTAAAATCGGAGAGCAGGATATCAAATACGGCATTGAGTCCAAGTTTCCCTTCCTTCACAGAAAGTTTCCCGGAAGCCACTACATCTTTGGTTACACCATGCAGTGTGATGGTCCCTTTTACTTTTGCATCGTAGTTCCCGTCTTTGGTATAGTTGATTTCAGAATTATTAATGATTTGACCCGTGAATTCAGACTTTGGATATTTATCACTCTCCACATAATTTTCATTGAAATGCTCCTGCATGAGGGACTTTTCAAATTCAAATCCCTTGAGCATGACGGCAAATTGCAGCTTACCGGTTTTGCTGTCCACAACTGCAATGGCTGAACGGGTCGTTGCCTCAACCTTTTCCAGCTTCGCGGATGCGTTGAAATAAATCTTTCCTGATTTGGTAAAATATTTTGCCTGGGCAAAAAGATTTACAAAAACGATTAGTAAAATGATTGACAGGCTGGTTCTTTTCATAAGTATGTACTTTTAGGTGATAGACGAAGGATTATTTTAATTCCTGAATCAACATACAACGGGCCATTTGAACATCTGATCCTAATAAACCGGTATTGTCTTTATTATAACCCGTAAATATTCCTTTCAAATGAACTTTTCCAGATAGATGTTCGTCATCGCTATTCAGGCCATGCACTTTATCAAGGGCACACCGAACAGAGGACATGTCGCCTTTATCGCCGAGTACCATCGTATAAAAGCCCTGGGCATCTTTTTCGATCGTTCGCAAAGAACCTTCAACCTCCATCACTTTCCCCAGGTATTTAGTACCTGTATTCACTTCGTCGGCATTAAATTCTTTTAGCAGGCTCGGCACATTTGTATGAAAGGCTGTCGGAAGATTGTTAATGTCTGGGTTACCCTTAAAATATTCATGACCCCCATAAAATCCCCCGGCAATGATTGCGATGATTACGGATAGCAGGATTGTTTTTTTTCTGTTCATGGCATTTGATTTTTATGGTTAATTATTCAAGGCCCCATTATTGACCCAACAACTGATAATTTGAATCTGGGAACCTGAAAGACTTGAACCCAGTGGCATTCTGCCGGCCTGAATGGAACTTTGTATTTGCACAGCAGCATTTTTTATTTCCGTGTAGGTCACCAGCGCACCTGGCCCGCTGGTACTACCACTACCATGACAACCGGATCCGTTTCCGCAACTGGATTGAATAACGGGATTAATGTCGGTTGTAAAACTGTAGTTGAGACAGCCAGTTCCTGTACCACCGGTTTTTGGTGGCGTCAGCAATTCCTCTTTGTCATAATAACAGGCATTCATGACAAACGCAATACTTAGAAGCGACGATATCGTTAATATTTTTTTCATGCGCTTTATTAATTGTTAGGAGCTCCTTTTTTAATCCAGCTGTTGATCATATTTAAATCACAGGCTGATAGCGAAGCACCACCCAGGGGCATCGCATTATATCCTATTGAATGACTCACATCGCCCCACAGTTTTCCATTTTGGACCTGCGTCAGCACTTTTGCGTACGACGAAAGATCCACTCCCCCACCAGATGCTGCAGTACCACTATGACATCCTGTACAATTGTTTTGAAGTATGGAAGTGATGGTTGCAGCATAGGTTACGTTAGCCGTATCACAAGTAGTGGAATTGCAGGTATTGTTGAGGGCACCTTGTGTAATCCAGGTTTTGATGGCCGTGAGCTGATCAGCTGATATCGGTGTATGTCCCCTGGGAGGCATGGATCCACCCGAAATCACAGAAACCAATTTACTTCCTCCCGGGTTTCCCGGTTTAACGATCTTCATAATTCCTGCATACGTATTCAATGTATACTGACCTGCATCTCCACCGGAGAGTCCGTTGTGACATCCACTCATGGCACAGTTGGAAGTCAGCAGGGGCAGGATCGTGTTCGTGAAATAAACAGTATCCGGACTGCAGGATGATCCTATAACCGGCGGCGGAAGCGCTGGCGGGGGTGTTGTTGTTTTACTCGTATCGGGAGGCGGAATGGTAACGGTTGATTTGGGCCATTGTATTTCATGCTGACAGCTCAACAGGAACAAAATGGCCATGAACAACCCCAACAGAACAATGTAGGCAGCTCTCATACAATTTGGATTTTAGTTTAATAGTGTACGGGTTATAATTTTATGACAACTGTTTCTGCCCATTGAACAGCAAACAATATTGTTGATATAATAGAATGATTAAACTGCACTCCTGAATTGGCAGTCATACTACGGCGGGTAAATTGGGGCAAATGGATCCTACATCGCACGGAGGCGGGGGATCTCTTTTATCTAAAACAGTAAAATGCACAAATACCCCTATGTCTGAAAGTACTTTTTTTAAATTAAATATTCTTTGAGTAGATAGAATGCCCTCTGATAATTTACGTTAACTTGATCGCTCTTATCAACCCGACTATCTAATCATCTTCCAATTGCCTGATGGAGGCCGAATTCGAAAAAAAACACGAACAATTCAAAAGAGTATTCCACGAGTACTACCCACTATTGTGTAATTATGCCTTTTCCTTTGTAAAAGAGAAAGACAGCGCAGAAGATATAGTGCAGGAAACTTTCCTGCGCATTTGGGAAAAAAGATCCGACCTACTTGATAACGACACTATCCGATACTACTTATTCACAGCAGTAAGGAATAATTGCCTGACGCACCATCAGCTGACAAAAAGAGCAGATCATCTGCGGAATTCATTGCGAAATATACCCGCAGAAAATTTTGTTCCCGGCGACGCTCATCAGGATTTAGCTGATCAGCGGGCAATTATTGAGGATGCGCTAGCTCAGTTACCTCCAAAATGCAAGGATGTTTTTTTACTGAGCCGGCTCGGGAACTTAACGTATAAAGAAATTGCCCGCAGCCTGAATATATCAGTCAAGACCGTCGAAAACCAAATGGGAAAAGCGCTGAAGATGATGCGGGCCTTTTTGAAAGACGATAAGCTATTTCACATTTTAATGATCATCGGATTTATTTTTTTTTCACAGGCCATTCCATAGGGGCTTTCCGGGAAAGGCTGTTTTTATAATATGATCGTCATGTCGGAAAAAGAAATTACGGAGGAAATCATGCTGAGGCACCTTCGGGGTGAAACCACTCCGGACGAAGAAGCCGCACTGCAGGTATGGCTGCTGCAGGATAAAGCCCACCAACATAAATTGAATCAAATAGAAAAAATCTGGGCATTAAGTCTGGAAGCCGCTAACAGCCAAAAATTCGATGTCTTCACTGCGTGGGAAAAGGTAAGTTCAAAAATGGCAACGGCGAAAATTTCCCCAAGCACTTCCGGTATTTCATCTGTTTGGCGTATTGCGGCCATATTCGTTGTTATCGCTATGGTTTCGGCCACTGTATATTTCTCTATTCGCTCAACGACCCCTGAAATGACAACCCTGTCGGCGGGAGCAAGCAATCGCGAAGTTCAATTACCGGATGGCTCGACGGTTTGGCTGCGGGCAGGCAGTCAAATGAATTATCCAACAAATTTTGCAAAAGTACGTCGCGAAGTATGGTTAACAGGGGAAGCCTATTTCGATGTAAAGCATGATGCTCAATCACCTTTCCGTGTAAAAACAAATAAGATTGCCATTCAGGTTCTGGGAACTGCTTTTCTGGTTCGTGCGATAACTGATTCTGAACAGGTATTTGTTGTTCGGGGAATGGTTAGAATTTCTGCTCAAAATGATAGTTTATCCGCCATTACACTCCATTCCGGAGAGCATGCATCGATGATTGGCAAAGAATTTGTTAGAGACAGCGTAGCCGATAAAAACTATCTTTCCTGGCAGAACGGTGTATTGGTATTTGACAATGTCAGTTTGAGGAGCATGATCACCGAACTCGCCCGGTATTTCCGGGTAGACATCAGCATGTCGGATTCATTGGCTGTTAAAAGTGATTCGATTAAAGTAAATCTGAAGTTCGACAACAATACCCTGGATCAGGTGATAGAAGAAATTCATCTTACTACGGGTCTTGCAATCGATCGAAAGCCAGGACAGGTACTGGTGATTCACCAATGAAGGCTCTGACAGCCGAAAAGATACTTTGGGTGGAGAGGATCATTTTACCGGAAAATACCCGGGTAAGAAAATGATTTCCTCACAGAGCCTTTGCATACATGAAATGGTCCATTCTGATAGCTAGCCTGGCATTGGTTGTTGCTTCATCGCAAAAGAGTGTTGCGCAAAAAAAAGATTTCCTCAGTTTACCTTATCACGCTTCTGTAACGGAAGGTACTGTCAGGTCATTTCTTGAAGAGATGAACCTGAAGACGGGATACACCATTGAGTATTCTTCGATAGGACTCGGCCTGGATAATACCATTCACCTCAGTGGCAGAGAAACAACGATCGGAAGCTGTCTTCAAAAGATTCTCATAGGCCAAAAGGTAAAACTACTGGAGAAGAACCATAAAATAATCCTGGCAACCTCCCCCTTCCCGATTAACGTAAATGAGCTGGTTCCTGCTTATAATGTTTATGGATTTGTAAAGACTTCAACCAGTAAAGAGCCTTTGATGGAGGCCAGCATTGCGGATTTAGAAAATCAACAATTCATGGTCAGCAATACCTATGGCTACTATAGTTTTCGAATTGCTGAGGGGGATCACAGGATCAAAATTTCCTACACGGGCTTTTCGGAAAAAATCGTTGATATATCGCTGCATGGCAATATGAGGCTTGACTTCGAAATGGAAGCCGGACCTGCACTGCCTGAAGTCGTGATAAAAAATGAAGATATACTCCGGAAAACTGAATCCAATAAGGTTCCCGGAGATGTAACTCCATTGTACAACTATTTTCTTGGCGAAAATGATCCCGTGCGTTCTGTATATCTTTTCCCCGGTGTGATCAGTGTACCACAGAACTTTAGCAGCCTGCTGGTTCGCGGAGGAGGACCTGATGAAAATCTTTTTTTATTGGATGGCACCCAGGTCTATAATCCCTCTCATATGTTGGGAGCCTTATCCATCGTGAATCAAACGGCGCTTAGAAGCCTGCAATTCTACAAATCAGATTTCCCGGCCAAATTTAGTGGATCACTCTCTTCGGTAATAGATGTCTACACCAAAGACGGAGACATGAACAATTGGCATGGGGAAGCCAGTCTCGGCGTTCTATCCGGTGCATTCACCGTCGAAGGCCCTTTGGTGAAAAATAAGACGGCAATTATGGGATCTTTTCGTCACAGTTGGCCCACACCATTTTGGAATACACTTCAAAATAATCTTGCACCCAATTTTTACGATGCAGACTTTAAGCTAACACAGATGATTAACCGAAATAATAAACTCATGTTGAATGTTTATTCCGGGGGTGATCAAATCAGGCAATATGCTTCGAATACCGACAATCTCCACAAATCCGGCAATCTGCTGGGCTCACTAACCTGGAACCACCTGTTAGGTGCTAAGTCTTTCATCAATGCTACCGTTAATTACAGCGAATATCAAAATACAGGAGGATATAAATATACCCTTCTGGATGATCAGGCAGAGGAAGTGCAATCGAGATCCCTGGGCACCCATACCTCCATGGCGCAATACAATGCAAGGATGAGAGCAGAATTTTATTTCAGTGAGAAGACAAGGCTGAATGCGGGCTTACAATACAATCACTCCATGCTTACGCCTTTTGAATCCAAAATAACCAGGGGATTGGAAGACGACAACAAAGGATTTACTATGTTTCAGGTCCTCCCTTTTAACGAATTTTCGGGCTATGCAGAATGGGAATACAAACCCAGGAAATGGTTGTTCCTAAAACCTGGCCTGCACTTGTCATACTATCAATTCAGAGACTATCAATATATATCACCCCAACCTCGTTTATTTGCCAATTTTCAAATCAGTCCGCGCAATCGCTTTTTCTTCGCGTACAGCCGGATGACGCAGTATCTACACCTCGTCACGAATCCTTATCTCGGGTTAGATGCAAACATCTGGCTGCCCAGTACTTCCAAACTGACTCCCCAGCAAAGTGAATCATTCACTATCGGCTATGCCTATACTAAAAAATCAAATTTCACAGCAGGCCTCGCTGCTTACTGGAAGCAGCTCAATCATGTTACCAATTATGCAAATGGCAAAAGTTATTTTATCAACAGCGGCAATTGGGAACAAAATATCGAGTCGGGCAAAGGCTGGAGTTACGGGCTCGAATGGATGAGCGATCTCAACCTTCATCATATTTCATTTCATGCATCATATACTCTTTCATGGAACTGGAGACAATTTCCTGATATCAACAATGGTGAAAAATTCCCTTACAAATT
>Ga0209069_10001364_pt1 | contig 12316 bp, 10 predicted proteins | sample Str013_2_FD_187202 | JGI IMG/M metagenome (GOLD analysis project Ga0209069, IMG submission 187202) | Freshwater sediment microbial communities in response to fracking from Pennsylvania, USA - Straight Creek_MetaG_SC_2013 (SPAdes) (version 2) | ecosystem: Environmental > Aquatic > Freshwater >...
GAGGAGAGGGTCAGCGTTCGATGTGCAGCGTGTGGTGGATCGCGCGCGACGACGAGCCGATATGGAGGTCGAACCCTCCCGGTTCGACCAACCAACCGTGGCTGACCTCGTCCCAGAAGGCGAACGACCGCTCGTCCAGCTCGAGCGAGACCGGCCTTGTCTCGCCGGGCTCGAGTTCGACCTTGGCGAACGCCTTCAGCTCCTGGACCGGCCGGCTGACGCTCGCTTCGATATCACTCACGTAGAGCTGCACGACCTCGCTCCCCCGTCGCGCCCCGGTGTTCGTGACCGGAACACTCACCGTGACGCGCTCGCCCTGCGTCTCGATGGTGGGCTCGCCGTAGTCGAATGTGGTGTACGAGAGACCGTGACCGAAGCAGTAGGCCGGCTCGACGCCATGAGCGTCGAAGTGGCGATAGCCGACAAAAACGCCCTCGCCGTAGACGACTTCGCCGTCCGCGCCCGGGTACCACCCATGGGTGGCTCCGTCGTCGAGGTGGCGAGGGAAGGTGATGGGCAGCCGACCAGTGGCCTCCGCCATTCCGGTCACGATGTCGGCCAACGCCGGTGCGCCCTCCTCCCCCGGATACCAGGCCATGAGGACGGCGGCCGCCGCGTCGGCCCACGGGGTCTCGACCGGCGCGCCAGCGTTGATGATCACGGCGGTGCGCGGATTGGCCTCCAGCACCCGTCGGATGAGCTCGTCCTGGTCACCGACGAGGCGGAGGTCAGCGCGATCGGCGCCCTCAGTCTCCCATTGGCTGTTGGAGCCCACCACGACGATGGCCACATCGGCGTGCGCGGCGGCGGCCACGGCTCGCTCCATGGAGTCGGGCACCGCGGGACGGGCCGCACTCACTTGGAAGCCAGCGATGGGGAGCCCCTCGCAGCGCATTTCGACGATCAGCTCATGGGTTTCGCCGGCGACCAGGTCAACGGGGGCCGACACGGTGTCGCTCCCCATGCCATAGAAGAATTGGCCGGGGGTGGGCTCGGTGTTGTCGACCAGTACCTCGCCGTCGAGCAGTAGGCGAGCCTTGCCGGCATTGGCCACGCCAAGGCGCCAGGTACCGGTGAGGTCGGGCCGGAGGGTCCCGGTGGCCCGCACGCTGCAGTTCCCGACCGACACGCCGGGCACCGGATCGCCGAGGGCGATGAACTGACCTCGGCCGAGGATGTCGACATCGGCGGGCTCGCCGTCCCATGCGGTGTTGGCGAAGTACTCGAGCCGGAGACCGTCGACCAAGAGTCGGGGATCGATCATGGGGATGCCCCGATCAAGGCTGCACCCGGGTTGGTAGACGACCTCGACGTCGCCGAGCCGGTCCCGCAATTCCTCGACGAACGACAGCGCCCGGTGGGGCACCACGATGGAGCTGCCCCCGCCGCCGGTCTCGACGAGATCGCCGTTGGGCCCGATCACTGCCACGCGCTTGACGTCGGCCGCCAGCGGGAGCAGGCCGTCGTTGCCCAGCAAGACCGAGCCGGCCACGGCAACCTCGCGGGCCATCCGCCGCCGATCAGGGTCCTCGGGATCTTGCGGCTCACCGTCGGGAGGCATGGCGTCGAGCAGGCCGGTGCGCTCGGCCAGGCGCAGAATGCGGCGGGCGTGGTCGTCGAGGACTGACTCGTCCAGCTCGCCAGCCTCAGCCGCCAGAGCCAGCTTGTGCCCGAGGCGATGGGGCGGCCCGGGCATCTCCACGTCCAGCCCCGCGACTGCGGCCTCCACCGTGCTGTGGGTGCCGAACCAGTCGGAGATCACCACGCCGTCGAAGCCCCATTCGCCCTTCAGGATCGCGCCCAACAACTCGGGGTGCTCGCCGCAGAAGGTGCCGTTGACCTTGTTGTAGGCGGACATGATCGACCAGGTACCGGCCTCGCGAACCGCGCCCTCGAACGACGGCAGATGGATCTCGCGCAGGGTGCGCTCATCGACCTCGGCGCTGATGGTCATGCGCTCGTGTTCCTGGTCGTTGCAGGCGAAATGCTTCACGCAGCAGCCGACACCGGCGGCTTGGACCCCAGCGATATAGGCAACGGCCAGGCGGGCGCTGAGCAGCGGGTCCTCGGCGAAGGACTCAAAGGTGCGCCCGGCCAGCGGAGTGCGGGGGATGCACACCGTCGGTCCCAGCAAGACATGAACACCCTTGGCCTTCGCCTCCTCGGCCAGCACCGCGCCATAGCGTTGGAGCAGGTCGACATCCCAGGTGGAGCCGGCCGCCATGCCGCACGGGAACGACATCGAGCGGCGGGTACCGATCCGTTCACCCCGCACGCCGGAGGGACCGTCGGACACCTTGAGCCGCCCCAGGCCCACCCGCTCCACGGCCGGCAGGTGCCACACGTCGTCACCCCCGGTGAGCGACGCCTTCTCCTCGATGGTGAGCGAACCCAGGAGGTCCTCGACGCGATCTTCGGTGGTCATTTGTGCACTTTGTCATACGGGCAAGCCGTACGCGCCGTGGCTCTTTTTCCGGTGCCCAGGGTCGAGTCGGCAGGGACCCACCGTGAGGGTGGGCCACTGCCGAGTCGGCGTTCAGCGAAGCGGATTCTCGTCAGCTGCAGCCGCTGGTGGTGCCGCAGCTAGGGCAGGCGTGGCAGGAGCCCGCCCGCTGCATCTGGACACCGCACTGCATGCACATCGGAGCATCGCTGTGACGGACCGCGGTCGTCGTGGCGACCGCCTTCTGCTGGATCTGGGCGACCAGCTCGGAGGCCGACTCGACCGAGGGCGGGTCCGAGGGCATGTCGCCGAGGCTGTTTTGCACCATCGACTCATCGACGCCGGGCAGCGTGGGCTGCATGCGCTCGGACGTGCTCAAGATGTTGAGCTCGTTGCGCTCGTCGATGGACAAGTACATCACCGCCAACTTGCGGAAGAGGTAGTCCATGAGCGAGTTGGCGATGCGGATGTCGGGGTCGTCGGTCATCCCGGCGGGCTCGAAGCGCATGCCCGTGAACGCCTCCACGAAGCTGCGCAGGGGCACGCCGTACTGCAGGCCGTGGCTGACCGAGATGGCGAAGGCGTCCATGATGCCGGCCAGGGTCGAGCCCTGCTTCGACACCCGCACGAAGATCTCGCCGGGGCGACCGTCGTCGTACTCCCCCACCGTCACGAAACCCTTGCAGTCGGCCACCCGGAACTCGAAGGTCTGCGACGAGCGGGTACGGGCCAGCTTGGTGCGAGCCGGCTGGTAGACGATCTTTTCGACGATGCGCTCGACGCTGGCGGAGGCGGCCGCGGCCGCATCCTCTTCGGCGTAGACGCTGTCCTTCTTGGCCATCGCCAGGGGCTGGGCCACCTTGCAGTTGTCCCGGTAGATGGCGACGGCCTTGATGCCCAGCTTCCACGAATCGATGTGGAGCTGCTCGACCTCTTCGACCGTCACGTCCTCGGGCATGTTGACCGTCTTGGAGATGGCTCCCGAGATGAAGGGCTGGACCGCGCCCATCATCTTGACGTGGCCGCTGTAGTGGATGGTGTTGTCGCCCATGGAACAGGCGAACACCTCGATATGGTCGGCGGCGATGTGGGGAGCGCCCAGGATCGTCTTGTTCTCATCGATGTAGGCGACGATCTCGGCGATCTGCCCGTCGTCGTAGCCCAATCGGCGCAAGGCCCGGGGCACGGTCTGGTTGACGATCGTCATGGTGCCGCCGCCGACCAGTTTCTTCATCTTGCACAAGCCCAGGTCAGGCTCGATGCCGGTCGTGTCGCAATCCATCATCAAGCCGATAGTGCCGGTCGGCGCCAGCACCGACGCCTGGGAGTTGCGGACACCGAAGTCCTCGGCGATCTCGCAGGCGGAATCCCATGACTGCTGGGCGGCACTCAGCAGCTGGTGGGGCAGCAACTCCTCGTCGATGTTGGCGGCCTCCTGGCGGTGCATGTCGAGCACCCGGAGCATGTGCTCGGCGTTGTCGGCATACCCGGCGAAGGGCCCCATGCGGGCCGCGGTACGAGCGGACGTGGCGTAGGCATGACCGGTCATGAGGGCGGTGATGCCAGCCGCCCAGGCCCGACCGGCGTCCGAGTCGTAGGGCAGACCCAGAGCCATCAACATGGCGCCGAGGTTGGCGTAGCCGATGCCCAGCTGGCGGAACCGGCGCGAGGTCTCACCGATCGGCTCCGTCGGGTAGTCGGCGTTGCCCACCAGGATCTCCTGGGCGGTGAAGACACAGGCCACCGCTGAGCGGAAGCCCTCCACGTCGAAGGTGTCGTCGGGGCCGAGGAACTTCAACAGGTTGAGGCTGGCCAGGTTGCACGCCGAGTTGTCGAGGTGCATGTATTCGGAGCAGGGGTTGGAGCCGTTGATACGACCGGTGTTGGCCGCCGTGTGCCATTTGTTGATGGTGGTGTCGAACTGCATGCCGGGGTCAGCGCATTCGAAGGTGGCCTGGGAGATCTGCCGCATCAGGTCACGGGCCCGCACCGTCTTCACGATGGAGCCGTCGATGACCGCACGGAGATGCCAGTCAGCATCGTCGAGCACCGCCTGCATGAACTCGTCGGTCACTCGGACCGAGTTGTTGGCGTTCTGGTACTGGATGGAGGTGATGTCCTTACCATCGAGGCTCATGTCGAACCCCGCCGCCTCGAGGGCGCGGGCCTTCTTCTCCTCGGTGGCCTTGCACCAGATGAACTCCTCGATGTCGGGATGATCGACGTTGAGGATGACCATCTTGGCGGCACGACGGGTCTTGCCGCCGGACTTGATGGTGCCGGCGGAAGCGTCGGCCCCCCGCATGAAGCTGACCGGCCCCGAGGCGGTACCGCCTCCCTTGAGGAACTCGACGCTCGAGCGGATCTTGCTCAGGTTGATACCGGAACCGGAGCCGCCTTTGAAGATCGTGCCTTCCTCGACATACCAGTTGAGGATGGAGTCCATCTGGTCATCCACGGCCAGGATGAAACACGCCGATGCCTGCTGAGGAACACCCTGAACGCCGATGTTGAACCACACCGGGGAGTTGAACGCAGCCCGTTGGGTAACCACGAGGTGCTTGAGCTCGTCGCGGAACGCAGCAGCCTCGCGCTCGTCGACGAAATAGCCGTCCTTGGTGCCCCACTCCGTGACGGTGTTGACCACCCGGTCGATGACCTGACGCAGGGAGGTCTCGCGCTCGGCCGTGCCTGGCGTACCGCGGAAGTACTTCTGGGCCACGATGTTGGTGGCGTTCAGTGACCAGTCGACCGGGAATTCCACGTCGAGCTGTTCGAAGGCGACAGAGCCGTCCCGGTAATTGCTGATGCGGGCATCACGTCGTTCCCACACCACCTCGTCGTAGGGGTGGACCCCCTCGGTGGTGAACGTGCGATGAATACCGATCCCTGCCTGCTCCGGCGCCATAGCCATGAACGGGTCTCCTCCTGATTGGAACGCTCGATTGCGGGTGCGTGTCGTCTGTTCGGTGCGCTTGCGTTGCTCGCCTGCGAGTTGGCCGACCGGTCAGTTGCCCGGCCCTTACCAGTGGGGAGTGGGGTCCCCAGGATAGTTGTCCCCACCTTGAGGCCCTCGCCCCTGAACACAAGATGTTGTGGCGGGACAAGCCCCCCGCTCCCCATGACCACAAGATGTGCGAAGGATTACATCACCGTAATTACACGCTGTCAACGGATGATTTCCGATCTTCGAAGAAAAACGTCGGAGTTGCCCCACGACCAACGGGTGCTGCGACGCGAACGAGCAGGTCAGAGGGCATCGCCGGTCGGCCAACCTCAAGCTCCAACCGGTGAGAGGCACTCACAGCCCCCAAGGAGTCGTCCTGCCAGGCAAGAACCAGAGACGCCAGCCACCATTCCGATCGCTCGCGCCACAGCCCGTTGTTGACTGCACCATACGAAGGCAGGCCTGTGGGGAGAAAGGGGTACAACCCTGTGTCTTTCCGGTGGATATGTCGGGCCATCCTGGGGACACCACCCTCCGCGCGCGGCGCCAACCACTGACGCCGGTATTGGGCGCCGTTCGCTAGGGTCCGGCGATGCGCCAATTGCTTCCCGTCCCCGCCGACCGTGTGGACGTGAGCGATTGCTACGCCCGCGATGACCGCCCAGTACCCGCCGATCGACCCTGGGTTGTGCTCAACATGGTTGCCAGCATCGACGGGGCCACCGCGGTGGCGGGACGCTCCGGTGGACTCGGCACCCCCGCGGACCGAGCGGTCTTCACGGCGCTGCGAGCGCTGGCCGATGTCATCGTGGTCGGGGCCGCCACCGTCAGGGCCGAGGGGTATGGACCGGCCCGTACGTCCGATGCCGAACAGCAGCGACGCCTGGCCCGGGGCCAGAGCAGATTTCCTCGCATCGCAGTCGTGACCGGTCGCTTGGACCTTGATCTGTCGACCTCGTTGTTCACTGAGTCAGTCGAGCCCCCGATCATCTTGACCGGCACCGGACCGAGCGCCGAGACACTCGCCCTGGCGGCCATCGTGGCGGAGGTGCATGTCGTGGGGGACGCCCATGTAGACGTAGGCGCCGGGTTGGCCGTCCTGGCCCAACTGGGAGCCAGAGTGGTGCTTTGCGAGGGGGGTCCGAACCTGAACGGGCAGCTCCTGGCGCAGGGCCTTGTCGACGAGATCTGCCTCAGCGTCGCGCCGGTGGTGGCGGGCGGCGACTCGGCCCGCATCATCCACGGCGCCGCGCCGGTCGCCCCCGAGCCGATGCGCCTGGACCGTGTTCTCGAGGCAGACGGGATGTTGCTCCTGCGCTATGTGCGGGCCTGAACCATCCACCGACGGTTCGTCGAACGGGTCTCAATGACGCTTGGGTTCGGTGCCTTTGGTCAACAGGCGGATCTCCCGTTGGAAGTCGGCGGCATCCTCGAACCCCTTGTAGACGCTGGCGAAGCGCAACGATGCCACTTGGTCGAGGTCGCGAAGTTGGTCCAGGACGGCCAACCCGACCTGCTCACTGGTCGCCTCTCCGCCCGAAAGGCGAAGGCGGTCCTCGACCTCGCGTGCCACATCGGCGATCTGGTCGTCGTCGACCGGCCTGCCCTTCACCGCCGCCCGGACGCCGGCCACGATCTTGAACCGGTCGAATGGCACCCGGTCACCCGACCGCTTCACGACAACGAGGGGAATCTCCTCAGAGCGCTCGAACGTGGTGAACCGGTTACCACAGGCGAGGCATTCCCGGCGGCGTCGTATCGAGGAGCCATCATCACTGGCGCGAGAGTCGACAACTTTGTCGTCGTCTTCGGAGCACGCTGGACACCGCACCGGCAGGACGCTATCGCCCACGGCCACAAGCGGCCTGCCGGCGACCTCGACGCCGCTTGTCCCCGGCACCTGTGGGGGCGCGATGCCGACGCGGTGAGCCGAGGGATGCCGATCAGTCGACGAGCCCATCGAGGGACAGCCTCTGGCCAGATTGGAGCGGACCGGACCCGGCACGGGTGGACAACGTGTCGACGAGGGCGCGGATGTCACCGGAAGGATGCAGGTGCCGGGCGATTGTCCAGAGGGTGTCGCCCGGCTGCACCACGTAGGTCGTCGACGGGGCCGGGACGCCGGCGGTCGCGCTCGCCGCGGCCCCCGTGGAGGGACGAGCATCGGCATGGGCGGCGCCGTCACCGAAGACCACCCCGAGACCCATCAGGGCCAGATAGGCAACGAAAAAGGCCGAGACCAACCCCAGCGCTACCCCGAGCCGCCGGCGACGGTAGACGGCCGGATGAACCAGACGCACGGGGTGGACAGGACGCGCCTGGCGGGCGTAGGCACGGGCAGCCTGGCGACCACCCGGGATCACCCGTAAGGGTGGGCACGATGGTGCTGAGCCCGGACGATGGACCGGTGTGGAGCGGGGATACGGAGCGATTACTGCTGCCATGGGAACAGTCTCCTCAGGGGGTGTGACAGAAACTCGAGCCGACCCGGTACAGGCCGCCCTCCGCACCTCAGCGGGCCTGTCCGAGCGAGCCGAACCGGTGCCTCCTGCTGACGGCCACCGGGGGTAACCACCACCGGAGAGATTGGTTCTGCTAGAACGGTCGTTCGTCGAACGACCGTTCGGCTCTGCGCTAGCCAATCACGAACGCCTGTTCGGTGTCAAACGGATTCTCGAACAGCCGTTTGGTCGAACAACCGTTTGCTTTGCCAGCCAGACCCGTGGTACCGTACACACGTTCGTTCCTCAGCCCAACAGTTACCGAGCGGCGGCCCGGCGCACGTTCTGCCGTCGCCCTCCTGCCCGAAGGAGCCCGTCATGTCCGTCAGTCAGCCGCTCACCGAGCGCCAGCAGGCCATCCTCGATTTCATCGAACAACAGATGAGTGACCGCGGCTATCCGCCGTCAGTTCGCGAGATCGGCGAGGCGGTGGGTTTGACATCGCCGTCGTCGGTGCACGCCCATCTCGGCACGCTCCAGCGGCTCGGATACCTCCGCCGAGACCCCACCAAGCCCCGGGCCATCGAGGTTCGGTACGACCCCACCTCGGGCGCGTCCGATCTCGACCGCCGGCCGGTTCGCCACGTGCCCCTCGTCGGCGATGTCGCCGCCGGTACCGACGTGCTGGCGCAGGAGAACGTCGAGGAGGTCCTTCCTCTGCCCGCCGACTTCACCGGCGATGGTGATCTCTTCATGCTCCGGGTCCGAGGCGACTCCATGGTCGACGTCGGCATCCTCGATGGCGATTTCATTGTCGCTCGTTCCCAGTCGACAGCGGATACGGGCGACATTGTCGTGGCCGGCATCCCCGGCGACGAGGCCACGGTGAAGACCTACTCGGTCGAGGGGGACCAGATCGTCTTGCTCCCCGCCAACTCCCGCCTGTCTCCGATGGTGTTCGACCCGGCCGACGTTTCGGTGTTCGGCAAGGTCGTCACCGTGATGCGCAAGCTCTGAACCCCCGGGCTCGACCTTTCTGTCCGGCCATCCACATCAGGCCGGAAAAACATCCACGAGGGGCCACTGCCTGTAGGCGGCGGTCCCTCGCTTGGTTTTGTCCTCGACCGCTTCGGCCCGGTTTCTTCGCTCGCCGCGCTTAGAGCTTCTCGAGAGCCTCGGTGTAGCGGCTCTTCTCGCGAGCGGTGCCGAGGTCAGGGGTGGCGAAGGTGTCGACCACAACCCCATCAGCGTTGATCAGAAACGTGGCCCGGTTGGCACAGCCGAGGGCATCGTTGAAGACCCCGTAGGACGTGGCTACGGCACCGTGGGGCCAGAAGTCAGACAGCACCGGGAACTGATAGCCCTGCTTCTCCGCCCATTGGGCCTGGGCAAAGCGGGTGTCACACGAACATGCCAGTACCTGTACCCCGGCAGCCTCGAACTCGCCGTGGTCATCACGGATGGCACACAGCTCACCCTCACAGACACCGGTGAAGGTGAATGGATAGAACACCAGGGCGACTGCCTTCTCTCCTCGAAAGTCCTCGAGGCTCACCACCGCGCCGGATTGATCCTTCAAGGAAAAGCTCGGCGCCTGCTGCCCGATTTCGATGGCCATCGTTTACTCCTTCAATGTTGGGAACCACGGTCGGCTCCGGCGGTGCGTCAGGGGAGTCTAAGGAGCGGAGTCACCATCGACGCCTCGGCGGACGAGATCATCCAGCGCCGCGAACGCGGCGTCGAGGTCCCGGCGGGTGACGAACTCTCCCGCGGTGTGGGCGATGCTGGCGTCTCCCGGACCGAAGTTGACCGCCGGTACTCCGAGTTCGCTGAAGCGGGCGACATCCGTCCATCCGAGCTTGGCGTTCACGGCCAGGCCATGGCGATGTTGCAGGGCCCTCAGCAGGGGATGGTGCATCCCGGGGGCGGCCGCCGGGGCCACATCCACGACCTCGAACGTGTCACCGTCGGCCAGATAGGGCTCGACCACCGAACGGGCGAAGGCCTCAGCGTCGGCCGGTGTGTGATCGGGGGCGAACCGGTGATTCAGGACCATCTCGACCCGGTCGGGCACGACGTTGCCGGCGACCCCGCCCTCGACCCGCACCACCTGAAGCGCCTCGCGGTAGGTGCAGCCTTCGATCGTGGGCTGGCGCGCCGCCGTGTCGGCGATGGCGCTGAGCAGTGGACCGGCCCGATGGATGGCATTGCGACCCATCCAGGGCCGGGCCGCGTGCGCCCGCTCGCCGGCCAGCACGACGGAGATGCGCATCGAGCCCTGACAACCCGCCTCGATCACCGAGGAGGTCGGCTCACCCAGGATGGCGGCATCGGCCACCATGAGGTCCGGTCGCTCGCGCAGGAGGTCGAGGAGCCCGTTCTCGCCGGCCGCCACTTCCTCGCGGGCATAGAAGATGTAGGTGACATCCACCGCGGGTTCGGCCACGGTCCGGGCCAGCTCGACCATCACCGCGAGGCCCCCCTTCATGTCCGTGGAGCCCAGCCCGGAGAGCTGATCACCGGCGACCACGGCATCGGTATTGCCATTGGGAGGAACCGTGTCGGTATGTCCAGCCAGGATCAGGCGCATCGGCCGACCCAGAGCGGTGCGGGCCACCAGGTTGTCGCCGACCCGGGTGAGCTCCAACCAGGGCAGCGCCTCCAGGCGAGCGATCAACCAGTCGACCATCGGCCCCTCTTGATGACTGACCGACGGAATGGCGACCAGCTCGGCGGTGAGCCCGAGCAGATCGGTCGATCCGTTCATTGGCTCACGCCGTGATCCCGCAGGATCGAATTGAGCTGGGCCTTGTCGTGGCGCTCGCCCTCCGTGAGGCGCTTGATGACGAGCACGCAGGGCAGCCCGAACTCGCCCCCGGGGAATGCACGCGGCCGCGTGGCGGGCACCGCCACCGACCAGGGCGGCACGTGGCCCCGACTGAGCTCCGCCCCGGTCTCGGCGTCGATCACCGGGATCGTGCTCGAAAGGACGCAGCCGGCGCCGAGGACCGTCCCGGCTCCGACCCGCGCCCCGTCGACCACGATGCATCGACTGAAGATCATGCAATCGTCTTCGATGATGACGGGAGCGGCCTGCGGTGGTTCGAGGACGCCGCCGATGCCCACACCACCCCCCAGGTGCACGTTCTCGCCGATCTGGGCGCACGAGCCGACCGTGGCCCAGGTGTCCACCATCGAGTTGGCGCCCACCCGAGCACCGATGTTCACGTAGCTCGGCATCATGACCACACCGCGGTCCAGAAACGACCCGAAACGGGCCGACGCGCCCGGTACCACCCGGACGCCGGCGGCCGCGAAATCGTGCTTGAGCGGGATCTTGTCGGCATATTCGAACGGACCGACCTCGATGGTGGCCATCTCGCTTTGGCGGAAGTACAACAAGATGGCCAACTTCAGCCACTCATGCACCACCACGCTGCCATCGCCGGCGATCTCCGCCACCCGGGCCTCTCCCCGATCGAGCAGCGTGACAGCTTCGAGAATCGCCCGATTGGCCTCGACGTCGTCGACGGCGAGCTCGGTGCGGTGTTCCCAGAGCGCTTCGATGGTGGACTGGAGGTCGGCCATGGGCGCCAACGCTACCGGACGGTGCGCCGCCGCCAGCCAACGCTGATGAGGCCCACGCCCACCACCAACGGGACACCGGCCACCGCGGCGAGACCCAACCATCCAACGAGCCAGGTCCGACTGATCCCCCTCCCGATGGCCAGAGTGCCACCCGACACCACGCGCTGTTGTCGCGGATCGACCTCGGCTGCGGGGAGCGGACGGACGTGCAGAGCGAAGGTGCCCGCTCGGTCCACCTTGACGACGGCCACACCCCTCCCCTCGTAGTGCCACACGTCGTACGCCGCCGGTGCACCCACCACCCCCGGCGCGCCCATCGGCTGGATCTCGACCCGCTGGCCGGCCAGGGTGGCCGCCTCCACCGCGATGGCTGGAGGCAGACTGGGCTCGGCCTCTCCGGGGCCCTCGAGGTAGAGCACGTAGGTCCCCGCCTCGTGCACGGTGAAGGTGCGGTTCTGCTCGGCCAGCGGGTAGCGCTTGAACCCGATAGGCGACACGAAAACGGTCCACGCCACCGCGGCAATGACCGCGAGGGCCACCAGGGCCACCCCAGCGGGAAGCAGCAGACGACCCGGAGACCGCCGCACGGTGGGCTGACCAGGCGGACCGTTCGGCGACGAGAAATCGGCCAGTAGCGGACCAGGAATCACCCGCTCGACGCGGTCATGGAGCGGTCGGAGAGCCCCATGACGGGGGCTGAGGCTCGTCGGGAGGAGGCGGAGGAGGCGGTGGTTCCGGAGCAGGCGGCGGGGTCACGCCCGGAGCCGAACCCCAGCCCGGTGGGTGCGCCGGAGTCGGCGGCGCCGGAGGGTGTGGATCGGGAGGGGTGCCCCACCCCGGCTGCGGCTGAGGCGGTGAAGGTTGTGGCGCGCCGTACCCCGGCGGGCCATACCCGGG
>Ga0209069_10001366_pt1 | contig 12306 bp, 12 predicted proteins | sample Str013_2_FD_187202 | JGI IMG/M metagenome (GOLD analysis project Ga0209069, IMG submission 187202) | Freshwater sediment microbial communities in response to fracking from Pennsylvania, USA - Straight Creek_MetaG_SC_2013 (SPAdes) (version 2) | ecosystem: Environmental > Aquatic > Freshwater >...
GAGTGGGTCTGCGACAACGAGGTGGCCCGCGGCGTCGGCCAGGTCACCTACACCCAGGCGCTGAACAGCCGCGGTGGCATCGAGGCAGACTTCACCGTCACCCGTACCGCGGCGCACGAGTTCCTGGTCGTCACCGGTACCGCCTTCGGCAGCCACGACGAGTCGTGGCTGCGCCGGATGGCCCGCCGCCGCGGTGCCCGGGTCCGGATCGAGGACGTCACCGACCGGTACGTGTGCTTCGCGCTGTGGGGCCCGCGCAGCCGGGAGATCCTGGCCCGGACCACGCCGGCGGACCTGTCCGGTACGGCGTTCGGGTACCTGACCGCGCAGCAGACCACGGTCGGTGACGTGCCGGTGCTCGCGGCGCGGGTCACCTACACCGGGGAACTGGGCTGGGAACTGTACGCGCCCAGCGGGTACGGCCAGGCTCTGTGGCGCACGCTGTGGGCGGCCGGGCGCGATCTCGGCCTGGTGGCCGGCGGGTACCGGGCCATCGACAGCCTGCGGCTGGAGAAGGGGTACCGGGCCTGGAGCACCGACCTGACCCCGGAGACCACGCCGGACGAGGCGGGGCTGGGCTTCTGCGTCAAGCTGGACAAGCCCGGCGGCTTCCTCGGCGCGGACGCGCTGCGCCGGGCCCGCGACGCCGGGCCGGTCCGGCGGCTGCGCTGCCTGACGCTGGCCGACCCGCGCGCGGTGGCCCTGGGCGGTGAGCCGGTACGCCACGACGGGACCGTCGCCGGGCGGGTCACCTCGGCCGGGTACGGGTACACCGTCGGCGCCTCGATCGCGTACGCGTACCTGCCGGCCGAGCTGGGTACCGGCGCCGCGGTGGCGGTCGACCTGTTCGGCCGCTGGGTCGACGCGGTCGTCGCGCCGGATCCGCTGTTCGATCCGCGCGCCACCCGGGTCCGCGGCTGAACCGGCCGCCGCACCGGCCGCGGGCCGGTTCAGGCTCCGGTGGCTCAGGCCGGCCCGCGCGCCGGTGGCGGCGCGGCACCGGCGGCGGGGGCGACGGTACGCCGGGCGGCCACCCCGATCCCGGTCCGCACCCCGATCCGGACCCGGTCGCTGCGGTACAGGTCGCGCGCGTACTCCACCGGTACCCCGGCGGCAGTGGCCGCGGTGCGCTCGATCAGCAGCAGCGGCGCGCCCGGGTCCAGGCCGAGCCAGCGGGCCTCGGCCGCGGTGGCCACCACCGCCTGCAGCGCCTCGTCCGCGGTGTGCGGCCGCTGCCCGTACCGGCGGGCCAGCAGCGCGTACAGCGAGCCGGTCAGCCGGTGCGCCAACAGATCCGGGAAGATCGCGGCGGGGAACCAGGACCGTTCCAGCGCCAGCGGCTCACCGTCCCCGCTGCGTACCCGGACCACCTCGTGTACCGGTGCACCCGGCGCCAGCCCGAGCGCCCGGGCCACGGCCGGGCCCGCCGGTACCGTGGCGGCGCCGACCCGCCGTGCCCCCGCGCGCACCTGGGCCCGGCGCATCTGTTCGGTGAAGCCGGCCAGCCCGGTCAGGTCGCACTCGATCCGGGGCCGGGCCACGAACGTACCGCCGCCCCGGCCCGGGGTACGGCGCAGCACGCCCCGCGCGGCCAGGCTCGCCAGCGCCTGCCGCAGCGTCATCCGGCTGACCCCGAGCGCGGTGGCGAGCTGCTGCTCGCCCGGCAGCCGGTCGCCGGGTACCAGCTCACCGGCCCCGATCGCGGCCGACAGCCAGCGCTCGATGCGCAGGTGCGCCGGTACCGTGCCGTCGCGCCCCAGGTCCGGTCCGGCGCCGGCGATGCCAGCCAGCATGGCGGTTCCTCCCGGCGTCACAGTAGCCGACCGGGGCGGTACCGGGGCCGGACGGACGCGGTGCCCCGCCGGTTCGCCGGCGGGGCACCGCGTACGGATCGGGTTGGGGTCACTGCGACGGCTGGGGCACCGTACAGTGGATCTTCGGGTTGACGCCCACGTAGTTCAGCGGGCCAGCGATGATCGTGACCGTGGTGTTGCTGGCCTTGGCGCAGTTGGTACTCGAACCGCTGAAGTAGTTGCGCTGCGCGGCCGCGAGCACCCCGATCACCAGCCAGATGACGATGACTACCGCACCGATGCGCACGAAAGCCTCCTAGACCGGGTGTACCGCACCGGACAGTCCGGGCGACAGCATTAGGTACCCCGTGCGGCCGGAGGTCAAACTACGGCGCCGGACGTTTGCCGTACCGCGCCAACCGTCGCATCCCGACAGTGCGTTGTGGACGGTCGGCGCGGTACGCCGGTCGGCTCACCCGGTACCGGGCGGTACCACCGCGACCGGGCACGGCGCGTGCCCGATCAGCGCCATGCCGACCGAGCCGAGCAGCCGCCCGCGCAGCCCGTCCAGGCCACGCGACCCGACCACCAGCAGGCCGGCCCCGGCCGCGACGCGGGCCAGCGCGGCGGCCGGCTGCTGCCCGTACACCAGCTCGGTGCGTACCTGCACCGCCGGGTGGCGCAGGCTGCCGGCCAGCGGCGCCACGCCCCGGGCGATGGCGGCGCCGGTGGGGCTGTCCGCCGCGCAGGCGTGCACCACCACCAGCGGCGCGCCGCGGCGGGCCGCCTCGGCCAGGGCGAACCGGGCGGCCAGGTCGGCCGCGGGCGAGCCGTCCACGCCGACCACCACCGGGGCACCCGGGGCGCCCGGCTGCCCGCGGACCACCACCACCGGGCAGTACGCGTGGGTGGCCGTACGGACCGCCACCGATCCGATCAGCAGCCCGGCCACGCCGCCGTCGCCGCGGTGCCCGACGACCAGCACCGCGGCGCCCCGGGACAGGTCCCGCAGCACCTTCGCGGCCGGCCCGTCGACCAGTTCGGCCCGGACGTCCAGGCCGGGCCAGGCGGTACGCACCGCCTCGGCGAGCCGCTCCAGGTACCGGGCGGCCCGGGTACGGGGCAGCGGCGGCGCCGGTACCATCGGGTCGACCGCGGGCAGCTCCACCCACGGCGTGGTGTACCCGTGTACCAGCAGCAGCGCGGTACCGCGCCGGCAGGCGTCCGCGGCGGCGAGGTCGGCCGCGGCCCGGGCGGCGGCCGACAGGTCCACGCCGGCGAGCACCGGCGGTCCAGTGTGGACGGTGGCGCCGCGTCCGGTACGGGCGGCGCGGTCGGGCTGGGCGCTCATCGCAGGACTCCTTCCCACGGGCGCTGGCCGGGCGGCCAAACCGGCCGTACCGGCCCGGTACCTCCAGCGTTGGCCGGCCCGGGCCCCGCGCACAGGGGCCAAGGTCCCGAGCCGGTACCCGCCGTGGCGCCGGGCGCGGTGTCCGGACGGCCCGGGACCGGCCTCGGTATGGTGGGCGGCGGCGGTACCGGCGGCGTGCCGGACCGGACTCCCGCCGTGACCGAGGAAGGGGCGCCGACATGCCCGCCGAGCCGCCGCAACCGCAGCACACCACGCCCCCGGCCGCGCCGGACACCCCGATCCGGGTACTGGCCGAGGCGGCCGCCACGGCCCGGTACGCCCCGTCGATCCACAACACCCAGCCGTGGCGCTGGCGGCTGACCGACGACACGCTGGACCTGTACGCCGAACCGGCGCGGATCCTCGCGGTCACCGACCCGGACACCCGGCTGGCCACGGTGAGCTGTGGCGCGGCGCTGCACCACGCCCGGCTCAGCCTCGCCGCGCAGGGCCGGGCCGCGCAGGTGACGCCGCTGCCCGAGCCGGACGACCCGGACCTGCTGGCCCGGGTACGGCTGGGTGACCCGGTCCCGGCCGACCCGCGGGCGGTACGGCTGGCCCAGGCGGTACCGCTGCGGCGCACCGACCGCCGTCCGGTCACCGGCCCCCCGCTGGCGCCCGGGGTGCTCGCCGAGATCACCGCCGCGGTGCAGGAGCAGGGCTGCTGGCTGCACCAGTTGCGCCCGGCGCAGGTACTCGACCTGGCCGTGGCGGCGGCCCAGGCGCAGCGGGCCGAGGCGCAGGACCCGGACTGGCAGCACGAGCTGGCGTACTGGGCCGGCGGTACCCGGGCGGCCGGTACCGGCGTACCCGGCGCCGCGATCCCGCAGGAGCCGCCGCAGACCACCGTGCCGGGGCGGGACTTCGGCCACCCGGGGGAGCTGCCGCCCAGTGCCGGCCACGACCACGGTGCCGTGTTCACCGTGCTGTACGGCCCGGGCGACCAGCGGGCGGACTGGCTGTGCGCGGGCCAGGCGCTGTCCGCCGGCTGGCTGACCGCGACCGTGCTCGGCGCCTCGGTGCTGCCGCTGAGCGCCGCGGTCGAGGTGACCGCCACCCGGCTGATCCTGCGCGGGCTGGTGTCCGGTATCGGCCACCCGTACCTGGTGCTGCGCTTGGGCGCGGTACCCGCGGACGCCGCCGAGCTGCCCCGGGTACCTCGGCTGAGCCCGGCGGAGATCATCGAACGGGGCTGACCGGCCGCCGGCACAGCGGGTACTGAGAAACGTGCGGTACTCCTGAACCGCCTGCCCGCGCGTCACCGAAGGAGCCCGCCGTGCACACCGTGGTCACCGTCCTGGCCCAGTACCTGATCTACCTGCTCGGCCTGGTCGCCGCGGTGGCCTGGCTGAGGCTGCCGCCGGTACCGCGGGCCCGGCTCGTGCTGCCGGCGCTGCTCGCCGCCGTGGTCACGCTGGCCCTGGTACAGCTGGCCAACCACGTGTACTACGACCCGCGCCCGTTCGCCGCCGGCCGGGTCACGCCCTGGTTTCGCCACCCGGCCGACAACGGCTTCCCGTCGGACCACACCGCGGTCGTCGCGCTGGCCGGGTTCCTGTTCTGGCCGTACCGGCGGGTGGTGGCCGGGCTGCTGCTGGCCGGCGCCGTGCTCGTCGGTACCGCCCGGGTGCTCGCGCACGTGCACTCGCCGGTGGACATCGTGGCCGCGGTGGCCTTCGCGGCCGCCGGTGCGACGGTCGGGCACCTCGCCGGTACCCGGCTGTACCTGCGCCTGCGCCCCGGGCACTGACGCCGCCAGCGGTACCCCGGCTGGCGCCGCCGGGCTCAGCGGGGCGAGACCAGCAGCGTCTGGACCGCCCGGCCGCAGCCGCCGGTGGTGTCGGCCAGCCGGCTGGACACCACCGCGGCGCCGTCCGGCCCCAGCGCGGTGGCCGCGTCCAGCAGCAGCCACTCGCCGCGCGGCTGCCGGTACAGGGCCACGGTGAGGTCCACGTTGACGAACAGCCACTCGCGCGGGTCCAGCCACCCGCTGACGCCGTTGCCCGAGTCGGCCACCAGCATCGCCAGGCAGGCCGGGCTGGTGGGCTCGCCGGCCACCAGCGGGACGCCCGGGCTCATCCAGACCTGGGCCGGTCCGGGCTGGGTGAACCCGCCGGTGACGAAGCGCCACCGCATCGCGGTCAGGTACCCGTCCATGTGCACGCCCGGCCAGTCCGCCGACGGTACCGCGGGCGGGACCGGGGGTACCGGGTCGTCGACCTCGGGTACCGGCGCCCGGCGCGCCGGCGTGGCAATCCGCCAGCCCCGGGCGGACAGCACCGGTTCGCCCCCGGCGGACGCGACCGCCTCGACCAGGGTGACCCGCCGGCCCGGCCGCACGGTACGGGTGGACACGGTCAGCGGCGCCACCGGTACCGGCCGGAAGATGTCCACGGTCACCCGGGCCAGGTGCTGCCCGGGTACCGGCTCGTGCGCTTCGATCGCCCGGGCCAGCAGCGCCGAGGGCGGCCCGGCGTGCTGCGCGCCGGGGTCCCACGGGCCGGCGGTGGCGCCGGTGGCCTCGAACCGGTCGGGGCCGGCCCGGTGGTAGAACGCGTCGGCGGACATGAGCGCCCACCCTACCGGACCGGCCGGCAGGTACCGGCGGCGTCAGCCACGGGCAGTGCACAGCGCCACGGTGACCCCGGTCGGGCCGGCCGCACCCAGGTTGGCCTGCCCCGGCGCGGATGGCATGATCTGGCACAGGCCCCCAGCCACCACGAACCGGGACCATCAGGGAGTGTCAGTGCGGCCGACCTTCGCGTTGCAGGAGTCCGAACAGGACGGGCTGGTGCGCCTGGTACTGCGCGGCGAGGTGGACCTGCTGGCGGTACCGGTGCTGCGCGAGGCGGTCACCCGCCAGCTCGACTCCGGTACCGTGCGGGCCTGGGAGATCGACCTGTCCGGCGCCACGTTCCTGGACTCCAGCGGCGTCGGCGCGCTGCTCGAGTGCCGGCGCACGGTGCGCGCGGCCGGGTGGCCGTACCGGGTGGTCAACGCCACCGGCCCGGTCGCGTACGTGCTGGAACTCACCGGCGTGGCGCAGCTGCTGACCGACGAGGCGCCGCCGCCGGCCGGCACCGGCTGACCCGGGTACGGCCGGCCGGGGCGTACCCGGGTCGCGGCCGGTCAGCGCGGCGCCAGCCAGCGGTCCAGGTACGGCGCCAGTACCGTGTCCAGTGTCGGCGTGCCGGTCTCGCGCAGCTCGTACCCGACCCGCCGTACCGGGTGCCCCAGGTCCACCAGGCGGCCCAGGTCGATCGGCGTGCCGACCACGACCACGTCGCAGTCCACCGCGCGGATGGTCTCGCCCAGCTCGCGCAGCTGGGCGTCGCCGTACCCCATCGCCGGCAGTACCGCGCCGATGTCCGGGTACCGGGCGTAGGTGTCCGCGATCGAGCCGACCGCGTACGGGCGGGGATCGACCAGCCGCGCCGCGCCGCCGGCCCGGGCCGCGACGGTACCGGCGCCGTACGGCATCCCGCCGTGGGTGATGGTGGGGCCGTCCTCCACCACCAGCACCGTGGCGTCCACAAGGGACGGTCCCGGGCCGAGGGTGACCGGCGAGGCCGCCCGTACCACCTGCGCGGTCGGGTTGACCCGGTGCACGTTGGCCAGCACCGTGGCCACGTCGGCCGCGGTGGCGCTGTCGGTCTTGTTGACCACCACCACGTCGGCCAGCCGCAGCGTGGTCTCGCCGGGGTGGTACCCGACCTCGTGGCCCGGGCGCAGCGGGTCCACCACGGTCAGGCACAGGTCCGGGACGTAGAACGGGAAGTCGTTGTTGCCGCCGTCCCAGATGATGACCTCCGCCTCGTCCTGCGCCCGGGCCAGGATGTCGGCGTAGTCCACCCCGGCGTACACCACGATGCCGGCGCGTACCGGTGCCTCGTACTCCTCGCGCTCCTCCACGGTCGGGTCGGCCGCGTCGATGTCGGCCAGCGTGGCGAAGCGCTGTACCCGCATCCGGACCAGGTCGCCGTACGGCATCGGGTGGCGTACCAGGGCCACCCGCAGCCCCGCGCCGCGCAGGATCGCGCCCACCCGGCGGCTGGTCTGGCTCTTGCCGCAGCCGGTCCGTACCGCGCACACGGCCACCACCGGCCGGCGCGAGCGCAGCATCGAGCGCCGCGGCCCGATCAGCCGGAAGTCCGCGCCGGTACCGAGTACCAGCGAGGCGCGGTGCATCACCTCGGCGTGGGACAGGTCGGAGTAGGCCAGCACCACCTCGTCCACCTGCTCGCGGGCGACCAGGTCGGCCAGTTCCTCCTCGGGCCGGATCGGGATGCCGTCGGGGTAGTGCGGCCCGGCCAGCGCCGGCGGGTAGGTACGCCCGGCGATGCCGGGGATCTGGGCGGCGGTGAAGGCCACCACGCGGGTGGCCGGGTCGTCGCGGTACACCGTGTTGAAGTCGTGGAAGTCGCGGCCGCCGGCCCCCATGATCACGGTTCTGGGCACGGGATCCTCCTCAGCGCGGCGGCGCGGCCGGTGCGGTGGCGACCGCCTCGACATCGCAGGCGGCGGTGATCAGCAGCCGGTGCCCGAGGTCCGACAGGGCGCGCGCGGCGGCCAGTTCGTCGCCGATCTCGGGTACGTCGTCGTCGGCCGGGTTGAGCCAGGCACGGCCGACGCCGACCAGCCGGGTGGCGTCGCCGGTGTGCAGCCGGGCCTCGGCGTAGGTACGGCCGTCGGCCTCGTCGATGTACACGTCCACGGTCCAGCGCTTCAGGACGGGCATGGTGACCTCCTTGGCGGGTGTGCCGGTGGTACCGGGTTGCGGTACTCCCCGACCATCTCCCGGCCCGCGGGGCGCGGTCAGAGGCGAAGGTCCTCCCGCGCCGGATGCGAGCGCCGCTGCGCATTGAGGCCCAACGGCCCGCACCGGCGTGGGAAGGTCCCGCCGTACCTGGGGCCATCCGCCCTGGCCCGGGGCGGTGCCACGGCGGTTGGCTGAGGGTGTGGAGGGTGTGGACGGAGCCGAGGGTGTGGACGGAGCCGAGCGTGTGGACGGAGCTGAGCGTGTGGAGGGACAAGCGGCGCCGGTGACCCTGCTGCTGGCGAGCCTGGCACCGCTGGTGCGCGCGCTGCGCGCGCAGGGGTACACCGTGGTCGGGCCGACCGAACGCGACGCGGCGGTCGTGCTGGCCGAACTGGACCGGGCCGACCGGCTGCCGTACGGCTGGTCGGTACAGGTGGGGCCGGCCCGGTACCGGCTGGACCGCGACGGTACCGGCGCGTTCGCCACCGTGGCCGACCCGCAGCCGTGGAAGCGGTACCTGCACCCGCCGCGGGCGCAGGTGTTCAGTGCCCGGCGGGGACCCGACGGCGAGATCACCGTCAGCGAACCCGACCCCGGGCCGCCGCCGCGGTACGCGCTGCTCGGGGTACGCCCGTGCGACCTGCGCGCGATCGCGGTACAGGACGCGGTGCTGGGCGGGGTGGACACGGCGTACGCGCGCCGCCGCGCCGGTACGTTCATCGTCGCGGTCAACTGCACCGAGCCACGCGCCACGTGTTTCTGCGTCTCGGCCGGCGGCGGCCCGCGGGCCGGGGCCGGTGCGGACCTGGTGCTGACCGAACTGGCCGGGCCGGACACGGTGGAGTACACCGTGCAGGCCGGCACGCCGGCTGGTGTGGAGTTGCTCGCCGGGCTGCCCGGCGCACCGGTACCGGCCGGTACCGCGCAGCGGGCCGCCGCGGCGGTGGACGCCGCGGCCGGCCGGATGGGCCGGGCGCTGCCGCCCGGGGACCTGCGCGCGCTGCTGGCCGGCCGGCCGCAGGCCGCGCGCTGGGACGACGTGGCCGGGCGCTGCCTGGCCTGCGGCAACTGCACGATGGTGTGCCCGACCTGCTTCTGTACCACGGTCGAGGACACCACCGACCTGACCGGCGACGTGGCGCAACGGTGGCTGCGCTGGGACTCCTGCTTCGATCTGGACTTCTCCCACCTGCACGGGGTGGGCCCGGTACGGCACAGCGTGCGCGGCCGGTACCGGCAGTGGCTCACGCACAAGCTCAGCACCTGGCACGACCAGTTCGGCGGGTCCGGGTGTGTCGGGTGTGGACGGTGCATCGTGTGGTGCCCGGCCGGCATCGACCTGACCGTTGAGGTGGCCGCGATCGCGGCCGAGGAGGAGCGGGGAACGGTCGCGGCGGGTACCGGTGGCGGCGAGGGGGGCACGGCGTGACCGCGACGATGGTACCGGCCCGGTACCGGGTGACCGACCGGCGGCGGGAGACCGCCGACACGGTGACCCTGACCCTGGAGCCGGTGGATAGGCCGGTGGCGCCGTTCCGTCCCGGGCAGTACGCGATGCTGTACGCCTTCGGCGTCGGCGAGGTGCCGATCTCGGTCAGCGGGGCGACCCCCGGCGGCGGGGTGCTGCACACGATCCGCGCCGTCGGCGCGGTGTCGGCCGCGCTGTGCGCCGCGGCGCCGGGCCAGCTGCTCGGGCTGCGCGGGCCGTACGGCACCCAGTGGCCGCTGCCGGCGCCGGCCGGCGCGGACCTGCTCGTGGTGGCCGGCGGGATCGGTACCGCGCCGGTACGGCCGGTGGCGCAGCACATGGTCGAGCACGCCGACCGGTACGCCCGGCGGGTGCTCCTGCTCGGCGCGCGTACCCCGGCCGAACTGCTGTACCCCGACCAGTACGACGACTGGCGCAAGGCCGGGGTGGACGTACGGGTGACCGTGGACCGCGCCGATCCACAGTGGACCGGACCGGTGGGTCTGGTCCCGGCGCTGCTGGACGGCGTGCGCCTGGACCCGGCCACGACGGTGGCGTACCTGTGCGGGCCGGAGCCGATGATGCGGGCCACCGCGCAGGTGCTGCTGCGCCTGGGCGTACCGGCGCCGTCGGTGCTGGTGTCGCTGGAGCGCAACATGCGCTGCGGGGTCGGGCTGTGCGGGCACTGCCAGCTCGGGCCGGCGCTGCTGTGCCGGGACGGGCCGGTGCTGTCCTACGACCGGGCCGCGCCGTTGCTGGAGGTGGGGGAGCTGTGAGTGGTACGAGCGGGCCGGGTGGCCCGACCCTGGCGGTGTGGAAGTTCGCCTCCTGCGACGGCTGCCAGCTCACCCTGCTGGACTTCGAGGACGAACTGCTCCAGCTCGCCGGGGCGGTACGGATCGTGCACTTCCTGGAGGCCACCAGCGCGGTGGCGCCGGGCCCGTACGACGTGTCGCTGGTCGAGGGGTCGGTCACCACGGCCGACGACCTGGCCCGGATCCAGCGCATCCGGGCGCAGTCCGGCCTGCTGGTGGCGATCGGCGCGTGTGCCACCGCCGGCGGGGTGCAGGCGCTGCGGAACTCCGCCGACGTGGCGGAGTTCCGTGCCCTGGTGTACGCCCAGCCGCGGTACGTGGCGACGCTGGCCACCTCCACCCCGATCTCCGCGCACGTGCCGGTGGATCTGGAGCTGCCGGGCTGCCCGATCGACAAGGGGCAGCTGCTGGGTACGGTCACCGCGCTGCTGGCCGGGCGCCGGCCGGACCTGCCCACGCACAGCGTGTGCGTGCAGTGCAAGGCCCGGGGTACCACCTGCGTGGCGGTGGCGCACGGGGTACCGTGCCTGGGCCCGGTGACCCGGGCCGGCTGCGGGGCGATCTGCCCGGCCTACGCGCGCGGCTGCTTCGGCTGCTTCGGCCCGATGGCGGGACCGAACACGGACGCGATGACCGACCTGCTGCGCCGGGCCGGAATGTCCACTGTGGACGTCGAGCGGGTGTACCGGACGTTCCACACCGGTGCGCCGGAGTTCGCGTACGCGGCGGCCGCGGCGGGTACGCCGCCGGCGGCGGGCGACCCGGAGGTGGCGTCATGACGCGGCAGGAGCGGTCGCTGCGGGTGGCGGCGCTGGCCCGGGTCGAGGGCGAGGGGGCGATGCGGGTCCTGGTCGACGGCGGCGAGGTCACCGAGGTCGCGCTGAACATCTACGAGCCGCCGCGGTTCTTCGAGGCGTTCCTGCGTGGCCGCGGGTACGCCGAGGCGCCCGACCTGACCTCGCGCATCTGCGGGATCTGCCCGGTGGCGTACCAGCTGTCGGCCTGCCTGGCGATGGAGGCCGCGCTCGGGATCACCGTGGGGCCGGCCGTGGCCGACCTGCGCCGGCTGATCTACTGCGGGGAGTGGATCTCCAGCCACGCGCTGCACATCTACCTGCTGCACGCGCCGGACTTCCTCGGCTACGCCGGCGCGGTCGAGCTGGCCGCCGACCACCGGGACCTGGTCGAGCGCGGGCTGTCGCTGAAGAAGGTGGGCAACGAGATCCTGGCCGCGGTCGGCGGCCGGGCGATCCACCCGGTGAACCTGCGCGTCGGCGGGTTCCACCGCGCACCCACCCGCACGGAGCTGGCGGCGCTGGTACCTGGGCTGCGCCAGGCGCTGGCCGCCGCACTGTCCACAGTGGAGTGGGTGGCCGGGTTCGACTTCCCGGACTTCCGGCACGACCACGAACTGCTCGCGCTGGTCGAGCCGGGGCGGTACGCGATCGAGTCGGGTACCCCGACGACCAGCCGCGGGCGGGTCTTCGCGGTGGCCGACGTCGACGCGCACGTGGTGGAGGAGCAGGTGCCGCACTCCACCGCGCTGCACGCCCGGCTGGCCGGCGCGGGCCGGTACCTCACCGGCCCGGCGGCCCGGTACACGCTGAGTCACCAGTGGCTGTCCCCGCTGGCCCGGCAGGCCGCCGATGCGGCCGGGCTCGGTACCGACTGCACCAACCCGTTCCGCAGCATCGTGGTACGGGCGGTGGAGGTCGTGTACGCGGTGGAGGAGGCGCTGCGGATCATCGACGGGTACGAGCCGCCGGTACCGTCGCATGTGGACGCCCCGGTACGGGCCGGTACCGGCGCGGGCGCCACCGAGGCCCCGCGCGGAGTGCTGTTCCAGCGGTACGAGCTGGCCGCCGACGGTACCGTGACCGCGGCCCGGATCATCCCGCCGACCTCGCAGAACCAGTCCTGCGTGGAGGACGACCTGCGCCGGTTCGTGTCGGCCGGGCTGGACCTGGACGACGCGCGGCTGACGCACGAGTGCGAGCAGGCCATCCGCAACTACGACCCGTGCATCTCCTGCTCCACCCACTTCCTCGACCTCACCGTGG
>Ga0209069_10001367_pt1 | contig 12306 bp, 9 predicted proteins | sample Str013_2_FD_187202 | JGI IMG/M metagenome (GOLD analysis project Ga0209069, IMG submission 187202) | Freshwater sediment microbial communities in response to fracking from Pennsylvania, USA - Straight Creek_MetaG_SC_2013 (SPAdes) (version 2) | ecosystem: Environmental > Aquatic > Freshwater >...
CGGCGGCGCCGTGATCGATGACGATGTCATCAGCCGCGCAGCCTAGGCGTTTTGCCGCCGCCGTCCGGATCGCGGCGCGCAGCTCGGCCGCCGCCAGCACGATGGCGGACCCGCCCATGACGGTGGAGCGCGAGCTGTAGGAGCCGAAACCTTCGCTCACATGATCGGTCGAGCCGTGAAATACCCCTTTGATCCGGTCCATGGGCATTTCAAGCGCATCGGCGGCGATCTGGGCAAAGACGGTCTCGATCCCCTGGCCGACCGAGGAGGAACCGACGAACACCGACACCGCGCCGTCGGGCTCGAGCCTGAGCCGCGCATTTTCCTTCGGGCCCGACGCGCCGCCTTCGATGTAGCAACCGATGGCGAGCCCATGATAGCGGCCATCGATCAGCTGTCCTTGCAGGCCGGCCTTCTCCTCCCAGCCGAATTCGGCCAGGCAGCGGTTAAGCGTGCTGCGGTAGTCGCCGCTGTCGCACGCGGTCTCGATGTCGAGCACCAGGATCTTGGCGAGCGCATACGGCATTTCGGCTTCCGCGATCAAATTGCGCCGGCGGAACGCGACTGCATCGATGCCGAGCTCGCGCGCCGCGATATCGATCAGCCGCTCGCGGAAGAAATCGGCCTCGAACCGGCCCGGCCCCCGGTAGGTGCCGGACGGCGTCTTGTTGGTCATCAGCAGCGAAACTTCGATGTGAACATGCGGAATGCGGTAGGGCCCCGACATCACCTGCGCGATGTTGCGCGAAGCGGTTGCGCCGACCGTGCGCACATAGGCGCCGAGATCCGTGAAGGCCTGGCCGCGCAGTCCCAATATGGTGCCGTCGCGGGCGCAGGCGATCTCCAGCTCGCATTCGGCATCGCGGGCATGGTTGGTGGCCAGAAGATTTTCTCGGCGATCCTCGATCCACTTCACCGGCCGGCCGGTGAGCCTGGCCGCAAACGGGATCAGGAAATCCTCCGGATAGAATTCGCCGCGCGCCCCAAAGCCGCCGCCCACGTCGTATTCCAGCATCCGAATGGACGGCTCCGGCAGGTCCAGCATCTTGGCCAGCATGCGCCGGTTGGGGAACGGCACCTTGGCGGCGCCGGACACCGTCATCTGCTCGAGCGCGGCATCCCATTGCGCCAGCAATCCGCGCGGCTCCATGGGCACGGCCGAGTGCCGCTGCACCTTGAAGCATTCGCGGCGCGTATAGGCAGCGTCGCGGAACGCCAAATCGATGTCGCCGCGCACGGCCGTGATCGTGCTGGCCAGATTGGTCCCGCTTTCATCGAACAGGAGCACGTCGCCTTTGCGGGCACCCGCACGGTCGGCCACCGCGGGAAGCGGCTCGATATCGACCAGGATCGCCTCCAGGGCGTCCTCGGCCAGCGCCGCGCTGTCCGCCACCACGACCGCGATCGGCTCTCCCACGTAACGGACCTTGCGGTGCGCGATGACCGGCTGCTGGTACTGCCGCAGCGCCGGCAACGGCTCCTGCCGCAGCGGAATGGTCGGCACCGTAGCCCCGACATCTGCGGCGGTGATCACGGCAACGACTCCCGGCCGCGCCCGCGCGGCCGCAACGTCGATCGAGCAGATGCGACCGTGGGCGACCGCGCTGCGCAGGATCACCGCGTGGAGCAGCCCCGCGCAGGACAGATCGTCGACGTATTGTCCGCGGCCCCTGAGCAGGCGCAGATCCTCGATGCGCTCCACCGGGCTGCCCACGAAGGCGTTGGTCCTGCGCGTCGATTCCATGGGCGTTCAAGACTCGAGCGGGGACCAATACGTGATGCCGTTGTGTCGGCCGACCCCACTACCTATGTCAGATTTGGCCGACAAGCCAACCAAGGAGGCCTGTCATTTCCTGTTGGGCGTTCGGACGGAGCCGCACAATGAAAAGAAGAGCACGCGCGACGAGCGTGGCATTCATATGCGCCACAATGGCGACCTTGCTGCTGTCCGGCAATCTCACGTTCGCGCAGGGCCTCGGCGGATATCCGCCAGGCGTCAACCCCAGCAATCCGCAGGACCTCACCCATCGCAGCAATCCGCAAGACCTGACCCTGCCGGGCGCCGGCAACCCGCAGGATTTGGTACGCTCGCCGGCGCTGCCAAAAGCACTATCCTCCGCTCCCGCCTCCAGCTTCGGAACGACGAGTCCGCCGCTCAGTCTCTCGCTGGGGCACACCACCACGATCAAGCCCGTCAAAAAATGGGCGCGGCGGAAACCGCACAATGGGAGTTGATGCCGATCCTGGCCGCGTGCAGCGGCACGCACGCGGCGCCAATTCCGGCAGCCGAGGAGACATTCGTCAGGAGAAGTCAGGAGAATGATGCCGTCTGATTCCGAACCTTCAACGGGCATCTGAAACAAAGCCCGGCTGTCGAGCCGGGCTTTGTGTTGCGTTTAAAGGCAAGGGCCCCGACCATGAGGCCTCAGGATTTTCACGATTCAACGATCACTGACGATCGCTATAGTGATCCTGGTTCTGCTCGCGCGTCACACGAGGCGTCTGCTTCGCCTTTGGCGATGCGACATAGCCGTAGGCCTTACCGCCTTCGCTGGCGTTGCTGGCATTGCCGAAAATATCCGGGTGATAGACCGGATTGACGCCGACCGTGCTTCCCGGGACGACGAATCCGCCTCGGTCGTCGGTCTGATCGCCCGCCAGGGCCGCAGAGGCAGTGCCGAGCATGAGGGCCGCCGCGAGAACAACCTTGGTCTTGGTCAACATTTTGAAATCTCCATCTGTCATTTTTTTGCGCTTCCGTTGGCGCGGTCCTGAAGTATTCACAGGCCGCGATATCGCAACGCACAATTTTTTGATTTGGAATTTCCGTGGCCAGAGCCTAGGCGGCGCAGGAGGGTAATTATGCCAATAAACCTCGTATTATCAGCATATTATTTGCTATACTGTGCGGCCTCAGGCCTCAAAATCGAGTGCGATTCCCGGCCCTGGGCCGACTCATCGAGTCGCCATTATGGTGCGCCGCACACCTGACATGCACGGTCGCGTGCAAGCGCCTTCCAAGGATCCGTCACTTCGGATTGAGGCGAATCCCGGTGAATTTCCATTGCGACATTTCCTCCATGGCGTAGCGGACACCCTCGCGTCCGAAGCCGCTCGAGCCGACGCCGCCGAACGGATAGGTGTCGAGCCGGAACCGGCTCGCCTCGTTGATCCAGAGCGAGCCGACCCGCATCTTGCGCGACACCTTGAAGGCGGTCTCCAGGCTCGCCGTGAAGCAGGCGCCCTGCAGACCGAACTCGGACGAATTGGCAAGAGCCAAGGCTGCGTCCACATTGGCGACCGGCTGCACCACCACCACCGGGCCGAACGCCTCCTCGCTCATCAACCGCGCGCCCGCCGACGCCTCCGCCACGATGGCGGGTCCGAGAATGCAGCCGCGGCGCTCAGCCTTGAGGACGAGGCGAGCGCCCTTGGCGACCGCGTCCGCCACCATCTGCTCCACCCGGTCGGCAGCGGCCGCGCTGATCATGGGGCCGACATCGGTGGTCGGATCCTCAGGGTCGCCGACCTTGAGCTTCTTGGCGGCCGCGACGAACAGCTCCAGGAAATTTTCGTAGACCGATTGCTCCACGATCACCCGCTGGGCCGAGATGCATTGCTGGCCGCTCGCCTCGAAACCGGCGCCGGCCATGCGTTGGGCCGCATCGGCGAGATCCGCATCGGCGCAGATGATGTTGGCGGCGTTGGAGCCGAGCTCGGCGACGAAACGCTTGGCGCCCGCCGCGCGGGCGAGCTCATGGCCGGCCGCCGTGCTGCCGGTCACCGTGAGCGTCGCCACCAGCGGATGGGCGGCCAGCAGCAGCGCCGTCTGCCGTCCACCCGGCACGACGTTGAATAGCCCATCGGGCAGGCCCGCCTTCTTTACCGCCTCGGCCAGCAACAGCGCGACCTCGGTTCCGGGCGGCGAAGGCTTGACCACGACCGCATTGCCCATGGCGAGCGCGGGCGCGAGCTTCTGAACCAGAAGATTGACCGGCCCGTTGAAGGGCGTGACGGCGGCCACGACCCCATAGGGCACCCGCGTGGTGAAGCCGAAGCGGCCGGCGCCGGCCGCATTGGCGTCGAGCGGCAGCACCTCGCCATTGAGATGGGGCAACTGCGCCGCGCAGGCGCGGATGAATGCCCCTGCCCGCTTGGCCTCGAAGGTCGCGGCGCGCTTGGGCTTGCCGATGACGCGGATGAGCGAGCGGATCAGCTCGGCTTCGATCTTGTCGATGGCGTCCGCCGCCGCCATCAGCCATTCCACGCGCTTGGCGATGGTCTCGTCCTGATGCTTCAAATAGGCCGCATGGGCGTGCTTGGCGGCAGCGTCGATGATGGCGGCGTCGGATTCCACGAAATGGGACGCGACGGTCTCGTCGATCGGCGACACCAGCGGCGAGAAGGTCGCGCCTGGCGCCACGTCGGCGGCGCCGCCGATCCACGGCAAATGACGTGCGGAAATATTCATCACGACTTCTCCTCGTGCATTGCAAATTCCAAGATTGGACTTCAGCGCCCTTTTGATCCTCGCGGCAAGCCTTCCGGTGGCGCCGGCATGCTGTCAAGCCTGCGCCGTTCTGGCGCGAGTTGACAACCCGGGTGACGCCGTCATCAATGGCGTCGCGACAGTCGCAACTTGGTTGGGACATGATCGGGAACGCCATGCCGGCGCCAGGGAGGCCTGCAGCAGAAAGAAGCCTCTCGCGCGGCCGGGCTCGCGTCGCCACCGTCATGGTCGGCGCCTGCTTGATCGGCGCCTTTTTGGCCAGTGCCCTGTTCGCCGGCACCGCCGCGCAAGCCCAAACAAAGATTCGCGTCGGCAAGGCGCAGGCGCAAACCTTCGCGTTCATTCCGGCCGATGTCGGGGCGCAGACCGGCCTGTTCAAGAACCGCGGCCTCGACCTCGAGATCAGCAGCTTTGCGGGCGATGCGCGGCTGCTGCAGGCCTTGACGGCGGATGCGGTCGATATTGCGCTCGGCGGCGGCCCGACACTCGCCTTCGTGGCCAAGGGTGCCCCCATGTTGGCGGTCGCCGCCTTGGCCGACGCGCCCGGCACCATCATGGTGGTGGTGCTCAAGGACGGCCCGGTCAAGGTCGAGGACGACCTTAGAGGCCGGACGCTCAGCGTCTCGACCGCGGGCTCGCTGACCTATTGGCTGGCCCAGCAGCTGTCGCGCTCCCATGGCTGGGGCACCGACGGAATAAAGATCGCGACGCTCGGCACCTCGGCGGCGCAGGCCGCCGCCCTCAAGACCAATCAGATCGACGGAATCGTGACGGAATCGAGCACGGTCTTCAAGCTCGAGGAGGACGGCGTCGGCCGGATCCTGGTGCGGTTCGGCGACCGCATCAAGGATTTCCACGTCCATGTCATCTATGCCAGCCGCAGGCTGATCGACAGCAATCCGAACGCGGTGCGCGCGTTCCTGGCCGGCTGGCGCGACAGCGTCCAGTACATGCGCGATCACCAAGAGCAGACGGTCGACATCGCGGCCCGTGTTTCCGACGTGTCGAAATCGGTCGCCAGCCGGAATTACCAGGAGCTGATGCCGATCTTCAATTTGACCGGCCGCTTCAACCCCAAGGCGCTCGACATGCTGTCGCGATCCTTCATCGAGCTCGGCCTCCTGCCGGACGCCCCCGACATGAGCAAGCTCTACACCGAGGCGTTCCTGCCGAAGTGATGTGATCGAGCCTCGGATTTGTGGGCGCGGCACGGACCCCAGATCACTCCGCCGCAACCGCGCGGATCTCCTCCCGCCGGGCCGGGGCCGCTCGCCGGCTGCCCCGCAGCCACACCTGCAAGCGATCGAGGTAGAGATAGACGACCGGGGTCGTATAGAGGGTCAGCAGCTGACTGAGCGCGAGCCCCCCGACCATGGCGTAGCCGAGGGGCTGGCGCAGCTCTGAACCGGTACCGGTGCCGAGCGCCAGCGGCACGCCAGCGAGCATCGCGGCCGCCGTCGTCATCAGGATCGGCCGAAACCGCAGCAGGCACGCTTCTCGGATGGCATCGAGCGGCGCCATGTGGCGATCGCGCTCGGCCGAGATGGCAAAGTCCACCAGCATGATGCCGTTCTTCTTGACGATTCCGATCAGCAGAATAATTCCGATGATGCCGATGACCGAAAGGTCCATGTGGCCAAGGTACAGCGCCAGCAGCGCACCAACCCCGGCGGACGGCAGGGTCGACAGGATCGTCAGCGGATGGATGAAGCTCTCGTAGAGAATTCCCAGGATGATGTAGACCACCACCAGCGCCGCGGCGATCAGCAGCGGTTCGCTCGATAGCGACTCCTGAAACGCCTGCGCATTGCCCTGGAAAGTCGGGATAACCGAGGGCGGCATGCCGATCTGGCGTGCAGCTTGCGTGATGGCCTCGACCGCCTGGCCCAGCGCGACGCCGGGCTGAAGGTTGAACGTCAGCGTTACGGCCGGGAATTGACCTTGATGTGAGACCGAAAGGGGCCCGACCTGTCTCGAGTCGACATTGACGAGGGACGACAGCGGCACCGCGCCGCCGGTCAGCGGCGATTTCACGTAGATGCGGTCGAGCGAATCGGGCGATTTCTGCAGCTCCGGCAAAATCTCCTCGATCACCCCATAGGTGTTGAGCTGGGTGAAATACTGGGTGATCTGACGTTGTCCATAGGCGTCGTTGAGCGTGTCGTCGATCGTCTGCGGCGAAATTCCGAAGCGCGACGCCTGGTCGCGATTGACCACGATGGTGAGCTGCGGTGCGTTGGCCAGAAGATCGCTCGACGCATCTACCAGCTGCGGCAGCGACTTCAGCTTCTCCAGCATCTTGACCGACCACTCGTTCAATTCGGCGATATTGGAATCCTGCAGCGTGTATTGGAAGCTTCCGCGCGCAGGCCGGCCGCCGACGGTGATGTCCTGCGTGGGCTGCAGAAAGAGGTTTGCACCTCCGATCTTGGCGAGCTGCGGCCGCAACCGATCAATGACCTGCGAAGCCGTGGACTTGCGCTGCTCGCGGGGCTTCAACGCGATGAATGCGCGTCCCGTATTCGCCGTATTGGCAAAGCCGCCGGTGCTGCCCGTGATCGAGCCGATTGCGAGCACGTCGGGATCGTCGAGGACGATCTCGTTTTGCGCCTGCATCAGACGCATCATCTGCTCAGGCGAAGCGCTTTGCGCCGCTTCCGAGAAACCCTGGATAACGCCGATATCCTGGATCGGAAAGAAGCCCTTGGGAATTTGAACCACCATGACTGCGGTCAGCGCCATGGTGGCGAAGAACACGCAAAGCGTGATCGCCTGGTGATGGAGCACAATGTCCAGCGTGCGCCGATAGCCGGCATGGAGGCCGTTGAAGCCTGCTTCGACGATGCGGAACACGCGCCCGTGCTCGCCCGATTCCTGGTGCATGAACCGGGAGCAGAGCATCGGGGCGAGCGTGAGCGAGACCAGCGCCGAGACCGCGATCGAGGCCGTGACCGTCATGGCGAATTCGCGGAACAGGCGTCCGATGATCCCGCCCATGAGCAGGAGCGGAATGAACACCGCGATCAGCGAGAGGCTGATCGACAGCACCGTGAAGGCGATCTCGCGCGAGCCTTTGAGCGCCGCCTCGAACGGCGGCAAGCCGTGCTCGATGTGCCGGTAGATGTTCTCCACCACCACGATGGCGTCGTCGACCACGAAGCCGACCGCGATGGTGAGCGCCATCAGCGAGAGGTTGTCGAGGCTGAAATTGAGCAGATACATCGCGGCGCAGGAGCCGAGCAGCGCCAGCGGCACAGTGAGTGCGGGGATGACGGTCGCCCACACGTTGCGCAAGAACAGCAGAATGACCATGACCACGAGGCCGATCGTGAGCGCCAGGGTAACCTCCACCTCGTGCACGGAGGCGCGGATGGTCACGGTGCGGTCGAGAATGGTCTCGATCTGCATGGCGGGCGGCAGGTTGGCCATCAGCCCCGGCAACGCGGCCTTGAGCTTGTCCACCGTCTCGATGATGTTGGCGCCGGGTTGCTTGGTGATGATCAGCAACAGGCCCGGAAGCCGGTTCGCGTAAGCCGCGACGGTCCGGTCGGCGGCAGCGAGCACCGCTTGGCCGATGTCGCGGACGCGGATCGGCGCCCCGTTGCGGAAAGCAAGCACAACATTCTCGTATTGCTCCGGCAGGGTGAGCTGGTCGTTCGACGCGATGGTGAAGCTGTTGTCCGGAGTGTTCAGGGTTCCCTTGGCGGCATTGGTGGTGGAGGCGACCAGAGCGGAACGGATCTCCTCCAGCGTCAGCCCGATGGCGGCGAGCTTGGCCGGATCGACCTGAACGTGGACCGCCGGCTTAGATTCTCCCCCGATGAAGACCTGGGCCACACCAGGCACCTGGGAAAGCTTCTGCACCAGATAGTTGTCGGCAAGATCGTCGAGCGTGGTCAGGGGCAACGTGTCGGAATGGATGCCGAAGATCATGACCGCGATGTCGGCCGGATTGGTCTTGCGATAAACCGGGGGCGTCGTCAGATTTTGCGGCAGTTGCCGACCGGCGGCGGTGATCGCGGCTTGCACGTCCTGCGCCGCCGCATCGATGTTGCGATTGAGGTCGAACTGCAGCACGATCGTGGTGGCGCCGAGCGTGCTCGTGGAGGTCATCTGCGTCACGCTGGCGATCTGCCCGAACTGACGCTCGAGCGGAGTCGCAACGGCGGAAGCCATGGTTTCCGCGCTCGCACCCGCCAGCGCCGTGGTGACCTGGATGGTCGGAAAGTCGACCTGCGGGAGCGGGGCGACCGGCAAGAACGGAAATGCCGCGATGCCCACGAACGCCAGGGCGGTCATCAACAGGCAGGTCGCGATCGGACGCCGAACGAACGGCTCGGAAATATTCACATGGTGCTCCCGCCGGAGGCCGCCACCGGCGGAGAAGCGACCGTCACCGGCGAATTGGTCTGCAGCCTGTATTGTCCGTCGGTCACCACGCGCTCGCCCTCGCTCACGCCGGAGTTGATGATGGTCAAATCGCCGGTCGTCGGCCCAACCTGGATTTGACGAACCACCGCAATGTTTTCTGCGGTCACGATCCAGGCGTACAACCCCTGCGGTCCGCGCTGGACCGCGTTCGCCGGCACCGCAATGACATTGCTGCGAGTCTCCAGCAGCAATCGGGCATTGACGAATTCGCCCGGCCATAGCCGGTCGTCCTCATTGGGGAAAATGGCCTTGAGCCGGATCGTGGAGGTCGCCTGATCGACCGCGTTGTCGACCGTCAGCAGCTTTCCGGTGCTCAGAGGGAGGCGGTTGTCCTGATCGAACGCGATCACCTCGATCGGACCACGATCGATGGCTCGGCGCACGTCGTCGAGCATGCGCGACGGCAACGTGAACATGACGGCCGCGGGTTGCACGAGCACCAGGGTTGCGATCGACCCGACATCAGAGGCACGAACGACGTTGCCGGGATCGACCAGCCGCACGCCGATGCGCCCGTCGCTCGGCGCCGTGATGGTGGTGTAATCGAGCTGGGTTTGCGCCGTCTCGATCGCCGCGTCATCGGCATCGATCGCCGCCGCCAGCTGATCGACCTTGCCCTGCTGCAGATCGACGTTCTGCTGGGTCTCGATGCCCTTGAGCCCCAAGGCCTTGAAGCGCGTGAGATCCTTCTGCGCGGAACCGAGCAGCGCTTGGTCCTGGGCCTTTTTCGCCTTGGCCTGATCAAGCGCAGCCTTGAACAGGCGCGGGTCGATCCTGGCGATCACATCGCCCTTCTTGACGTGCTGCCCCTCGGCGAACGGCACCTCTTGCAGCTTTCCGTCAACCTGGGAGTGGATACCCACGCTCAATATGGGCTGCACTGCGCCAAGACCGGTGAGGTAGATCGGCACGTTCCGTAGGGCCGCGATCGCGACGGTTACCGGAACGGGAGCTCGGCCGGGACCACGCGCAGTGCGCGCGGTGTCGGTTCCGTCGGCGCCGCCGCGGTACCAGTAAATGGCACCGCCGCCCGCCACGATGACGGCGAGGATCAGGGCGGCGATTCGGGTGACCCGACGCCGCTTACTACCGATTGTGCGGCTCCCCATTGCGTGACTTGTATCACCAAGGGATCATTTATGTCTGATAAATTTTCCATCAAGCTGCTGTTCGGCCTACATGAAAACCTGCCTTTATGGCGTCCGCTGGAGCGTGAACAGCACCCTTTCCAAGTAGCCCCAGACGGGCCAAACGCACCCGCAATGCGTGATGGCCGTCACGGAATGGACGAATGCGGGATTGAATTCGCAACCTACGGGCACGATTGCGCGACTAATGATCAGAGGCGGGCATCGCCTCATCCGTAAAGGAGAGTGATCATGAAGCACGCAATGTCGTTGTTGCTGGCGGCGATTTCCGCCTTGACGCTCGCTGCCGCCACGCCCGCGATGGCGCTCAACCCGCAGCCCCTGCCCCCGGGGATGTCCGCCCACGGCGGCGCTCACGGCGTGTCGGTTCTTGCACAGACGGGTCGCAGCCATTGGAACCGCTGCCCCATCGCCATGTGCCGTCGTTGAAGCCGGCGGGGTCGCTGATCTCTTGATGAAAGCCAAGCGATCGGCACTCAGCAGCCGCCAAGGTGCTCTTCGAACAATGTGCGATCGGGGGCGCACCGGGCTTCGCCGAAGCACCAATTTATGTCATATTGAGCGCATGGTGAAAGGGTGGAAGATCGTCACCGTAATCCCCAACCCCGGCGGGGCAGCCCCACTGCAGGAATGGACGCTCGTCGCCATTCCCGACAAGGCCGCGGCCGTTCGCGCGGTCAAGGCACGCCACCCGCACGCAGCCATAAGGGTCGATTCGGAGGCTGATGCCGAGCTGCTCGCCAAGCATGGCGTCAAGGACGGCAAAGTCTTTGTGCTCGCGGACGGATCATGACGAGCCCCGAGCGCTGCGCGTTCTGAAGAACAATGCGTGGATCGCTATGCCCGCTTCTTGGCGCGGCGCACGCCAATGGCGCCCTATCGGCTTACCAAAGGAGGCCGTTGGCGGAAACTCACCCCGCCCGCGTCGGCCAGCACCATATCCCCCGCAGATCGATGGGTTAACGGCGGTTTTCCTTAACGGAGCGCTAACGCGGCGGGCTTAGAATCGCTTCGAAGTGTGTCGTTCTGTGTGCAAGGGACCATGGCCAAACCGCCCCCGACATTTGCCAGCCTGGAAGGCCTGCTCGATCATCGGCAAAGGGATGGTTTCGACATCCGCCCGACCTTGTTGCGCGTGCTGACCGACCTCTATCTGCAGAAACCGACGCATCCGACGGACGACGAGCGGTATTACACGGAGCTTGCGCTTCGGCTGATCAATTCGACCGACATGCCGGCACGCGCCGCGGTGGCCGAGCGGCTGGCGGTCTATCCGGCCGCCCCACGTGCGGTCATCCTGCGGCTCGCGCGCGACGTCATCGACGTCGCCGGGCCGATCCTGCGGCAGTCGCCTTGCCTGACGCCCGCCGATCTCGCGCTGATCACGGTGGAGTGCGGCTCGGCCCATGCCGCCATCATCGCGGTGCGATTGCGCCGGCGGGAGCCGCGCCCCAATCCGCCGATCGAGGTCGGGAAAAACGACCGCGCCGGCACGCAAGCCGCTGAGCTGAGCGAGCTGTTCTTTGCCGCCGACGGCGCGGAGCGCCAACTCATCTTGATGAACCTGGAATACGCGGCACCCGCTGCACCCGGAGTGGCGCCGACGCACGCGAACGAGATCGTCCGGCGGCTCGAAACCTGGGCGCTGGCCCACAATGTGGACGCGTTCACGCGCGAGGTCGAATTCGCCTTCGGGTTTTCGAGCCGGCTGGCGCGACGAATGGTGAGCGACGACCTGGGCGAGCCGATCGTGGTCGTCGCCAAGGCGTTGCGGGCGCCGCGCGCGGTCCTCGAGCGCATCCTGCTGTTCGTCAATCCTCGCATCGGGCAATCCGTGCAACGGGTCTATGAGCTTGCGACCCGCTATGACGAGATCAGCACGCAGGCGGCGCTGCGCCTGGTCGAGATTTGGCAGGAGGCGGATCCGCGCGAGCAGGATGCGCACCGCCAGCAGCCGGTTGCGCGCCGCCCCGTGCCCGACGCGGCCCGGCCGGCATCGCCGCCCGCCGCGCGTCGTCCGCTCGATCAGCGCACGTCGCGTCCGCGCAGCCTCATCAGTCGTTAGGCAACGACCTGCTCCAGGAAATGGCGTCCGGCGCGATCCTCGATCTCGAGAATCCAGGCGTCGGGATCGAAACGGATTTCGCGCACGATCCGCTCTTCGATCTTGGCTTCCGGCGCCGGCTGCTCCTTGAGGCATCGGCTGAACGCGCGATC
>Ga0209069_10001369_pt1 | contig 12301 bp, 12 predicted proteins | sample Str013_2_FD_187202 | JGI IMG/M metagenome (GOLD analysis project Ga0209069, IMG submission 187202) | Freshwater sediment microbial communities in response to fracking from Pennsylvania, USA - Straight Creek_MetaG_SC_2013 (SPAdes) (version 2) | ecosystem: Environmental > Aquatic > Freshwater >...
GTCAGGCTATGACGGCTCGGCCACGACCCTCACGGGCGATGCGGTTGCCGCGTCGATCAATGCCAACACGGGCGCCACGGGCGTCACGGCCTCCTTCGACACCGGCGTGCTGACGCTGGCGGCTTCGGATGGTCGCAACATCATCGTCGACCAGACCCTGGGCGCCGGTACGGCCAACCTCGGTGTACACGGCACGGCCGCGGGCACCAACAACACGGTCAACGCCGCGTTGAACTTCGACACGGCCGCGGCCGGCTCGCTGGGTGCGACGACCGCCGTCGGTACGGTGCACCTGGTGTCGCTCGACACGGTGACGCTGAGCGGCGCCGGCGCTGCTGACATCGGTTATGCGGCGGCCACGCTGTCGCTGGGCAACGCTGCGCTGAACAGCGCCGCGGTGAGCTCGGTGGCCAAGGCCAACGCGACCATCAACGCGATCGACGCGGCGCTGACTTCGGTCAGTTCACTGCGCAGCACCCTGGGTGCCATGCAGAGCCGCTTCGAGTCGGTGGTCAGCAGCCTGCAGACCGCGTCGGAAAACCTCTCGACCTCGCGCAGCCGCATCCAGGATGCGGACTTCGCGGCCGAGACGGCCAAGCTGACGCGCGCGCAGATCCTGCAGCAGGCGGGCACGGCCATTCTGGCGCAGGCCAATGCCGCTCCGCAGAGCGTGTTGAAGCTCCTGCAGTAAGAGTCGCAGTAACGGCAAGGAGCCTATGATCAGACTCGCGAGAGTCGCAAGGCTGACGGAGACCGGCGCAAGCCGGTCTCCGTCTTGCTGCGTGTTGCGTTTTCACAGCCAGGGAAGGCAGCACCATGTCCAATGATTTGCCCCTCGCCCCGCTGACACCCATAGCCGGGCCGAGCGCGACTGCACGTGTGGCCACGACGCCGCTGCCCCTGCCAGGCACCGGACGCGACCACGCCGCTGCGGACAACTCAAGGCCTCAGCCGGCGGTCAACCAGGATGTGCTGGCCCGGGCGGCACAGCATGTGGCCGATTCGCTGGGCAGTGGCAACAGTTTCAGTTTCACGGTCGACAACCAGACCGGCATCACGATCGTGAAGGTCATCAACAAGGCGACTGGTGAACTGGTACGACAGATTCCCACCGAGGAAGTCGTGCGCGTGGCCCAGTTGTTGCAACAGGATGAGCACCAGAAAGTGCTCGACGTACGGGTCTGAACGACCTCACAAGGGAATATCATGGCAGCGACCACGGCAAGCAGCGCAACCACCGGCACCGGCGCCGGATTGATCCAGTCACTGGGCATCGGCTCGGGCCTGGATGTGCAATCGCTGGTGACACAGCTGGTCGCCGCCGATCGCGCGCCGCTCGAGGCGCGCCTGACGCGCCAGGCTTCGAGCATCGCCACTTCACTCTCGGCGATGGGCAGCCTCAAGGGCACCATCTCGGGCTTCCAGTCGGCGCTGACGCCATTGACCACCACCAGCCAGTTCCAGGTGATGGCGACCAGCTCGGCCGATGAGACCGTATTCACGGCGACCGCCGCCGGTGGCGCCGTGGCCGGCAGCTACGGCGTCGAAGTGCGCCAGCTCGCGCAGCCCGAACAGTTGATCTCCACGGCCTTCACCGGCGGCGCCACGACCGCGATGGGCACCGGCACGCTGCAGGTTTCACTCGGCAGCGCCAGCTTCGGCGTCACCATCAGTGCGGACAAGGCCACGCTCGGCGATGTACGCGATGCGATCAATTCCGCCGCCGGCAATCCCGGCGTCAAGGCGACGCTGGTGTACGGCATCCAGGGCGCGCAGCTGGTGCTCACTTCCGGCACCACCGGCGCCGGCAATGCCATCAAGATCACGGCCACCAACGCCGCGGGCGCGCTCGCGCAACTCAGCTACAGCGGCACGGGTGACACGCACTACACCGAGGCCCAGCAGCCGCAGGATGCGATCGTGATGATCTCGGGCGTGGAACACCACAGTGCCAGCAATGTGGTCACCGGCGCCATCGATGGCGTGACGCTGAATCTCAAGTCCGCCAAGCCCAACACCGTGCTGAACCTGGGCGTGACCAACGACCAGGGCGCCGTGCTGGCCAACGTGAACAAGCTGGTCGAGGCCTACAACAGCATGCAGGGCCAGTTCAAGACGCTGGGCGGCTACAACGCCGCTACCAAGACCGGCGGTCCGCTGCTGGGTGACTGGTTGCTCAGCAGTGCCCAGTTCGAAATGAACCGTGGCATGACCGACAGTGTCAGTGGGTTGGCGGGCAACTATGCCTCGCTGGCCGCACTCGGCATCACCACCGGCGCCGATGGTTCGTTGTCGGTCGACAGCGTCAAACTGCAGGCGGCCCTCAGCACCGATGGCGACAGCGTCGCGCGGTTGTTCAGCGGTCCGCAGGGCATCGCCACGCGGCTCAATGCCACGGCCACGAAGCTATTGGCCACGGGCGGCGCCATCGCCGCGCGTGACGACAACCTGGCCACGGCCCAGAAGGCGGTCAGCGACCAGGAGACCGTGCTCAATGCCCGCATGGCCGTGGTGCAGGCGCGCTACCTGAAGCAGTTCAATGCGCTCGACTCGCTGATGTCCTCGTTGCAATCGACTTCAAACTACCTCACCCAGCAGCTGGCCAATACCGCCAAGATCGTCAGCGGCGGCAACTAAAGTCCAGGCCCACATGGCCGTTATGTTCCTCAGCACTGACGGAGCATTCATGGCCGCACACAACAGCAAGCTCGCTGCGTACCAGAGTGTCGCCATCCACGGCGGCATCGCGGCCGATGATCCGCATCAGCTGATCCTGATGCTGATGGATGGCGTCATGCAGCGTATCAGTGCCGCGCGCGGCTGCCTGGAGCGGCGCGATCTGGGCCAGAAGGCCCAGCTGCTGCAGCGCGCGGTGGCCATCATTGCCGAGTTGCGCGGCAGCCTCGATCACCAGAAGGGCGGCACGCTGGCGCACAACCTCGATGAGCTGTACGACTACATGGCGCGCCAGCTGGTGCGCGCCAACGCGGAGAACCGCGTCGCGCTGCTCGATGAAGTGGCGAGCCTGCTCACCGAGATCCGGCTCGCCTGGGTGGCGGTGCCGCTGGCGTTGCGCTCGCCGCCCTGATGCAGCGGTGGCCTGTTTCGCAAGCTTTCGACGCCGGCCGGCGATGGCTCTAGAATGCCGCCCATTGCGGGCCGCGCGCCCGGGCACTGGTGGAGTGCGTCATGTACGAAGGCGTAGACACGGTTGTCCTGCAAAATGAGCTGGCCTACCACGATGTACTGCCGGTGGTCTGGGAGTCGCTCGAACGGCCTCCCGACGCATTTCGCCTGGCGAGCCTCGAAGAAGCCAATCTATTACTGCTGCGCGCCTGTGTCGCGGTGGAAGAATATCCGGCGCGCGACAAGCACGAAGACCTGCATCCGCTAGCCCACGAGCTCGCGCGCCTCGATTTCAAGCTCAACCTGGTGCTGCATCTGCTGGCGACGCTGGTTGAGCGCGATTCGCCCGGCAATCCGCAGCCGGTGCAGTTCAATGCGCTGGGCGCGTCGTGGCGGGCCGAGGGCAAGGCTCCGGAGCTGCGCAGCCGCGGCCTATTGCGCATCCGCCTGCGCGGTTCGCTGCCGCAATCGCTGGCGCTGTACGCTGAAATCACTGAAAACCAGGGCGGCGGCATGAGCGCCAACTTCCTGGGCATGACCCCGCCAGTGGCCGAGCTGATCCAGCAGCTTTGCTTCCTCAAGCACCGCCAACAGGTCGCCGTGACGCGCAATGCCCGCAACAAGTCATAGATCTGCGACATAACGCACCCTGCGAGTGTGACGCAGTGCCTATTTTTCCCTGAGGCCGTCCTTAATATGTTCACACGACCTTGACAACGATCGTGTGTGGAGAGGGGCCAGGGATGAAAAGCAGCGGAATGATGACGGTACCAGGCGCGTTCATGCCCACGGGGCAGTCGCTCGCCATACGCCGCGTCAACCGGTTGATCCAGCAGGTGGCGGGCTTCGACAGCAACGTGCTGATCCTCGGCGAATCGGGCACCGGCAAGGAAGTGGTGGCCCGCGCCATCCACGAACTCTCGGCGCGGCGGCTGCGACCCTTTGTCGCGATCAACTGCGGCGCCATTCCCAGTGAACTGCTCGAGAGCGAACTGTTCGGCCATGAGAAGGGCGCCTTCACCGGCGCGCTGAACCTGCGCCGCGGCCGCTTCGAGCTGGCCGAAGGCGGCACGATCTTCCTCGATGAAATCGGCGACATGAATCCGACCATGCAGGTGAAACTGCTGCGGGTTCTGCAGGAGCGCGTGTTCGAGCGCGTCGGCGCCACGAGTTCACAGCGCTGCGATGTGCGCATCATCGCCGCCACGCACCGCAATCTGGAAGAGTGCATCACCAAGGGCAGCTTCCGCGAAGACCTTTACTACCGGCTCAACGTGGTGCCGGTGGAGATGCCGCCGCTCCGTGAGCGCTGCGATGATCTGCCCGAACTGATCGCTTCGTTGAGCGAGCGCGTGCGCGCCACGCACGGCCAGGCCACGCAGTTGCTGCCGGCGACGCTGGCGGCGCTGCAGCAGTATCGCTGGCCCGGCAACGTGCGCGAACTCGCCAACCTGCTCGAGCGCCTGGGCGTGCAGTGCGGCGGCCAGGCCGTCGATGTCTGCGATCTGCCCTCGCGCTACCAGCCCGCCGGCTACACGCCGCCGGTGGAAGCGCCCGAGCATGCAGCGGCAACGCTGAGCGTAGTCACGACCGATCCGCTGGCGGAGCTGAAGAATCTTGCCGCCGGCGACGAATTGCAGCCTGCGGATTTGTCCGCGCCGGCCGTGGCCGAGCTGCTGCAGGGCGCACCCGCTGCTGAGGGCATGGCCGAACTGCCCGTGGGCGGCATGGACCTGCGTGCTTATCTTGAAAACCTCGAGCGCGGCCTGATCTGCAAGGCACTCGAGGCCGCCAATGGCACCGTGGCGCAGGCCGCGCGCCTGCTCGGGCTGCGTCGCACGACGCTGGTGGAAAAACTGCGCAAGTACGGCCTCGCTGCCGGGGATCTTTCCGCGACGGGAACTTGACGGCCGGCAGCGGCAAGCCACTGCCGCTGAGACTTCGCTCACAGCTTCGGGCCCGGCACGCTACTTGCTCTGTTCATTGGCAACCGACCAGTGAACAGGCAAGGCTCCATGCAAACCGCAGCACTTTCCGCGACTCTCGCCAGAACGCCGGCCAGCGCCTGCGCGCATGGCGATGATCCCGTCGCCTGCGACAGTGCTTCGCTCCAGCTGCTCGACATCGCACGCCGTGTGGCCCGCAGCGAATGCACGGTACTGATCGCTGGTGAATCGGGCACCGGCAAGGAAGTCATCGCCCGTTTCCTGCACCGCCAGTCGCACCGCCATGGCGGGCCCTTCGTCGCGGTCAACTGCGCGGCGATTCCCGAGCACATGCTCGAGGCCATGCTGTTTGGCTGGGAGCGCGGCGCCTTCACCGGCGCGCACAGCGCCCACCAGGGAAAATTCGAACAGGCGCAGGGCGGCACACTGCTGCTGGATGAAATCTCGGAGCTGCCGCTGGCACTGCAGGCGAAACTGCTGCGCGTGCTGCAGGAGCACGAGGTGGAGCGCCTCGGCGCGCGTCTGCCGGTGGCGCTGGACGTGCGCCTGCTCGCGACCACCAATCGCCGCCTGCGCGAGGAAGTCGCCGCCGGGCGCTTTCGCGAGGATCTCTACTACCGCCTGAACGTGTTTCCGCTGGCGATCAGCGCGCTGCGCACGCGCCGCGCCGACATCCTGCCGCTGGCGATGCGCCTGCTGGCCAGCTACAGCTCACCGGGCGGCCGCATTCCGGCGCTCGCGGCCGATGCCGGCCAGAAGCTGCTGGAGCACAGCTGGCCCGGCAATGTGCGCGAACTCGAAAACGTGATGCAGCGTGCGCTGGTGCTGTGCGACGGCGGCATCATCCAGAGCGAACACATCTGCTTCGAAGTCGCCGAGCCACAGGTTGGCACCGTGCCTGCGCTTGCGTCGCCCGCGACAGCCGCTCCCCTGGACGCCACTGGTGCCATAGCCGCCGCTGCCAGGACGGTCCCACCGTTCGCCAGCGGCGATCTGGCCGGTACGCGCTGTGCCGCGGAGTACGAGCTGATCCTGGAGACACTGCGGCACGATGGTTCGAGTCGCGAGCGTGTGGCCGAGCGACTCGGCATCAGTCCGCGCACCTTGCGTTACAAGCTGGCGCGCATGCGCGCCGCCGGCATTGGCCTCGGCGTCATCGGGAGTGCGGCATGAGCCAGATGCAGATCAATCAGGTGCTGGCGCAGATCCGCAGTCTCTCCAGCCATGGCCTGCAGCCGACGCGGCCCGGCGCGCCAGGCGCGCCAGGCGTCGAGGGCGCCGGTGCGACGGGTGGCGTCAATGGCAGTTTCGGCCAGATGCTCAAGCAGGGCATCGATGCCGTGAACAAGAGCCAGCAGAGTGCAGCCTCGCTGGGCGATGCCTTTGAGCGCGGTGTCGCCGGTGTCGACCTGGCGCAGGTGATGCTCGAAACGCAGAAAGCTTCCGTGTCCTTCCGTGCGCTCGCTGAAGTGCGCAATCGCCTGGTAAATGTCTACCAGGAAATCATGAACATGCCGATCTAGGTGGAAATGAATCATGGCCAATGACCAGCTCGCGGGCGCTGTGCGCCCCGCCTTCAATCTCCGACCCCTGCTGCTGCTGCTCGGCATTGCCGGTGCGGTAGCCGCTGGCGTGGCGGTGATGCTGTGGTGGCAGGGTCCGAACTGGAGTGTGCTGTACGGCAACCTGGAGGCGGGTGATGCCAGCCAGGTGGTGCAGGCGCTGCAGACCGCCGGCATCAAGTACAAGCTCAGCGACGCCACGGGCGCCGTGATGGTCAGCGCCGGCGAAGTGCGCGAGGCGCGCCTGAAGCTGGCCGCCCAGGGCCTGCCGGAGAGCGGCAACAACGGCCTCGAAATGATCAACAAGGATTCGGGCATCGGTGTCAGCCAGTTCATGGAGAACGCGCGCTACCAGTACGCGCTCGAGAATGAACTGGCGCGCACCATCGCCACGATCAAGTCGGTGGTCGCCGCGCGCGTGCATCTGGCGATCTCGCAGCAATCGGCTTTCATACGCGAGCGGCGCCCGGGCAGCGCTTCAGTGCTGTTGCAGCTGCGGCCTGGTGGTCGCCTGGAAGCCGAGCAGGTGCAGGCGATCGTGCATCTGGTGGCCTCCAGCATTCCGGATCTCAATGCCGAGCAGGTCACCGTGGTTGACCAGCAGGGTCGCCTGCTGACTTCCAGTGTATCGCCGCAGGCCGCGATCCAGAGCGAGCGCTTCGCCGCTGCGCAACGCGTCGAAGAGAGCTACGCCCAGCGCGTCGAGGGCCTGCTGGCGCCGTTGTTCGGCGCCGGTCGCGTGCAGGCACAGGTCACCGTGGACCTGGATGCGATGGAGAACGAGGAATCGCACGAACAGTACAAGCCTGACAGCGCGGTGGTCCGCAGCGAGCAGACCGCCGAGCAGACTTCGCCTGCGGGTGGCGCGGCCAGTGGCGGCGTGCCCGGTGCACTGACCAACCAGCCGCCGGCCGGTGGCACAGTGGCTGCCGTCGCAGCGCCGCAGAGCGGCAATGCCAATGCGCCGGCAGGCACGACGACGCCCGCGAGTGCGGCGGCGCCGGGCGCGGCAGGCGCAGCGGGTGCCGCGGCGGCAGTGGCGGCCGTGCCCGAGAGCGTCAGCAAACAGGCGACGCGCAATTTCGAGATCGATCGCACGCTCAGCTACAAGCGCGAACCGGGTGGCCGCATCAAGCGGCTGACGGTGGCGGTGCTGGTCGATAACCCGAGCAAGATGGCTGCCGATGGCAAGACCGTTGCGGCGCCGCTGAGCGCGACCCAGATCGATGACATCACGAAGCTGGTGAAAAACGCGGTGGGTTTCGATGAATCGCGCGGTGACAGCGTGAGCGTAGTGAACGAAGCCTTCCACAGCGAACAGACCGACATGAAGCCCGAGGTCGTGCCGATCTGGCAGCGACCGATGGTGCAGGACATCGCGCGCCTGGCGCTCGGTGCCCTGGTGCTGCTGGCGATTGCGCTCGGCATCCTGCGGCCGATGATCCGCAGTCTCACGACTGCCACGCTGACGCCAGTGATGGTCGGCGCCGGGCAGGCCACGGCGGGCGCGGGTGGTGAACTGCCCTCGGGCGGCGGCGCCGGCGAAGGGCAGGCTGCGCCGCTGGCCTATGAACAGCAAATCGTGCAGGCCAAGAACCTGGTTGCACAGGATCCCAAGCGCGTGGCGCAGGTCGTGAAGACCTGGGTAGGTGAGTGATGGCCGAAGCACAGACCAGTTCGCGTTCCGGGGTCGAGCAGGCGGCCATCCTGCTGCTCTCGCTCGGCGAACAGGATGCCGCGCAGGTGCTCAAGCACCTGGGCGCGAAGGAAGTCCAGAAGGTCGGCGCGGCGATGGCGCAGCTCGCGGGTATTTCACGCGAGGAAGTCAGCGGCGTGCTCGGCAGTTTCGCCACGCGGGTCGAGCAGCAGAGCTCGCTCGGCGGCGACTCCGATGAATACGTGCGCAAGGTGCTCAACGAAGCCCTCGGCGCGGAAAAAGCGGGCGGCGTGATCGATCGCATCCTGCGCGGTCGCAGCAGTCGCGGCCTCGAGGCCGTGAAGTGGATGGAGCCCAAGGCCGTGGCCGCGATGCTGCGCCAGGAACATCCGCAGATCATCGCCATCGTGCTCTCGTACCTGGAACCCGAGCAGGCCGGCGAAGTGCTGGCGGCGCTGCCCGAGGACATGCGACCCGATGTGATCGTGCGCATTGCCACGCTCGATGGCGTGCATCCCTCGGCACTCAACGAACTCGATGAAGTGCTGGAGAAACAGTTCGCCGGCAGCAGCACCGCCAAGACCGGTGGGTTCGGTGGACCGAAGGTCGCGGCCGCGATCCTGAATCTCGTGGGATCGGGCGCCGAGACCAAAATCATCGAGGAAATCGCCAAGGGCGATGCCACGCTCGGCCAGAAGCTGCAGGACCTGATGTTCGTGTTCGAGGACCTCAAGAGCATCGACGATCGCGGCATGCAGGAACTGCTGCGCGAAGTGCCGGGCGACAAGCTGATCCTGGCGCTGAAGGCCACCGACGAGGAACTGAAGCAGAAGTTCTTCAAGAACATGTCCGAGCGCGCTTCGCAGATGCTCAAGGACGACCTCGAGGCCAAGGGCCCGGTCAAGCTGAGCGAAGTGGAGGAAGCGCAGAAGGAAATCCTGGTCACCGCGCGCCGCATGGCCGACGAAGGTCGCGTGCAGCTCGGTGGCAAGGGTGGGGAAGAGTATGTCTGAGTCCGCGCAGCAGGCAGGCGCAGCAGCACGGCGCGCGCAGGCGCAGGCCTGGACACCGCCGCAGGTGCAGGGTCCGCTGGTCGGTCGCCGCCGCATCGAGGAGCTGAGCGCACTGGAGCGCGAGGCCTGGGAACGCGGTTTCGAGGAAGGGCGCCGCAGCGGCAACGCTGCCGCGCACGCCGAACAGCAGGCGGCACTGGAGGAGCAGCGCGGCCAGGTCGCGCGCCTCGGCTCGATATTGAATCTGCTGGCGCGCCCGCTCGCCGAACTGGACGAGCGCATGCACCAGCAGCTGGCTGCATTGGCGGGCGCCATTGCGCGGCAACTGGTGCGACGCGAGCTGCGCGCCCAGCCCGAACAGATCATCGCGCTGATCCGCGAGACGCTGGCGCTGCTGCCAGCCAATTCCCAGGCGGTGCGCATCGCGCTGCATCCGGACGACGCGGCACTGGTGCACGAGCGCCTCGCCGAACCGAATGCCGAGCGCGCCTGGACGCTGAGTGAAGATCCGGTCATCAGTCGCGGCGGTTGCCGCATCAGCAGCGAGTATTCCTGCATCGATGCCACGGTGGAGGCGCGCCTGGGCGCGGCCATCGCCGCGGCGCTGGGCGATGAGCGCGTCACTCCACCGGGCGGCGCCACATGAGCGCGTTGCGACAGCAGCGTCAGCAGCAGTGGCAACAGTCGCTGGAGCGCGGCGCACAGCGCGTCGCACAGTTGCCGCCGCCCCTGGTCGCCGGGCGGCTCACGCGCATGGTCGGCCTGACGCTGGAGGCATCGGGCTGCCAGGCGGCGGTCGGCGATCGCTGCGAAATCGTCTCGACCGACAATTCACGTCTCGATGCCGAAGTGGTCGGCTTCGCGGGCGAGCGCCTGTTCCTGATGCCCACCGGCGATCTGCACGGCTTGAAGCCCAATGCGACGGTGCTGCCGCGTCCGCACGCCGGCAGCGTGGGCGTGGGGCCGGCACTGCTCGGCCGCGTGGTCGATGGCGCCTGTGAGCCGCTCGATGGCCGCGGCCCCATCCAGGCCGAGCGGCGCGTGCGGCTCACGGGTACACCCATCAATCCACTGGCGCGCCGGCGCATCACCGAAACACTCGATGTCGGCGTGCGCGCCATCAACGGGCTGCTGACGGTCGGACGTGGCCAGCGCATCGGCCTGTTCGCAGGGAGCGGCGTCGGCAAGAGCGTGCTGCTCGGCATGATGGCGCGCTACACGCAGGCCGATGTGATCGTGGTCGGCCTGATCGGCGAGCGCGGCCGCGAAGTGAAGGAATTCATCGAACGCATCCTCGGCAGCGCGGGACTCGCGCGCGCCGTAGTGGTGGCGACACCGGCCGATCATCCGCCGCTGATGCGCCTGCACGGCGCCTGGCTCGCGACCTCGATCGCCGAATATTTCCGTGACCAGGGCCGCAGCGTGCTGCTGATCATGGATTCACTGACGCGCTTCGCCCAGGCGCAGCGCGAGATCGCGCTCGCCATCGGCGAGGCGCCAGCGACCAAAGGCTATCCGCCATCCGTGTTCGCGCGGCTCCCGCAGCTGGTGGAACGTGCCGGCAATGGCACGAGCGGGCAGGGCTCGATCACCGCCTTCTACACCGTGCTCGCCGAAGGCGATGACCAGAACGATCCGATCGCCGATGCCGCGCGCGCGATCCTCGACGGACACATCGTGCTGGCGCGCCGCATCGCCGATGGTGGCCGCTATCCGGCCATCGACGTCGAGGCCTCGGTCAGCCGCGTGATGCACGACATCGCCGACCCCGAGCACCAGGAACTCGCGCGCCGGCTGCGCCAGTACTCCGCCCTGTACGAACACAACCGCGACCTGATCACCATCGGCGCCTACCAGCGCGGCAGTGATCCGCGCATCGACGAGGCGATCGCCCGTTGGCCACAGATCGAGGGCTACCTGCGCCAGGACATGTATACGCGCATGCCGCTGCAGGATTCCATCACGCAATTGCAACAGGTGCTGGCCGCCGGCGCCACGAACGGGTAACGGAGTAGTCGTTGATGAACAAAAGGGTAAGGCGCCTGCAGCCGCTGAAGGAACTGGCCGGCATGCGCGAACGCAGCGTGGCGAGCGCGCTCGGCGAGGCCGAGCGGCGTCTCGGTGAGGCGGAGCGGCGCCTGGGCGATCTGCAGCGCTATCGCCAGGAATACGAGAAGAATTTCCAGCAGACCGCAAGCGCGGGCGCAGCGATGCGCAATCTCCGTGACCAGCAGGTGTTCATCGCCAGGCTCGGGGAGGCCGTGCGCGCCCAGCAGCTGGTGGTCGAGCAGATCAGCGGCGAGTGCGTACAGGCGCGCGCCCAGTGGCGCGAGGCGGCCACGCGCAAGCAGGTGGTCGGCAAGGTAGTGGACAAGGCCAAAGCGGAGGCGAACATGAAAGACGAACAGCGGTTGCAGGTGGAAAGCGACGAGCGTGCGATACAGACACGGGTGCGCTCATGACGCCTTCATCGGCAGCGGCGCCAGCAGCGGCACCCGCAGCCGCACCCGCAGCGGCGATCGACAGCGGCGGCGGCAGCCTGGACCTGTCGGGCGCATCCCTGGCGGACGCGCTGACGGGTGGCGATGCCGCGCCGTTCTCGGCGGCGCTGGCCATTCTTCAGGATCCCCTGCTGACGGGGGCGAGCACGGACAAGCCGCCTGGCAAGCAGGATGAGGCCGCGCAGATCCAGTTGCCTGCCGCAGCAGTCGATCCTGCGGCTGCCGCTTTGGCCGCGGTGCTGCAGTGGCTGCGCCAGAGTACCGCCAACCTGCCGCAAGCCGGACACGAACAGGGCGCAGCCAAGGCTGCGACGGATGCGGGCACCAGCATCGGGGCGATTGCGGGCGGCAATGCCGCGGCTGCACCGGTACTGCCCGCATTGCTGGCGGCACAGTTCAAGACCCAGACGAAATCGAGCGATGGCACCGCCATCAATACGGCTGCGGGCCAGGGTGCCAATGCGGGCGCCACAGACGCGAGCGCCAATGCCGCGAC
>Ga0209069_10001370_pt1 | contig 12297 bp, 7 predicted proteins | sample Str013_2_FD_187202 | JGI IMG/M metagenome (GOLD analysis project Ga0209069, IMG submission 187202) | Freshwater sediment microbial communities in response to fracking from Pennsylvania, USA - Straight Creek_MetaG_SC_2013 (SPAdes) (version 2) | ecosystem: Environmental > Aquatic > Freshwater >...
AGCATCGTCTAAGGCAAGGCCATTTAATTTGACACTTTCGGGTATCACACGATTAGGGTATTGGAGACGAAACCCCTGTGCCTTAATTTCATTTTAATAAAATAAACCAGCTGTTTCCTTGAGAACTATTTTCTCCGCTTACCCAGATAAATGTTAAAAATCATTCTTACATCTAAAAAATTAATTTATGCCCCGGATTAAAACCCTGCTGTTATTGGTATGTACTGCCACCCTCTTCTTTTCCTGCAAAAAGGATATAAGTTCCAAACAGGATATAAAAAAAGATCCATTGACAATGATAATACCTACTGGCGGCAATCGCTGGGATCAGTTGGGAGTTCCCAATATTGTGGTGCCTGGTGCTCCTCCAACAAATATGTATAACTTTTCCTTTGCCGCTAACGATAAGGTGTACGCCGCATTACCCGGTTACAACCAGTTGTGGCAATATGATCCTGCAACCACATTGTGGAGCCTTATAAAAAGTAACTTTTTCAGCTTTAACCCAATGGCTGGCGGTAACGACTATTATAAATATGCATTTACCAATGGCAGCAATATTTATTTTGTAAACCCAGGTACAAAAAAATTAAAGCAATACAACTTGCTCACAGCATCGTGGACCGATATGGCCAATTTCCCCGGCACTGCGATTGCTTCCATTACAGCAACATTTACCGCAACAAAGGGGTATGTATTGTCGGGCATCAGTGGTTCTGATGGCAATGGATACGGATATGCTGTGGTTGAAAACTGGGAATATGATTTTGCAGCCAACACATGGACAAGCAAAGCAAACACACCGGGCCTTTCCAGGTACAATGCCGCATCTTTAGCATGGGGTGATAAAATATATTTTGGAACCGGCATAAGCGTGTTACTTGTTTTTAATCCTTCTACTTTCCAGATTTATCGTATTCCGGTTACTGATGCTGACTGGTATGAATACAATACAACTACCAATACCTGGACTAAAAAGGCTGATTTTGGGGGTGGGGTCAGACAGGATACCAGGGGATTTGTTATCAATGGTACTGTGTATCTTGGGTTTGGTACTGCCGGTTATTATACCGATATACGAACAGATTTATATAGTTATAACCCGGCTTCTAATACCTGGGCAGCACGCAGCAGTTATCCTCCGGGCAACGGATACCCGCCGTATATAACCATGGTGGGTGCAGCAACAAGCGGATATGCGATAACTGAAGATATCACTGCCTTTTGGCGGTATACCGCTCCCTATAATTTGTTCTAGTAAGAATTTTGTTCAAGAATAGTTATTAATCAGCCAGGCCAATCTTTTAGCCTGGCTGATTGTAGTTTTTGGAGCCGGGCACCAGGAAAATGCGTTGGTAAAAAAATAAAATCGATGTAATTTTAAAAGAGTTCCTGAAATAAGATTTCCCTTTACCTCCACTTTTTAAAACAAATGCATATGAAAGAGTACATGCTGATTATCAGAAACCAGAATGATAATTTCAGTTCCATGTCATCCGACAAACAATTAAAATTCCTGGAAGCATGTATGGTGTATATTGATAACCTTAAAAAAATAAAGAAACTAATTGAAGCGCAGCCCATGGAAAGGGAAGGAACTTTTGTAACCGGTTCTGCGGGTAATTACAAGGAAGATGCTTTCAAAGCTTCGGGAGAAGTGATTGTTGGATACTATCATATTTTCGCAACCAATATGACAGATGCGATTGCCATTGCCAAGGCCAATCCTGAGTTTGCCTACAGTACCACGGCCAGTATTGAAGTAAGGCCATTAAAAACAAAAGAAGATCGTACAAAGTATATTTATCCTACCAGGGGTTAACTATTTTTTGTTCTAATGGATTTTATGAAAACGATTGTCATTATTATTAATACTACCAGCAATAAAATCGGGAGCAATAAGTCATTCACCGCGTTGTACAATAATGCATAGGGAAATGGTTCAGCTTCGATGATTTCCTCCGGGTGTAATTTGTGGTAGCTGATTCTCTTTTTCCACATTGCTTCAGCTGAAGGACTAATACATGCTGCCCTTCTTAACAAGGTATCTTCAAAATTATCCAGCATATAGGGGAAATCGCTTTTCTTTATATGATTTTCCAGGGGTTCGTAAAAGATGAACCCGGTGAAAACTTCTTTATAGGTTAGGGAATTGGGGTTAAAATAGAAAAGGTCGAATTTGTCTTCACCAAAAGGGCTGCCAGATAAGTTGAACCCGCTGGGACGATTACCTGCTGCAGAAAAAGCCGCGTCCCATTTCCCGTTTTGTACCTGGGTAAATACGGGGCCGTATTTTACCGAAACCGTATTGATTAATACGTTGGCTACATTACCAGGGTATTTTCTCATAAGATAGGTAGTGGTGCCTTTGTTATTGATATAATCATAACCAGGGATATGTTTGTTCATCCAATTGCAACTGATACCTGATTGAATATTGATAAGTCCGTACCCATGCGGTGCGTTCATGATTACCAGGGCTTTCTTTCTTTTTTGTTTACTTACTGTATTTGAATAATTCTCCAGGATGTGTTGTGCCATGATACTGTCCCTGGTTTCCGGTGTGTAACCATGTAAATGATTTTCAGCGGTGGTGGTCTCCCAGTTTATGGGTAAGTCAGTGAAATACCAGTGTATTTTATTACTGTCGGGTAAAGCGCTATTGAGTTTATTGACAGTTTTAAGAAAATCAAAAAGATTGGTACAGTCCCATAGTTCATGAACGGCGTTACTGTTTCGCTGCAGCAGGGCAGTGGCTTTATTCAAACTGTCCTCATTTGTAAAAGACGTATGCAGGTAGGTATTTACAGTATCCTGGAAGTTTACCGAACCCTGTTCGGTGAAGATATTTCCAATGTCATTAATAAAGCGTTTATCGGTAACTATTTTACTGATTAAATCATATTGTGTGTATTCTGGGTGTAAGCGTTCGGATAAGACAACGATGTCGTATTGTTTGAATAAGTCAAATACATAATCAACCGGGTCGTGGGAATTATTTTTTAAAAACGCCGCATAGCTTTTTACTGCCGGGTTAGCGGGATAATGGCTGGAAAATTGTTGTAATTGTTTCGGGTTAGATAAATATGGCTGGATGGAATAAATAACAGAAGCCGCTGTTATGGTGGTAATAAATAAAAACGAGGCAAGGACTTGTATTTTGGGAACGGACAGATCTTTTTTGCTTTCTGTTTGGGAAAATAATTCCCACCATGTTTTTTTGAAGAGGATTAGAAAAATAAGGGAGAGCAGCAATACGATTATCATTACGAGGATGGTGAGTAATGGCGACCAGATTTGAAACAGGTGTTCAAATAAATAGATTGGAATCAGAAGGCCTATAAGTCCTTTAAAAACCAGTTCACGCAAAATAATATTGCCTGCAGGTAGCATTTGGTCACTTTTTTTTACCGCTTGTAGTCCGGTTATATATTTAGCTGCTGTTCTCCCGGACAGAAAGAAATAGGATATAGAATAGTAGGCTAAAAAAAGTCCGGCAAAGAGGTCAATTGAATTAATAAAAGCAATATTTGCCAGCAGCGCTTTTATTAAGTTTGTGAGAGAAAATATAGCAGCTATGTCAATGCCGGCTGATAAAATTCGTTTTCCAAATAGTCTTTGTTTTTTTTTCATGAAGACTGGTTGAACTGGGATGCTGATGCAATAAAATAAACCATTGCAGGTATAATTGTCCGGATTCAGTACGGATAAACTTACAGGCACGGTATTTATTTAATTCCTGTTGACTCTTTTTCGAAATACTGGTTTACCTCTTTTGCGTTCTTGAATTTTCTTTTAGCAACCAGTTCATAGTATGCTTTGTATTGCATAAACATTTTATCTGAAATATATTCTTTTAGCCATTTGCAACTTTTTAATTGCTTTAATGGTTTTAGAAAAACCAAACCTTCCGTAATGTCACCATAACAAACCGACGGATGTGTATAGAAATAGTCGGAGCAACTATCGCGTAATTTTTCAAAAGGCGAATTAGTAATGGTAAACCCAACTGGCGTATTGTTGTTCCTGTTTAATACAGATTCCATGAAATGATCTATTTTATTGGGACAAGTACTGTCCTGGTTTTCCGTGCCAAGTGTGAGAAATAATTCAGCCTGGAATATTTTATCGCCGTATCTATGATTCACAAAAGTCCAAACCTCGGATTTATCCGAAGAATTTTATTATTCTTGATAACTGGCCTGCCATAATGCTGTAATGTATGAGCAAAGCCAATCAGCACGACAGCTTTATCATTTTTTTCAATTATTTGCTTTTCAACATTCCGCGCCATGATCTCATCCCGGTAGATTATTTTAACAAAATCACTAATAACAGATGGCCTGAATTTTTCCCAGAATGGAGTGGGACCTCTTTTATCCCCACCAATATTTACCATGGCAATATTTGGTCCTTCCCAATCACTGTCAATTCCAATGAGCCGCATTTTTTTTGACTCTGCGGGTAGCCGTTTGTTTAATTTCCAAACTGTTTCTGGTATGTCCCAATATCCTTTGCTGCCCCATGCTTTCCATGGCTGACTCCTTGCTATTTCCATCGCCAGTTCGTGATTGTAATCATTTCCGTTTACCAGCTTTTCTAATTTATCATTCATGTTTGATGGAATCGCCTCCATAGCAATGCATCTTACCCCGGACTTAAAATAGAGACTATCAATAATACTATTGAAAAAACGAAGGTTATCTTCGTAGTTATGCATTTCACCAAATAATGTAACCTGGTGAGCCGTGGCTGCATTTATTGCGTATTGTTCGGGTGTAAGCGCATTGCTTTTTACCCAAACAGAACACAAGGAATCAGATGCACTATCAATTGGAATTAATGTTGAAGGATTGCGGTGCATAAAAGGAAGGTCAATTACCTGCTCCTTAATAGAAATTTTCTTTACATCATATAAAAGGCTTCCAATCTGCCATACATAATTACCTGCCATAATAATAAATGATACAAGGGCGATGTATTTCCAAATGTCATTTCGATTACCGGGGTGTTTGTCTTTAATAACTTTTGATCCACTTATTTTATCGTGCCATCCTTTCTTAGCAGAAGAAAAGCCAATCCACATAAAACCAAGGAAGAATATTATGGCGGAGAATATTTTTAAAATGCTCTCCCGGAAAATAGCCTGCAGGGCAGATAAGTTTGTCTCCCTATTATTGCAAACCCTGATGCCCAGTAGCCATTTACCGAAGGTTTGTCCTTTTGCGGCTATAGAAATGATAGCGTAAAGAATTCCAAGTACAAGAAAAGTAAATTCAAATGGGAAATAAATATTGATGGATAAAAAATAAAGCAAATAAAATGTAAGTGTTAAAACAGTATATATCAATAGGCAATCCAGCCATGTAGCCAGCAGCCGAATCCAAAACCCTGCATTCGATCTTTTATCCGGATTAGTCATTATTGAATATTAAACAATCAATCCCCCGTTATTTTTCCCTGAACCAATAACTTGAAAATATAGATGCGGAAATTTGCTTTTTCAAATTATACTAATTAACAACAACTGATGAAATGTGGGGTATGATCCTTGTCAGGGTACCTAATAATTTATTGCAGGGCCATAGAGCTAATTGTTCATTTTACCGACTGTAAAATGAGTAAAAAGGGGGATCGTATTCATTTTCAATGTCTTATAAAATAGATGACTTCCTGGACATGGGTTCTGCCGTATTTTCTCCATTTTGAATTACCCCATCGATTGAGTCTATCTTATTACTTTCTACCATACAGGATCTATAGAGGATGGATACAGGATGAATACAGGATGGAGCTTCTCCAGACGATCTGAAAGTATATATTCAGGATACTTAGCCTGACAATTGTTCATTAATAACCCGATGTGAATTTATCAATATGGCACCCTGAAGCCCTTTCCCGGGGGCTTTTTCTGGGCGTTGTGGCACATCTGTTTATCCATTACAGGCAGATGATTGAACAGGAGAAAACGATAGAATTAAGGTTGCTAACATTCGGGGAAAATTTATTAACCGCATTGATGTTATTTTGGGTATTTCTTCGTAATTTCATGAGGTTGCTTGCACGATTTTTTGATATCCATATTGATAAACGGCCTTTTTATTAAATATTGTCTAACAAAATTGTCCTTCAACGATGGCAAGCAACACTGGTTTGTATTCACCCGAATTTGAGCGCGACGCATGCGGTATTGGTTTTGTTGCCAATATCAAAGGAAACAAGGGTCACCAAATCGTATCTGACGCATTGACTGTTTTGGAAAACATGGAGCACCGTGGTGCCTGTGGCTGTGAAAGTAATACTGGTGATGGCGCCGGTATAATGATTCAAACTCCCCACGAATTTTTCTTCGATGAGTGTATAAAACTGGGTGTTCACTTGCCGTCTTTTGGCAAGTATGGTGTAGGTGTGATCTTTTTCCCGCGTGAAATCAGGTTGCGTGAAGAGTGCCGTGATATTTTCAACCGTTCAGCTGAAAAACTGGGTCTTGAGATTCTTGCTTACCGCAAGGTGCCGGTAAATCCGGATGGAGTGGGTCCGACTGCCTTAAGCGTAGAGCCGGAAATGGAACAGGTTTTTATCGCATGCCCTGATCATATCAATAACCCCGATGATTTTGAACGCAAATTATTTGTTCTGCGCAATTATGCCAGTCATACTATCAATAACACCGTAAAGAAAGATGCCATTGGATTTTATGTAGCATCGCTTTCTTACAAAACTGTTGTTTACAAAGGACAGCTGACCAGTTTACAGGTGCGTCATTATTTTCCTGACCTCAGCAATAAGCGGGTTGTATCGGCATTTGGATTGGTGCATTCCCGTTTTGCCACCAATACATTTCCTTCCTGGAAGCTGGCGCAGCCATTCAGGTATATTGCGCATAATGGTGAGATTAATACTTTACAGGGAAATCTGAACTGGCTAAAATCCAGTGAACATACATTTACCTCTCCTTATTTTACCAAGGAAGAAATGGAAATGTTGTTACCTATTGTTACAGGGGGACAATCGGATTCTGCCTGTCTCGACAACATGATTGAATTACTTACCCTCACCGGCAGAACATTGCCGCATGTAATGATGATGCTTATCCCCGAAGCATGGGATAGTAATGAACAAATGGACCCGGTGAAGAAGGCGTTTTATGAATACCATGCTTCTATCATGGAACCATGGGACGGACCTGCTTCCATCTCTTTTACTGATGGAAAAATCATTGGCGCGACACTCGACAGGAATGGCTTACGCCCTTCCCGTTATTGCGTAACCACTGATGACCGTGTTATCATGGCATCGGAAACAGGTGTATTGCCCATTGACCAGCGACTGGTAAAGGAAAAAGGAAGACTGCAACCGGGTAAGATGTTCGTGGTGGATATGGAGCAGGGAAGAATAATCAGTGATGAAGAATTAAAAAATAAGATCTGTTCACAAAGTCCATATGCCGACTGGCTGAACCAATATAAAATCCGATTGGAGGAACTGGAAGAACCACGCGTTGCGTTTACGCATTTGTCTGATACCTCTATTGTCAAATACCAGAAAGCATTTGGTTACAGTACAGAAGATATTGAAACTATTATAAAACCAATGGCGCTTGATGGCAAGGAGCCCATCGGTTCAATGGGAACGGATATTCCATTGGCCGTATTGAGTGATCAGCCACAGCACCTGAGTTCTTATTTCAAACAATTGTTTGCGCAGGTAACCAATCCGCCGATTGACCCCATTCGTGAAAGGATGGTAATGAGTCTTGCTGCGTTTGTGGGCAACAATGGCAACCTGCTGGATGAGAATCCAACGCATTGTCATACGGTTGCTTTAAAACACCCGATACTAACCAGTACCGAACTGGAGAAACTGCGCAGTATCGACACCGGTATTTTCCAGGCAAAGACATTACAAACCTATTTCCGTGCGGATGGAAAGCCAGGTTCGCTAAAAGCCGGACTGGACAGGCTTTGCCGCTATGCCGAGGATTCGGTGCACGATGGATTTGAAGTATTGATACTTTGTGACCGTGCCGTAGATTCTGATCACGTTGCCATTCCCACACTACTTGCAGTGGCGGCTGTGCATCACCATTTGATAAGAAAAGGTTTGCGCGGACAGGTAGGAATCGTTGTAGAAGCTGGTGATGTATGGGAAGTGCATCATTTTGCCTGCCTGATTGCATTTGGCGCAACCGCCATTAACCCATACCTGGCGCTGGCGTCTATTCGCAATATGAAAGTTGGCGGTATCCTGGAAACAGAATTATCGTGGGAACAATTAAGATATAATTACATAAAGGCCATATGCGAAGGATTGCTGAAGGTATTTTCCAAAATGGGTATCTCCACTTTGCAATCATACCAGGGCGCACAGATATTCGAGATACTTGGTTTAAACAGGGAAGTAGTAGATAAATATTTTACAGGTGCCGTTAGCCGTATTGAAGGGGTAGGCCTTGACGAGCTGGCTAAAGAAGCATTGGCAAAACATTATTACGCGTTCAGTAAAAAAGATACCCCGATAAATCGTTTACCTGTTGGCGGTATTTACCAATGGAAACGCAAGGGAGAATTTCACTTGTTCAATCCGCAAACCATTCACCTGTTGCAATACGCGACGAAGATGAATGATTACGATACGTTTAAGAAATACAGTAAACTGGTCAATGATCAGAGTGAGAAAGCGGCCACCTTACGGAGTATGTTCCAGTTTAAAAGGAACCGTCCTTCCATCTCAATTGATGAAGTAGAACCAGCAACGGGTATCTATAAGCGCTTTGCCACCGGGGCCATGAGTTTTGGTTCCATTTCATGGGAAGCGCATACTACATTGGCCATCGCCATGAACCGCCTGGGTGGAAAAAGCAATACGGGTGAGGGAGGAGAGGACGAAAGAAGGTATGAAAGATTGCCCAACGGAGATTCCATGCGCAGTGCAATTAAACAGGTAGCATCTGCACGTTTTGGTGTTACGAGTTACTATTTAACAGAGGCAGATGAATTGCAGATAAAGATGGCACAGGGTGCAAAACCGGGAGAAGGCGGTCAATTGCCCGGTCACAAAGTAGATGATTGGATTGGGAGGACAAGACATTCTACGCCGGGTGTGGGCCTGATATCACCACCACCGCACCACGATATTTATTCCATTGAGGATTTGGCCCAGTTAATATTTGATTTAAAGAATTCAAACCGCGCTGCAAGAATCAATGTAAAATTGGTGAGTAAGGCAGGTGTAGGAACTATCGCGGCCGGCGTTGCAAAAGCAAAGGCGGATGTAATTCTTATTTCCGGTCATGATGGAGGTACTGGCGCCTCACCTATCAGTTCGATTAAGCATGCCGGGCTACCATGGGAGCTGGGATTGGCAGAATCGCACCAGACACTGGTGAAAAATAAACTGCGCAGTCGTGTAGTGTTACAGGCTGATGGCCAGATGAAGACCGGTCGGGATATTGCGGTCGCAGCATTACTGGGAGCCGAAGAGTGGGGTGTTGCTACAGCGGCGCTGGTAGTAGAAGGCTGTATAATGATGCGTAAGTGTCATATGAATACCTGTCCGGTGGGCGTAGCTACACAGGACCCTGAATTGCGGAAGAGATTTACGGGTAACCCTGATCATGTAGTTAATTTTTTCCAGTTCATGGTACAGGAGTTAAGAGAGATTATGGCCGACCTGGGGTTCAGAACAGTAAATGAAATGGTGGGACAGGTAGAGAACCTGGAAATGCGTGAAAATATAACGCATTGGAAATACAGTAAGCTTGATTTGTCGCCGATATTATATAAAGAGCCTGCTTCCCTCTATACAGGATTGCATAAGATGGAGGAACAGGATCATGGATTGGAAGAAGTGCTTGACTGGAAATTATTAAAAGCGGCTCAACCGGCGATTGATAAACTGGAAAGAGTGGCGGCTTCGTTCCCGATAAAAAATACAGATCGTACGGCGGGTACTATCTTGTCGAACGAGATAACCAAGAAGTACAAAGCGGAAGGACTGCCTGAAGATACCATTCACTTTAATTTCACAGGAACTGCAGGGCAAAGCTTTGGAGCATTCAATACCAAAGGGGTAACACTCGAACTGGAGGGCGATGCAAATGATTACTTCGGAAAAGGATTGAGTGGTGCGCGACTAATTATCTATCCTTCGCGTGATGCTAGTTTTGTTCCTGAAAACAACATTATCATTGGTAACGTAGCCTTTTATGGAGCTACTTCCGGAGAAGCCTTTATCCGGGGTAAAGCCGGTGAACGTTTTGGTGTTCGGAATTCTGGTGCCAATGTAGTGGTAGAGGGGGTAGGGGATCATGGTTGTGAATATATGACTGGAGGAAACGTAGTGGTATTGGGCGATACCGGAAGAAATTTTGCTGCGGGTATGAGTGGAGGAATTGCTTACGTGTATGATGTAAAATCAAGGTTCGCCGCTAATTGCAACCAGGAAATGGTGGATTTGGATCCGCTGAATGAGGATGATATTAAACACCTGCATGATTTGATTACGCGCCATTATGCATATACTGGAAGTTCGGTAGCCAGGTTTGTACTGGATGATTATGAAAACCAGCTGAAGAACTTTATCAAAGTATTTCCGAAAGATTATAAGAAAGCATTGGCCGAAAAGAAACAAAAGGCCAGTATTACAAAGTAAATAAACCGTAGAATACAGGGACTTTACATTGACTGTATCAGAATAATAAGTTTGACATCTAAACAATTGAGCGATGGGTAAACCAACAGGATTTTTAGAATTTACGCGGGAATTGCCTGGCAAAACGCCTGTAAAGGATCGGCTGCAGCATTATAATGAGTTTATTGAGAAATTTTCAGAAGAAAAACTCAACCAGCAATCTGCACGCTGTATGAATTGTGGTATTCCATTCTGTCACAGTGGCTGCCCTTTAGGAAATGTGATACCTGAATTTAACGATGCGGTTTATCACAAAAACTGGAAGGAAGCATATGATATTCTTGCATCAACGAATAATTTCCCGGAGTTTACGGGCCGCATATGCCCTGCTCCCTGTGAAAGCGCCTGTGTGCTGGGTATTAATCAGCCAGCAGTGGCTATTGAGGAAATTGAAAAGCATATAATAGAGATTGCATTTGATAAGGGATTTGTACAAGCTAAGAAACCCAACCTGCGGACAGGTAAGAAAATCGCTGTAGTTGGTTCTGGCCCGGCAGGAATGGCAGCAGCCGCCCAATTGAACTATACAGGTCATGCTGTTACCGTATTTGAAAGAGATGATGCACCCGGAGGATTATTACGGTATGGTATACCTGATTTTAAGTTGGAGAAATGGGTAGTGCAAAGACGTGTACAGTTGATGGAAGAAGAGGGGGTAGTTTTTAAATGCAATGCCAATGTAGGGGTAAATATAAGTATTAATGACCTGCTTCGAGAATACCATGCCATCGTTTTGACTGGTGGTTCAACCACGCCCAGAGATCTGAACATACCCGGACGTAATATTAAGGGCGTTCATTACGCCATGCAATTTCTGAAACAGCAAAACAAACGCAACGCGGGAAAGGATCCATTGGCTAACGCAACAATAGAAAGCAATATATATACAGAAGATATTCTTGCCAATGGAAAGAATGTAGTGGTTATTGGCGGGGGCGATACAGGAAGTGATTGCGTAGGTACTTCCAATCGCCATGGTGCAAAATCCGTAACTCAGTTTGAGTTACTCCCCAAGCCACCGGCAAATCGGACACCGTTCATGCCCTGGCCCACATACCCTATGACATTAAAGACTTCTTCTTCGCATGAAGAGGGGGCCGAAAGGCAATGGGCCGTTGCTACCAAAGAATTTATTACTGATGGAGCGGGCAACTTAAAAGCAATCAAAATAGTTAACCTCCAGTGGAAAATAACACAGGATGGGAGACCTGCAGAATTTGTGGAGGTGGAAGGAAGTGAGCGTGAATTACCCTGTGAACTGGCCTTGCTTGCCATGGGATTTGTACATCCCCAGCATGAGGGTTTGCTGAAACAGTTGGAAGTGGAATTGGACGAAAGGGGAAATATAAAAGCGGGTGAGAAATCATTTAAAACCAGTATTAATAAGATTTTTACTGCAGGTGATATGCGCAGGGGGCAGAGCCTGGTGGTATGGGCCATTAGTGAAGGAAGGGAATGTGCCCGGAAAGTGGATGAGTTTCTGATGGGTAGTTCAATATTGGAGAGTAAAGATGCTTCGGTATTGATAGCAGGGTAGTTCCTCTAACCGACCATACAATATTAAAGAGCCGCACATTGTGCGGCTCTTTACATTATGATTAATTC
>Ga0209069_10001372_pt1 | contig 12294 bp, 13 predicted proteins | sample Str013_2_FD_187202 | JGI IMG/M metagenome (GOLD analysis project Ga0209069, IMG submission 187202) | Freshwater sediment microbial communities in response to fracking from Pennsylvania, USA - Straight Creek_MetaG_SC_2013 (SPAdes) (version 2) | ecosystem: Environmental > Aquatic > Freshwater >...
GCAGATAGACGATCGAGTTGCCGCTGCCGTCGGTCTGGACGGCGCCGAGGATGCCCGAACCAGTCGGAACCTGCGCCGCCGCCGGCACGTGCGCGTTGGTGAAGGTGATGGTGTGGCCATCCACGTTCAGGGTCGATCCGTCCTGGATCAGGTTGGCGGTGGTGGTAGCAGCGGTGGTACGCGCCGCGCCTACGGTCACGTTGCCGGAACCGACCGACGTGGTCAGAGCGAGGCCCTTCAACAGATCGGCCTTGCCGGTGATGCTGAGGTCGGCGCCCGTCGTGGTAGCCAGGGTGAGCACGCCACCGCCGGAGATCGCGGCGGTCGAGCCGGTGATCACCGCGGCACCCGCGGTGTTCACGGTCTTGGCGACGCCGCTGGCGAGATCGATAGCCTTCAGCACGTCACCGACGGTTGCCAACGGTGTAGCCGTGGTGCCGAGGTAAATGCTGGAGTTGCCACTGCCATCGGTGACGATATTGCCGCTGACGCCGGACCCGGTGGGAACGGCGGCCGCCGCCGGAGCAGAGCCAGCGTGGAAGGTGATGGTCTTGCCATTGACGATCAGGACGTCACCGTCTGCAGGTGCCGAATTGGCCGCGATGGTCGTGGCGCTCGAAGCACCGAGCAGGGTGAGGCCAGCAGCCAGCTTGGTTGCAGTGCCGGCGCCGTCGACGCCCGCAGTACCAACCAGGGATCCGGCAACGCCGCCAAGCGTAATCGCTGACGTAATCGGGGAAGCCCCACCGGCGGTGCCGTTGGCGACGACGTTGCTGATCGCCGACGCGCTGGTGTAGGTCGTGGTGCCGCGCAGGTCGCTTGAGCTCGCGCCGGCGACTGTGGTGGAGACGTTCGACTTGGTGGAATAGCCGACAGTGGTCTGCAGCGCCTGGTTGGCGATCGACTTCGCGGTGTCGACCAGCGACTGCAGCGAGGTGATGCCGGTGTTGGCTGCTTGCAGAACCTGTACGCCGTTGCCGATGCCGTCGAGCAGGTTCGAGATGTCGCTGGCGCGGTTATCGAGGCCCTGCGCCGTGAAAAAGTTGGTCGGATTGTCGAGGGCCGAGTTCACCTTCTTGCCCGTCGAGAGACGGTTCTGAGTGGTGGCGAGCAGATCGGCGGTCGATTGAAGAGAAAGCAGGTTCTGACGAACCGACGCAGAGAGAACTATACTGGACATTTGGATACCCTTCTGGATGAACACTGTTGACGCGACGCCGCACGTTTCAGTCGGCGACGTATCACCCTGTTCTGTCGGTGCTACCTGTTCGTTAAATTGAAGGTCCGTACTAATACCTAGAAATGCGCGCGCGCGAGATCGGCGCGACGGGCTTGCGCGCATCGATGCGATTGCGATCGCATCGATGAAATCGCATCAATCAAGCGTGCGATACCACTTCGCGCAGCGCGCAGAACGTTTGCACGTGTCTTCGCGTTCGGCTTGTTTCAGGCCGCGAGCGCGTCGCGGATCATCCTGGCCGCCTCCCACCATCTCGGCCTCACACGAAGGCTGCGGCTGCAACCGAACGAATTTCGCCACCTTCAGCAGGTGAACCTCGACAGACATTTCCCGGCCGGCTTCGCGGCGCATCCAAGCGTCGGCGCACGCTCTTGAAAAATCCTGATCGATTCGAAGCGGGCGATGCGCAGACATTTGTCTATCTGCCGCACAGCGGCGTCTTTTCAATGCTGGTGCTTTTTTGAAGAACAGGCGGTGGAAGTGGCGACGATCGGACACGACAGCGTCTTCGGCGCCGGCGCCGCGCTCGACAGCCGGATATCATCGACGTCAGCGGTGGTGGTGCTGCCGGGTACGGCCTCGGTGCTCGATGCTGCCGATTTTCAGGCGGCCACGCGCCGAAGCGTCACTTTTCGTGTGATGGTGGCACGGTACGAGCAGGCGCTGCTCGCAACGCCGCAACAATCCGCCGCATGCAACGCCTCGCGCTCGGTCGAGCCACGCCTGGCACGCTGGCTGCTGCGCGCACGATCTATGCGGCGGCGAAACGTTGTCGATGCCTCAGGATATTCTGGCACAGCTGATCGGCTTACGACGCAACGCGATTTCGATTGTCGCCCATGCGTTGCAGCGTCGGAAGACGGAGCCGATGCAGGAAAGCGCACCTGTGTGCCATTTTATCTTGCCAACGATGCGTGCAAGGCTCATCCTCCAAGTCGTTTACCGCGCATGGCCTGACGGAATCAGGGACCAGCTGTGTTCCCCTGAGGAAGGAGGTTCCTTTGGATTCGGCTCCTCGTTCACCCAACGGATTCTTGTCTGAGCTCAGCGCGGATGATTTCGAATTGATCCGTCCGCATCTGCGAACCGTGGAACTGCCTCAGGAAAGCGTGCTGGTCGAAGTGGGCGAAACGCTCAAGCGCGCCTTCCTGCCGCACAAAGGTGTGATCTCCCTCGTCGTAAAGCTTGCGAAGGGAGAACACGTTCAGATCGCCATGGTCGGTCGTGACAGCGTGTTCGGCTCATTCTCCGCTCTCGGCGACCCGACCGCGCTGAACAGCGCGGTGGTGATGATTCCCGGTATCGCCTCGACGCTCGACGTCGATCGCCTCCGCGCCGCGGCCGACCAAAGTGCGACATTTCGTTCGACGCTGGTTCGCCACGGGTTGGCGGTCTATGCGCAGATCCAGCAAACCGCGGGATGCAACGCTTCGCATTCGGTCGAGTCCCGGCTGGCGCGATGTCTGTTGCAGACCCACGATCTGTCCGGCGGCGCCGAGCTCGTCCTTACCCAGGAAGCGATGGCCCAGATGATCGGCGCACGGCGCAACAGCGTTTCGCTCGTGGCCAACACGCTGCAGCAGGCGAATTTCATCCACTACAGCCGCGGGCACATCGAGATCCTCAACATCGACGGTCTCAGCAGAACCTCGTGCGAATGCTACGCGACCGTCAAGGCGCAGTATGACAGGTTGCTTCGGCCCCGTTGCCTGCCGTGAGCGATTGCCGCGGATGGTCAACAGACCGTTTCCGGCTGCCTGCCCGTACAATTACGGGCTCGCCTGCCGTTGCCCGCAAACTTATTCCGCGCAGAATTAACGCACTATTCAAGGACCGCTGATACTTGTCACGGTGCTGACGAGCGCGAGTTCGAAAAAGCGTCGAAGAATTTCGTATGCTGCGAATCTCTCGCCTGTGCCAGGCAAGTTGCGAACTGCGCGGAGTAGAGACATGGCCTTTGATTTGTCGATGCAGATCCTGGTGGTCGATGACTACAACACCATGATCCGTATCATCCGCAATCTGCTCAAGCAGATCGGGTTCGAGAACGTGGACGATGCCAGCGACGGTTCGGCCGCCCTCGCCAAGATGCAGGGCAAAAAGTACGGCCTGGTGATCTCCGACTGGAACATGGAGCCGATGACCGGCTACGATTTGCTGAGGGAAGTCCGCGCCAGCCCCGAACTGTCGCAAACACCCTTCATCATGATAACGGCTGAATCGAAGACCGAAAACGTCATCGCGGCGAAGAAGGCCGGTGTCAGCAACTACATCGTCAAGCCGTTCAACGCCGCGACGCTGAAAACAAAAATGGAAGCGGTGTTCCCAGGCTCGGCCGACTAGAAGATATCGCCGATACAAGCCGCCAAAGGCTCGCAGGCAAGCGCGCGCGTCAGTTCGGGCCTGGCGGGCCGACGCTCGTCCCGGGGCTGGTACGCTCGGCTCGTCGAGCGCTCTCGGTATTTCTACGGTACGGGATATTTACGCCGGGGTAGAGGCTCGGTCGTAAGAGACCGGAGGTGGTTTGCGCGGCGGAGCCGAGGGCACCAAACCCGGAACGGAAGCAACGAAATGCATAGCGAATTGCTCGTTATCGAGGACACCAGCCTCCATCTGTCCATCGTCAGCAAGATCGCCTCGCAAGCCGGTTTTACGACCACGGGAGCAAATTCCGTGGGCGAGGCTGCCAGATTGCTGCGCGAGCGGAGCTTCGACTGCATTACGCTCGACCTTTCGCTGGGCGAGGAATCCGGCGTCGATATCCTGAGGTTGCTTGCGGAGATGAAGTGCCGCACGCCGATCATCGTCGTCAGCGGTTCGGGCGACGAGGCGCGCGAAGAGACGCTCAAGATCGGAAACTTCCTCGATCTCAATCTTTGTCCGCCGATCCCGAAGCCGATCAATCTCGCAGTGCTGCGCAACGCCCTGGCGGAGATCGCCAACGATACGCAGAGACAGAAACTCGCAACACCTGTCAGCGGGTAGTGCAAATGTCCCGCTCCAGACGTTCGCGCGGGGAGATGCAGTCCGCGCTGGCCGATGCGGCTTCAATGCTCGATCGCGAAGTCTTCCGCGAACTGGTCCGGGAGATCGGCGAACAGGCGGCTTCCGAGGTCCATGCGGTATTCGCCGCGGAAACCGAGAGCCGGCTGAAATTGCTGCGCGAACTTTCGATCGAACAGGGGCGGACCAAAATCGGGCGGGAGGCGCATTCGCTCAAGAGCAGCGCCGGAACGTTCGGCTATCGCGCCCTCGCAGGGCTCGCGCTGCGGCTCGAGCGCGAAGCGGCGCGGCTGGCCGAGGGCGAGTATCGCGCTCTGCTGGACCAGATGGATGCGGCCTATTCATCGGCTGCAGCGCTGGAACTGCAAGGCTGAGCCGGCCGGCCGGATTTCGGCCGTACTTCTACGGCGTCGTAATTTCATACATGGATAAGATTAAACCGCGACAATGGCGTGAGCGGGAGAGGAGGACTTCATGTTCACGTTCGAAACGGCTGACCAGAAAGAAGTCCGGCGCTTCCGCATCGCGCAGTTCAACGGCAGAACCACGACAGCGAAGTCGGGCGGATCGACGGTCACCGGCCACGTTCACTCGGTGCTCGAGAGCAAGTCAAGCACTCCGCAATGCTGGACCATTACCATCGTCCCGAGCCCGCCCAAGTCCGACGTCTCGCGCTCCGCCGCCCCCCGCCTGCGTTCTTTCGTGGAAGATCTCTACTGAGCCAGCGCGCTCTCTCCGCGCGCCCGCGTTACCCTTCATCGCCGGTAACACCTTTCGATCCGGAAACCTCGGGACGACATGCCGGCGATCCGGCTTGGCGCAAGCATTTGCCGCGCCACTAGATGCCGAACGCCGTTGCGCTTTTTCGAGCGAAGCCTGCACCTTGCCCTTGCGGGGTGGATAACACGTCGGAAAAAATCGGAACCTTGGCTCTGTTTCAACCAGAACCGATTCTGCCCTAGACGGCGGGATGCAGCAGTGCCAGGCGGACGAGGTCGGCGGTGTTTCGCGCGCCGAGCTTTCGCATCGCCTCGGCGCGGTGGCTTTCGAAGGTCCTGGGACTGATATTCATCCGCAGCGCACCCTGCTTGTTGGAATGGCCCTCGCTGATCAGGCTCAGCACTTCGCGCTCGCGCTTGGTCAGCGGCTTCTGGCCGGCGCTTGATGCGAACATCACGCCGGCTCCCTGCTTGCCTCGGCCCTCCCGCTTATCCCATCCGGCCCTGCGGCCGGGCTCGGCGGCCGGCTCCTCGTGGGTGTCGGCCATCTGCTTGATCATGGCACAGACGCGCTCGGTCTGCTGCAAGGCGTTCTCGACGACCTGCTGCAGGTAGACCCGATTGCCCGCGGCTTGCGACAACTGCTGGCTGTGTTGCTTGATCTCGCCCATGTAAAGCAAGAGAGCGGTCAACGGTCCGTTGAGCTGCCGGGCGATCAGGGCGCCCGCTTCATCCATCGCCCGCGTGCGTGCGGCGGACAACCTGACCGCTTCCAGGCCGTCGTCGGGAGGCGCGCTGCTTTCGATCCACGTCGAGAAAGGCGAATCAGCGATTCGGTTTTCTGGATGTCCCATACGAATTGTTTAACGAGCCTGCGCTCTTCGAGGGTTAATTTTTTACTCAGTAAGAATACGGACTTTTCGACACTCCCCGGATACCGGTCATCGTCACCGCTGCATCAAATCCCGCCAACGCATACGAAAAACGCCTCGATCGGGCGGCTCGCGACATAAATCCAGGTAGTTATACGGATCGCAGAAGTGCGCTCGGTATTAAACGGAGATGACCGTAGTTTCACGGGGGGCGTGTTTACTTCTTAATCTGGCACAAACTGTTTTCGTGGTTCCATATCGTCACATTGGCGCGCCTCTTCGCGAAAGGCGCCCCGGTGGCTGATCGAATTTGCAGACAAACCACGGTTGCTATGGCGCTGGCCGATCGGATTCAGGAATTTCTGCAGCGGCTGACGCCGCTGACGCGGAACTGTCTTCTTACCGAACTCGAGCGGCTGGAGACCAGCGAAGGCGAAATGCCCGGCACCGGCGAAATCCTCGCCAAGTTGCGCGCTGAGTTCCGCAAGGACGGCTCGACGCAGAATCGCGTCGGCATACCGTCGCGCTATTTCTTTGCTCCGCTGGAGCCGCTGCTCGTCAACGGCGCCCCCGAACATGCCAATTCCGGCCTGATCCAGCGCGGCTCGCTGGCCGCGATCTGGGAATGGATCAGCCGGGATCTGCTGCGGACCATGGCCAGCGACTATATCAAGAAGGTCGACGAGTTGACCCTTGCCAACAACCAGAAGCAGGCAGTGCAGGTAGCCACGACATTCCAGATCAAGGTCGTCAAATCTCTCGAAAACATACTGGGCTCATCCGGCGGCGCCGAGCAGACCCGCAAGAAACTCGCGACCTATACCGCATCGCGCACGGCCTATGACGACCTGACCAAGATGCAGGCGGTGTTGCGCGAGCGCGATGCGCTGGCAAAGTTCAACGAAGCGCTACCGGCCGCCATTCCGAAGTTCGACGACGCACGGGTCGCCAAGATCAAGGCATTGCTCGATGCATTCGGAAAGAAGCATGCCGACGTCATTCCCTTTGCGCTGGCGCTGGTGGCCAAGCGGCTCAAGACTCCCTGGCAACTGGCCCGCCTCGCCACCAAGGCCGCGTCCAGCAAGAACGCCGCGGATGTCGCCGCCACGCCCTACGCGATTACGGTCTCGATGGTGCTGGACCGTCTGGAAGACAGCCGGGCGACATTACGCGTTGCGCTCAGGAACAACCGGGTGCTGGTCGCCAAGGAAATCCTGACCGAGATCTACGACACCGAATACGCGTTGCAGGTCCGCATCGATCAACTCGAACAATCCGATTGGGGAGTCCGGCTCGAAGCTCTGATGACGTCCATTACCGCCCTGGTCGAGGCGGAGGTGGCTCGGTTTCCCGACAATGTCGGCCACGTCCTGGGATCGCGCCGCTTGCGCAGCCACGATTCCCTGGCCGGACGCCTGACGTATCTGGCCTATAAGGGCCGCGATGCCGTGAGCGGCAGCGGCGGCGCCTTGTTGAAGAAATTGACAGGGGCGGCCTGAAAAGTCGCGCGCCTGGAGCACCGGCTTTTCCCTGGCATGCTGCGCGCGCCGCCCTCTAGCTCACGCCGCTAGTCCTGCTTCATGCGTCGCGAGTTCAGGAATTTGTCCAGAAATCGTCCCGAGACGACGAACCTGAACCACCAATAAGCCATCCGCCGCGTGTTCATTTCTCCGTCCTCGATGTGGGAGTGGCTCCCTGCCGGAGCCATGAATAGCGCCGAATCCGGCCGCCGGCTGTGACATGTTTCACATTTGCAGGCTTGCCCGTCGCCGTCAGGAACCTGGCTGTCGCTTCAAGAGTTTGCGATGATCGCCGTCCGTAAATCGGGTGCGCGACGACGCAAGGAAAGGAAGATGGCGATGGGCCGATGCAAGGGATCACTGATGGCGATCGCGGCGCTGGCTGGCGTTTTGGCGCTCGGTCAGAACGCCGGTGCGCAGACCGCGGCGGCGCCCACCGAGAACGCGGCGCCGACGGCCGACAACGCGGTGATGCTGACGATATTCTTCAAGCACGATCAGTCGCGCCCGTTGAGCGAACTCAACGCGCAACTCGAGAGACAGGGCTTTTACAAAGCCTTCCCGCCGCCCGGCGTCGAAGTCGTTTCCTGGTATGTGATGATGGGAATAGGACAGGTCGTTACGCTGCGGCTGCCGGCGTCCCGGCTGCGCGAGGTCAACCGCATCCTGGAGAATACCGCCTGGGGCAGCTACCGTACCGAGTTCTATCCGACCTACGACTACAAGGCCGTCGGCATCGCCGCGCACGAGAAAGCGCAATAAGCGAGATCGCCGGTCCGGCATTTTGTCATGGCCGGGCATAGCTGTCCGAAGGACGGCGTCGCTTCCGCTCGCTATGTCCCGGCCATCCACATCTTGGCCGATCTTGGACTAGCGGGACCGGCACAAGGCCGGCTCATGACGAACTTGGCTGCGACCCGCGCTAAACCACCGCGTTTTTCGCAATGGCTTCGCGCAACCAGGCCGCGCTGAGCTTCGGGGTTCGGCTCTGCGTCTTGAAGTCGACATAGACGAGGCCGAACCGGTTGACCAAACCGTCGCTCCATTCGAAATTGTCCATCAGGCTCCAGTGAAAATAGCCTTTGACGGGCACGCCCTCGGCCGTGGCCCGGTGGAGATGACCGAGGTGGTTGCGAAGAAACATGATGCGGTCGGAATCGTCGACAATCCCGCCGGCGGAGACTTCGTCGCTCGCTCCGCAACCGTTTTCGGAGATGTAGATTTCCTTTGTCTTCCACAGGGAATGCAGCAGCCGCGGTGCCCAGTACATCACCTCGGGGCCGAGCAGGTGCCACGACGACTGCATGTGCGGGTGCGATTTGTTGAACGGGATCGGCCGGAATCCGTGCTCGGAAGCCACCACATAGGCCGAAGGCCGGTAGACATTGATGCCGATGAAATCGACCGGCGATGAAATGATCTTCAGCTCTTCATCGGTGAATTTCGGCGCGTCCTTGCCCGTATTCGCGAGATAGGTGTCGGTGTATTTTCCCTCGAGCATGACGGTCAGATAGCCGGCGTTCATTTCGCGCGTCGCGATTTCCGCGGCCTTGATATTCTCGGGCGTTTCGATCGCCGGCACCGCGGTCGAGAGGTTGTCGGCCGGTCCGCATTTGGTGCCGGCCCTGGCGCTGGCGCGGATCGCCTGCACCGAAAGCCCCTGGGCGAGCACCGTGTTGTGCCGCATCTGGTTCAGACTGCCGTTCGGCAATCGCAAGCCCGGCGCCAGTTCGATACGGACCTTCGCGCCGTCGACGACCGTGTCGATGCCGCGGTGGCCGATATCCACGATGGAGAAGAACTCGTTGATGGTGAAGAAGTTGTTCGCGCGGTCGCTGAGCTGGCCCGCGACATAGGAGGCATAATCCGCGAACGCCTTCGACGTGTCGCGCGACAGCCAGCCGCCCCGGTCCTGCAAGGCCTGCGGCAGATCCCAGTGGTAGAGCGTCGGGAAGGGCTCGATGCCGGCTTCGAGCAGCGCATCGATCAGGCGGTTGTAGAAGTCGATGCCCCTGGCGTTCGGCTGGCCGCGGCCGTCGGGGAAAACTCGCGGCCAGGCGATGGAGAACCGGTACGCCTTGACGCCGAGATCCCGCATCAGCCGCACGTCGTCCCTGTAGCGATGATAATGATCGTTGGCGACGTCGGCGTTGCTGCCATCTTTGATCTTGCCCGGCGTATGAGCGTAGACGTCCCAGATCGACGCGCCGCGGCCATCTTCCGTCACCGCGCCCTCGATCTGGTAGGCGGAGGTGGCAACACCCCAGCGAAAGCCATCCGGAAATTTCGCAGTGGTTGGCTGGGCAGGCTCTGGCTGAGTTTCCTCCGCCATCTCGGCTGAGCCGGCTTGGGACGCCGTGGTCATTCCGAGCGCGGCACCGCCGACGATTTTCCCGACGTCCCGTCTGGTGAGATTGCTGGACATGGATCGACCGGGTCTGTTTGCGGCTAAGGACGCGAAGCGCGATGCAACAGCTTCGTTCACAGGAACGGCCAACGTCAAGCAAGCCACTTTGGGTCCGCGTTGAAGCGGAGAGGAATTGGTCACGAAAAAGCCCGCCGGTTCGACCGGCGGGCTTGATCTTTGTTGCTAGTAAACGCTGCTGATCCGAGATCCCGGTACGTCCGCGGTAATCCCGGTTCAGACGGCGTCACATGGCGCGAAGGTTTTCCGCGCTGGTCTTGCCGCGCTGGCTGTCGACTTTCGCTTCGAACGAAAGCTTCTGGCCTTCGTTGAGCGAGCTCATGCCAGCACGCTCGACCGCGCTGATATGCACGAACACGTCGGTGCCGCCGCCATCAGGCGCGATGAAGCCGAAGCCCTTGGTCGCGTTGAACCACTTTACTGTTCCGGTAGCCATTTTCACTTCTCCAAGATGCGCAAATGCGCGGGTGCCACCCGCACGAACCTTCGCGCAGGCTTGATCCGATTTCAGCGATGTCTTGGGGAGTAGAGCCGGTTCGGCGCGATCAACAAGCAAATCGATTGTTCGAATGGGCGGCATATACGCCGTCGTGCCGCGGATAGCAAGCTAAACCGGCCAACATGACGAAACACTAACAATATCGTTAACGACGGCAGGTCAGCCGAGCCGGCTGATCTGCTCCTCGGTCACCACACGCTCGACGTTCTCGGTCTTGCTCTTGATGCGGTAGCGCGGGCGGCCGTCCGCCTCGATCGGCAGGCAGCTGACGATGGTATAGATGCTGCGCTCCTTGACGTCGGCGCGGCCCTGCGGGCCCTGCTGCTGGTGGTGGACGTCGTCATTGATCGCGAAATGATGGGCCATGGCCGGTGTTCCCTCGAAGACGGGCTTTTAGGCGTAACCGCCTCAGAAAGCAACAAATCTCGCCGCTCGGCGCGCACAATTCCGGCTACCCAAGGCTGCGCTCCGCGCGATCCGGCGCCCGGCTTGCCGTCGCTCCGGATCGCGATATTCTGCCGCGCCTTTATTGCAACGCCGCCGGGAACCTTCGCATGACCGCACTGCTCGATCCCGTCATTGCCCAGATCATTCCGCTGCTGCCGCTGCGCGACCCCGATACCATGACCCCGCAAAGCGCGCGCGATGCGCTGCGCGCGCTGGCCGCGGCGCGGGCCGATGCCGGCCATGGCGAGGACTGGCGCGTTTCGCCCTTGCGCGCGAAAAACCTGGCGGGACTTGCGCCGGCGGTGGTCTGCACCGCGTGGTTCGATCTATTGCGCGACGAGGGCCGGGCCTATGCCGACGCACTTGCCGCCGCAGATCTCATGACGAGGTATCATCACGGCTCCGGCCTGATCCACGGCTATTTCGGCCTTGGCGACGCATCCGAAACCGCCCGGCTCGAAGCGCAGCGTGCCCGCGCGGATTTCAAGGCGATGCTCGAACGCGGGGTGTAAACCGCAACGTCCGAAAGATCGTTTGAACCAAGGTCGTCATTGCGAGCCAACGGGTCGGCGCGAAGCGTCGATGACAGGCTGATTTTATTTTGAAACAGGTCCAGCAGGAGAATCCCATGAAGACGAGCACGGAACGAATGATTGCCAGGAAAGACGGGCCGATCGGCTGGATGCAATTCAACAATCCCGCGCGCCACAATGCGGTGTCGGTGGAGATGTGGAAGGCGGTTCCGGAAATCATGGCCGAATTCGAAAAGGACGATCAGATCCGGGTGGTGGTCCTGAGCGGCGCCGGCGGCAAGGCGTTCATCTCCGGCGCGGATATTTCCGAATTCGGGGAAAAGCGTTCGTCGCCCGAAACCGTGCTGGAATACAACCGGATCGCGGGTCTGGCGAATGCGGCCATCATCGACTTTTCCAAGCCGACGATTGCGATGATCCAGGGCTATTGCATCGGCGGCGGCCTCGGCGTGGCGCTATGCTGCGACCTTCGGCTGGCCGCGCAAAACTCCCGCTTCGCGGTCCCCGCCGCCAAGCTCGGTCTTGGTTATGCCTATGAAGGCGTCAAGCGGCTGGTCGATGTCGTCGGTCCGTCCTTTGCAAAGGAGATATTCTATACCGCGCGGCAGTTCGACTCGGCGGAAGCCTCGCAAATGGGGCTGGTCAATCGCGTGGTCCCGGCCGCCGGCATCGAGAGCTATGTGCGCGACTATGCCGGCACGATCGGCGGCAACGCCCCGCTGACCGTCAACTCCGTCAAGCTGAGCGTGAATGAAGCCACCAAGGATCCCGAGAGACGCAACCTCGCCGCGGCACAGGCGGCCGTCGATGCCTGCTTTGCGTCCGCGGATTATATCGAAGGCCGCACCGCGTTTATGGAGAAGCGAAAGCCCGTGTTTCGGGCGCGGTGACGGCCGACAGGATACCTCGAACGAAGCCCGGTCGCCTGAAGCGTTGCTCATTCAGGCGGGCCCGATCCGCATCTGAACATCGCGCGGCCGCGCCAGGGCGACGACGTCACCGCGATGTTGGTTCTGGCCGGCGCACAGGCGCCGAC